>Ga0209630_10004377_pt1 | contig 12425 bp, 12 predicted proteins | sample COG_01_FD_184745 | JGI IMG/M metagenome (GOLD analysis project Ga0209630, IMG submission 184745) | Pelagic Microbial community sample from North Sea - COGITO 998_met_01 (SPAdes) (version 2) | ecosystem: Environmental > Aquatic > Marine > Neritic zone/Coastal water | place: Helgoland, sampling... | reverse complement strand
AGGTGTGTTTCAATCTTTTCTTTTACTTTTTGCTTATAGGACTCCGGCAAAAGATCTATACGTTGTGCATATGGAAACTGCAATAGGTTGAAGTTGAAATCTTGTGGTTTAAGCAATCCTTGATCAACCCAATTTCGATGAAAGTCAGATATGTGTAATGCATTTATAAGTCCAACTGTGCTTGATATGTAGAAGTCTACTTGCGGACAAACTTCTAACATACGTTTCCTGTTTGCCACAACGTCTTTCCACACAGTGCCTTTACGCATGTATTCTGCCCTGGCACCTTCTGCGTCTAGACTCGCACCTATCGATACTGAATCAAACTTGTTCCATAATTCCAACACGTCAATGTCTTTGTATTTTGTTCTTGTGAAGTTTGTGTTGTAAATTAATCTCACGTGATACATCTTACGTCTGTCCAATTCTTTTAATATCCTGTAGTGTTCTTCCATGATTATTGGTTCGCCACCTGCGAAGTAAAACTGTTCCACATGTTCGAACTGTTCCAACATCTGATCCCATATGTCATCACTGCTACGGCCAACTTTCATTATCTTCGCATGATTGGGAGGAGAACCTGTCAGCTTCTTGTGATCCTCGTACCAGTTCGAACTGAACCATGTACCACAACTCCTACAAGCAAGATTACACAAGTTACTAAATCTTATGTCCCAATACTTGATTACAAAATCTGCACTGCCATCTTCCTGTGTGTTCTCAACTATGCCTATGTTGTGTCCGAAGTGTTTGTTCGAACTCAAACGCAGTGAGAAGAACCCCGACTTTTCTTGATCATAACATTTCGTACAATGTTTGCTTGGCTTTGCGGCCAGCATGTTTTTCCTTATACCCTTCATCTCATCGTTGTTAAAGACTTCTTCCATTGAATTCTTGTTAAGATCACCAACAGGATATTTGTCCAATGCAAAACAACAAGGGTACGCTCTACCGTCAGGGAAAGCATGTATGTGCAACCATGGCATCATACAGAATGTGTCATTGTCTATCAACAACTCCTTCTCTTTAGGAGTCATATCTTTGATCTTTAGTTTCTCAGGCTCTTTGGCGCCATAATCATATGCCACTATACCATTCTCCTATTATTGGGAAAGTCTTTTCGAAGTTCTTTCCTGATCTTTTGTCGTATTGACTGTAAAACGCTTTGAAGTCTTTCTGTAGTTTACTTTGTTCGGCCGCACCTGCATGTGGTGTTTTGACAACATCTAAATAATCTATAAGTCTCTGTGTTTGGTTAGTTTCCATATGTTCTAGGTGTTTTTCATTGTTATTTAAAAACTTTACCAAGTCTCCTTTAAATTTATTTCTTAGGTCATTGGGTAGCACAAGAGGTGATTGGAAGCTCGGGAACCGTAATATGTTCAATGTAAAGTTGACCTTCGGTCCATACACCTTACTTGCACTCTTGAACCATATCATCCTCTCTAGCAGTTCTGGCAACGACTCTAAACACAGTGCATTTATGGTACACATATTATGAATCTCTGATGGGACTTTATCAACCATCATGTGTAAGAAATTTGAGAACCATTCGCCGTAATCTAATCCGTCTCTGATGTATTCCCCTTGTTTGTGTGTTGCTTCCATGCTGGTATACAGATGAAAGTTTTTAAATCCTTTTAGTTTAGTTTTGAATCTATCAATAATGCTTTGCTTTGCACCCAAATTAGAGTTGATTGCAATACGCATATCAGGATTCATTTTTTCACCTTGTGTTTCTATCCAGTCTAACAGTCTCCACAGGTTGGGTGACATCATAGGTTCTCCACCTGTTATCCTCAGTTCATCTAAACTCTTGTGTAGGTCCGTTTCCCACCATTTGTAAAATGCTTCCACGTACGGATTTGTTTCGTCTTTCTTGTATGGCTCTGCACTTTCATGACTGTGTGTGAAGTGATTACGCCCATCTGTTTTCATATCTGTGTATGGTCCTTGCCTCTTGATATTGTTTGCCCACGTGGAACTAAATGCAGGATTACAATATGTACAAGCAAAGTTACAGGTCCTATCGAATGCTATCTCAAGTGTCTTTAGATTGACATCTGTGTCAGCATCAGTTTTGTGTGCGTAGTCCAATGCTTCGTTTGTGAATATTTTTGATTTGTAGACCCTGTCACTAATATTATCTCTTTTGATATCCTCTATCTTCCAACAGTACTCACAACCTTTTGGTCTGTCACCGCACTGCATCTGTTTACGTTCTAGTTTCTTTTGCTTTGTATTATGTATTGCACTTGGATTTGTTTTAATTTCTTCTAGATCAATTTTGTGCGGAAGTGGATGGTGACAACTTGTGGTCATTCCACTGCCTAACCATATTGTAGCATTATACCACTTGGCTCCACAGAAACTTGCACTCTTTGGATCTAGTATTTGTTTTTTATATTCAAGATCGTCCATCTTTTCCTTTGAAGTAGTCTTTTAACTTGTTGTATTCGTCTGTAGGACAAAGTATTTCACTCCTAAACATGATGTCCTTCACCCAGTGGTAGTGTGCTATTGGCGGAGGGTGCGATTGGCCTGGTATGTAGTATTCTTTATAATTATCTTGCCCGAATTCCCACAATCCTTTTTTGTCTTCATAAAAGATAAACTTTGTCCAGTCTATGTGATCGTACAAAGTTTGTTCACTATTACTGTGGAAATTATGATTTATGACATCCTTATTGAACACCATCATTGTGTATGGTATTCTTTTCTTATCAAGTAATAGTTGTGTCCTTAAAATATGTTCTAGTGTTCTATAACTTTGATGCTGTTCATTCCAAAAATGTCGTCTAAAATAATCATGCTTGTCGGCAAGTCTGTGTCCTCCGAACCAAGTGCTCCATTTGAAATCATCATCCCAGACACGATAGGTTATACGTCCATCTAAATTATCAACGCCTTCGTCGAGAGTTATCACCTCATACCTGTCTGCACCAGACCACATGATGTACATGTGTTCAATTTCCTTGTGTTTCATTGCACTGTTGATTACTGCCCTGGATATTGTCTCATTGCCACTGGCGGACCTTCCCTTGTTAAACATCTGCAATCCACCATTGAACCATGGAATGAATTTAGGCCAGCAGTCCCATTTGTATCTTGTGAAACTGCAACCGTGTGCGATTGTTAGTTTAGGCATTCCTGCACTCCTCCCAAAATTCTTCCATCTCAGGGAATGTGTTTAAAAACCTTGTGAGACGTCTGCGATCGTGTTCGTCAAAAAAAGTGTAAAAGTTTTTTTTATTTTGTGTACTTGCGTCCGCGTTTTCGCGCCAGTATGCAAGATTCCTTTGCATCTTCTGGATTTCGAAGTCCTTGAATATGTGTAGTCCGTTTTCGTCACCGGAGTTCGCCTGCATGTACTTTATGTTGTCTTCGTGTATCGCTTGATAACTCTCTGGCAGTAACGTGATCTGTTGCCATGCGGGTTGTCTCAGCAGTGGCACGTCGAACCACACCCGCTGGTAGGTCTTGCTGTACTTCCTGCGCAGTTCGAGTATCTTCTCCAATAGTTTGTCCATGCTCGTCACACTGAGGTTGTTGTATGTGCATATAAAGGTTATAGAATTACGAACAGGTATTCTGTCTAAAAACTCCTCCACGTTGTCCATCATGTATTTGAAATCAAGTCCATTGCGTATATATTCGGCACGGGATCCGAATGCGTCCACTGACACGAACTGCATCATGTGTTCCACTTTCTCCTGCATACAGATCTCCTGTGCCATGTTGAAGTATTTCTCTTTCAACTTCTTGTCCGGCGGACACATGTTGCTGGTCACGTTTAGGTGTAGGTCATCCTTGGGATGGTCTATGATGTACTGGAACACCTTGTAAGTGTTCTTGTCCATCATGGGCTCACCTCCGGTCATACGGAAGTGTTTGAGATTCTTGTACAGCGTAGGCCACCATTTCCAGAAAGCGGTAACGTACGGATTGTCCTCACGCTGGGGCGTTGGCCTGTTCCTGCCTTGGAAGTGTTCAGGAGAGTTATGGGGAGGTGACGTGGGATACTGTCCATAACGTTCTGTCTCCTGGGCCCAGGCGGTGGAGAACTGTGGCGAACAGTAACTACACTTGAAATTACAAGCGTGGTTGAAATTGACCTCCACGTACCTGGGCGTCCAACTTGTGGTCATTGGATTCTGTATAATCTTATCAAAGTCCTGCATAGCCCATGGCTCTCCAGAACGATAGTGCCTGTCAGACATCTCACCCGTGTCCTCTAGTTTCCAGCAGTACGAACATCCTTCTGGACGCTTTCCCTGTAGCATCTTCGATCTCTGATCTAGTTTCTCCACGGTGTTGTGCAGTGCCGCCGGATTACTTTCGACCTGTTCTGCATCTATCTTGTGCAGTGGTGGGTGGTAGCACGAATTTGTAAGTCCGGTTGGCAGGTGCAGTGACACCTGGTTCCACTTGGCAAGACACATAGTGGGTGATACCGTGGCAAGTTTTTCCTTTGCCTTCAGTGCATCTGCTTTATAATCACTGGTGCTCACGATCTTGCACTCCCCTGTTATTGTGTGGTGGCATCACGAACCTGAAGAACCGGCTGTCATCTTCATCATAATCTGCCACGGGTATATCCAGTCTCTGTCTTAGGCTCTCGCCGTATGCTCTTAGTTCCTGTTCTATGTCCGAATTTTCGATGAATTCAAGGTACGTCTTTTCCATGCTTGTGAGATCTCTGACTGCTAGGTGGTCCGCTCCAACTATCGCTGTCTGATAGCAACCTGTCCTTGCACCAAGCATGGCATACTTGCCATTATCGGCGTCTGCACCTACTGTCATCCAAGTTGTTAGGATGCGAAGATTTATAGGCCATATAGTCTGCTTGAATGACTCTGGTTTTAAAGGTTTACCTTTTTCCGTGCTCATCTTTACACCTTCTCGGTAACCTGCCACAAAAGCCTGTTGCGGTGTTGCATTGATCACTGTGGTGCTGTAACAGTTATGTAAATTCTCGTGTGGCACTCCCCAACAAAAGTCTATCTGGTTCTCGTCGTTGTCTGCGTTCTCGTGTGTCCGCATGTTCATGCAAGTGTCCTTGGACCAGCCCACCAAACCGCCATTGCCATACACTAGACCGTTTATGTTGTTCCTTGCCCGCCATCGGTGAACTGCTTTCTTGTCCGTCTTTGTCCAGTCGAGTGTCTCCAACAGGAATCTTTCGTCAATTATGTTGTCACCATCTACACTGATGAAGAAATCGGTCTCCGCTATTTCGGCCGCGGCCTTGTGTGCGCTATCAAATCCTACGACGCCGTCAACACGTTTCGCCCACGGCACTTTGTTCTTGAGGTCTGCCCAGTTCTGTTCCTTGTTGGGTTCCTTGAAGGATATAAACACAAAATCCAAATCGCTTATTCTCGTTCTATCAGCCATGCTTCGCCTCCTTCCACCACTGCGTTGGGCCAGTGTATGTCTCCATCCTGGAACACGTAGCCTTTAGTTGCTTCCTTTAAGATTGAATACTGCGTCTTTGGTTTAGTTTTTGGTTTCAGCATTATTTCGGTCGATGATTTCCACATGTAGGCATCCTCACCGTTTCTAATTACTTCCAATTTCTTTTCCAATGATACCACAAGGCTTTGTCCTTGAATCGTAACCGTGTGTACTTTTTTTGGTGCAGGTTTTCTTCCTTGCAACGCTTTAAAAATTTCTGACATTTAACTCCTTGTCAAAATAGTGCCATACCCTTGACAGCCTTTTATCTCCAAGGAATACATAATCTCCAGAGGCGTTAGGGTAAAGATAGTTGTTTTGATCCTTGACACGTGTCAGATTGTTGACTGCGGGTTTGTGATGCAGGAACTTGAACCACTCGTAGTCTATCAACGCTTTGTTTGTGGGATCAATCATTCTGTATGCCAATGCAAACACAACATCTGTACTAGGATACTTGTCATGGCAGTTTATCAAAATATCTGTTTTGACCTTTTCCCAATTGATTGTTATTGATTCTGCTAATTTAAAAAACTTCTGTGCCCAAGTGCTTTTCCTGAAGTACATCAGTCCGTTGTATATGTTTGGCAAATTGTTCCTTGTGAAAAGATCCCTGTAAGGTGTGTGTTTTACAATTTGATCTTTGTAGTTTCTGCAGTCAACACTGAACACCAGATCATGTTGCCATAAATGATACCACCACCAATCCGTGTTAGAGGTCCATAGCATGTCACTTTCCAGTTTAATGGTGTGCGTGAATGGGGTAACGGAGAACGCTTTGTACTCGTTTGCCCATTTGACATCATGTGTTTCACTGTCATCTTTCTTCAGGACCTTGACTACATCTACATACTCGCTCTCGAATTTACTTTCTGAATCCGTCACCACACAAATTTTGTTTTGGTTGTTCCATCTTTTGATGCTCTGTGCAAGTTTTATAGACAACTGGACGTAATCTGTGTTGTTGTTGTTCTGGGCGAACCATAGAAAACCTTTAGACATTGGCCATACCTTTGTTAAGCACATGCACGTCTTGATCACAGGTGTAGTTTATCTGATCATTGTACTGCCATGCTATCCCCTCATCATCCATCTTCAACACCTTGCAGTCTGGTGGCAGGGTTGGCAGTGTGATGGGCAGTGTTTCATATGTGATCATGCCGTTGGCCTGTTCCAAGGCGATGGCAAAGGCGTAATCATTACGGAATCTCCTGTCCCTGACCCTGTAAAGATCCATGAAGTAGGCGTAGTATTGCTTGACATACTTGACCATGTCAAATATACGCTTGGCCTTGTTGCCTTTCTTGAACACAAACACTGTGGCCCACACCATGTCTATCATGCTGTTTTTCCTTGTGTCAAAACTGTTTCGATTGGTGAGATCATATGCGTTTTTTGAGATTAGGAAGTCATATTTTGTATCAACGAACTGCCTCAGATTGTCTGTGAACGTAAAGTAGTCTATGTCCATCACCAAGGTTGTGTCATAAGGAGACAATTCATAGGCCATGTGCCTGTCAACGTTGCGCCACTCCAGTCCATTTTTTTTGTTACCCATTTCCGGATCTATAAATTTGTAATTAACAAAACCCAAAGGTTTAAGATGTTTGTAGGTGTCGAAATTTGTAACGACAGTGACTTGTAATTTGAGATTCTTCCTTATGAGTGCAACACACTTCTCAAGTATTTTGTGATACTTGAACTCCGGAGTGTCAAAGCAGAACAGTAATACACCTTTTGTCATTAGTCACCTCGTTTCTCAAACGTTTTACTCATTTGATGATACGAACTAATGGCTTCTTGGTTTCTCTTGATTAATATTTGCAAAAATTCTTTGGGTTCAGATATCTCTACAGGATTGTTATTTGTGTCCAACATATAGAATGGTGAAGTGTGTGCTTCACTCAATGTTTTCACAAGGTTTATCGTCTGTGGATCTGCAAGGAATATGTGCTCATTGTACACCATCACAAGTCGTGCGTGAGCTTTTTCCAATGCGTTACGTTTCGCGACTGCAATATCGTATGAAACGTCTGATTGTTTTTTTAGTTCGCCAATGTCCATACCACAATTATACAATAATTATGGTGTAAAATCAACCTAGTAAAATTATCTTGCTGATCTGATTCCGTAGGCAAGAAGCACACCACGTGGAACGGTGCCCGTGTATACAAGACTGTGTATAAACCTGCGATTGTTTATGAATATTGGTTTGTTCACGTCTATCAGTCCTACGTTTCTAAATTTGAACTTGATTCCTTCACTATCTCCAGAAAGCACACAATACAATTGGGTTGGACCATCAATGATATCTTTGCCATCCTCGTATGTGAAATCATCCATGTGTATGGAAAGAAATGAATTTGGTTGTAACTCCACATACTGCATCTGTAATATCTCTGTGAATCCAAAACTTCCCATGGCGTCCCTCAGTTTTTTGTTTTTTATCTGCTCTAGTTTTACTGTTGGCAAGACTGGTTGAGGTTTGAGAGACCTGCATTGTCCCTGTCCATAGAACTTTGTGTCTATGAACGTCAGGTCCTCATCAAGATCTAAGTCTGTTTGTACATCGCCATGATGTTCTATGTAAGGCAGGTTATGGAAATCCGCCTTGTGATACCAGTGTGGGCCTTCGCCTGTGGCAAAAAATCGCTTGACACTAGCGGGTAAGAAGTCTTGGTCGAGCTCTACATTCCAGCTCTCTGTAAGCAGATACTTGTCTTCTAAGTTCTTAAATCTCAGTAGGTCGTCCTGCGCTATGCACTTGGCTATCCTTGAGAAATACTGGGCAGGGTCACCGTGCAACCATATCTCATAGCCATTAATGGTGTTTACACCCGAATTTAAACAATGCCTGATAGACTCGTTTCCTATCTTTATGTCTGTGATGTCCCGTCTATGCAGATTGATGTGGCACTTATGCCAACTGTGTGGCATCATGAAAGTGCCAGACGTTGGGATAGTTTTGCCGTCTAGGCCCACGCATTCAACGGTGGCATTGTGTTTCGTTGATATCTGTACCTGCATACGCAATATTTAATTGCACAAACAGTTTGCTATAAAAATTATTATGTTGCCGAGTTGGACTCTTGTGTGTTTGACAGATACTGTATTGCCGACGCCAATCCTTCTGCCGCTGTTGGCTCACTAGCAGTCAGCGCCAATACAAGAGCAGGACATTCGTTGGGGTTTGTAGGAATGCCGGATAAGTTACCTGACGTGTAAGTGTCATCAGCCGCTGGATCTGATCCAACCATCTTGATGTTGATCACCGTGGCAGAACTTGGTGCCGCGTCCAGGTAGGCGAAGATCTCAATGTAGTCTGATGTGTAACCTGAGTTGTCTGAAGTCAATTTCAATAATGAGACCTCACTGGTTGATATGTCATGGAAACCAGTGCCTGAAGCGAAACTGGTCTGTGTCTCGCCTGATCCCCCTCTCGTTGTGGCGTGTGCCTTGAATTCCAACACTCCCACCGCCGCCGTAAGTTGTTCAAATACCGTGTCCTTGTCACCGTCCACTGATCCTGACGTGCCTGGATCGATCTTGATGGATCCGCCTGCGTTGAAGAAAGCCCTCATCGTGGCGTTGTTGGCGAATGTGATCGACCTCACTATGGTCGATGTTGAATTCCATGTGTTGCCGTTGGTGCTTGTGCCCGCGGCCCTGTCTGCTAGTGCTGTCGCACTGGTCGAACCGCCCGCGACAGCCGCCGCTAGGTTAGCCAGGTCTGATATCAATGCCGCCCTTACGGCAATGGCGTCTCCCGCTGATACTGATGATGCCGTGATACTTGTGTTTGTGTGGTTGGCTATGTTGTCCAGGCCCGTGAATAGGCTGTTCCATTGTGATGCGTTGATCGTGCCGCCTGCTGAAACTGTTGAAATTGTTGATTGATTTAATCCGTACACGCCTGATCCTGGGCCTGCGAAATGGTTGTACCCATATGGGCTTGAACTACTGTTTACGAACGTGTTGTATTCGTCATCTAAAATTGTATCACCTGCTGAATATGCCATATTGTTATTTTACTCCTATCACGCACTCTGTTAATGCTGTTTCTACGTTGTATTTATCCTTGATCAGTCTACCAAGGGTGTTAAAAGCGGTACAATCTTCTAAATTGGCTACCCTGGCTTCACCATTGCCCGCACTGACAACACGATCCCCTGACTTTCCCGTGCCCTGTAATTTCACCATAACACGTCCTTTCAGTGCCACCATGGGGTGTGAGTCATTGTTTCCCGCCTGTGCGTTCATCAAGAATGCCGGTGATTCGGAGATCACACCAAATACAGCATTTGACAATGCGTCATTACACTTGGTTATCTCCGCATCTCCACCTAAAATCACCACATCTCCCACTTCTGTGTCACAGTCTGCCTCATAACGCTCGGCCAAGTCAGCATAGATGGCACTTGTTGTGGTCGCATGTACCACGTTTGCCCTGATGTCCACTAACGTGGGTGCTTCTAATGGCGTATCCGTGTTGGCCGCGGCCTTGAAAGCCGTCCAGGCTCCGCCCGCGTTTCCGTATGTGGTTGAGCCGTCATCCGCAAATGTCTCGTCCCATACCCAATAAAGATCCTGTTCCGTCGCACTAGAGGTCTCGCCCCTGTTGACTTTCAATCCAGTGTAGTTAGGCATGCCTGCATTATTGGATATGTTCCTGTTCAATTCTATTATGTTGTCCTCAACACTTAAAGTGCTTGTATTGATTATCGTGTTGGTCCCCTCAACTGTGAGATCACCAACTCTCAGGTGTTCTATCCTACCTGTTGATCCTTTAATCCTCAACGCCTCTGTTGTAGTTCCACCATCGTTTACTGTGAATATGATGTCCTTGTCCTGTGTGGTCTGTGCTATGGTGAAATCATTACTTGATAATGTCATTGTTACATCATTGCCTGCTCCTAACCTTACACCATCGTCTGTCTGTACAGACAATCTTCCTGTCGTGGTGTCTGCTGAATCTGATCTTAGATAATTTGCCGCGGCAACACCGCCAAGCAATTCTGAATCTGTTGCTGTACCTCTGAATTTAGCAGATGCTACCGAAGTCGACAGTTGTATACCCTGTGCAACTGTGGCAAAACCTGCCGCTATCAATGCCGCACCATTTGTTTCTGTCGAACTTGGTGTGAATGCTAGGTTTGACACAACACCTATAACTGTGTCATTGGCCACCATTTTTAATATGGACCTGTTTACACCTGTGTTGTCTTCTAACGTCTCGCTGGTGAACTGTGTGACTCCTGATCCTGCCACCGTGGTTGGACCAATCAAGGTCCAGGCAGAACCTGTGTAAACGTAAAGTTGTGTGTTTGTGGTGTCAAACCACATGTCTCCCTGCACTGCATTAGAAGGCGCTGAGGCAGAGTTAGTGGTTGAACCTACCGGTTTCCATTTTGATCCCGTGTACACATTGATCTGATTGTTGGTCTTATCATACCACAACTGTCCTTGCACTTTGTTGGATGGTGCTGTGGTGTTGTTGAAGTTTTCTAATAATTTTACAAGATTCTCATTCAGCCTCTCACCAAAACCCGCATATCCTTTTCCAAACAATGCGAGGTCAGTGGTCGCTGTGTCGATTGTTCCGTCGGCCAGTGTTACCAGTAAGGTTCCGAATGTGTTGTTGATCTTGTATGCCATTGTCTAGTCGCTGTTTGATAAATTTTCTCTTATTTCTACCAACCAACTCACATCTCCCACAATCTTGATCAGTGTCTGTGCAAGATAAGGGTCGATCCTCTCCTGTATATGTGACCGTTCAGTGTCATTGAGGGTCGTGTTGAGATCAACATTGTTGATGTAATCTGCTACTTCCTGTTTGGTTGCCATTATGTTACTCCTTGTCCTTATTTATTGATAGTGTTTGTCGGTATAGATTGGTCCTTTTCTTCTTAAATTTTCCTATTCCCCAACACAGAGGTTCAAATACTGCTCTGTAAACTCTGCCCAAATTATCTCGTTTTTTGTTTCTCATTTCCCCGTAAAAATCCGCCGTCACGTGTTTTCCCATGTGTGTCAGGATATTCCTAACCATCAAACTAAAGGTTCCGTCTTTTTTGGCAAATCTCACCAAAGGTAGAAACACTGCGTGATAGCCTTTTTCAATCCTGTAATTTTGTGAGGATCCTTTTCTGCCATTGGATCCTTGCTGTTCCCAAAATTTGTGCCAAATCTTGTTCCTGAAACTACCAAATCCATAGGATTCGTTCATCATTGTGCAAACGATTCCTTTCCTACTAACACCGGTGTCTGTATCAGATTTACTATATCCCGAATCGGTGTGTGGGTTGTGTCTCCAATATGTTTTCTTTGGTGGAGGCGGTATGAAACCATCCCCTCCCTCCTGAGGTGGTATGGATGCTATGGTTGGCACTCCTCCTGATCCCGTTGATCCTGATGTTGAACCTCCATCCGCATTACCAAATGAGGATGAATTGCCTGAGAATTCTATGTCAGTGGTGAATATGTTCTTCCACACCCCGCCAACCTTGTAGTATCCTTCGGTTATGCTCTTCCATGTGCCAGACACCTTGTACTTGATGTCTGAGAAACTCTTCCATGCTCCTCCATGCTTGACTTTGGATTCAGATGGAATGTTGAATATCAATACTGCCTTGCCGTCACCTCCGGTCGCACCTCTTATGCCACCTTTGGCAACACCTGAAGTGTAGTAGGCACTGCCTGTGCCGCCTGGTGATTCACCAGATCCGTTGTCTTCTGATCCTCCGGCTGGGACTATATTAGAACCCGACTTGCCGCCAAATCCTCCGGCATCACCTGTGGCTCCTGAACCTCCAGTACCTCCATCGGCTCCGCCACCACCGGCTCCGCCACCACCGCCGTCTCCAGAGTGTCCCGCACCGTTCTCTCCCAGTGTGCCTGGTGTGTTACCTGTCGCTGAATTTGTGTTGATACCTGCACCACCTCGTGATGATTCACCTGTACCACCTCCG
>Ga0209630_10004369_pt1 | contig 12437 bp, 6 predicted proteins | sample COG_01_FD_184745 | JGI IMG/M metagenome (GOLD analysis project Ga0209630, IMG submission 184745) | Pelagic Microbial community sample from North Sea - COGITO 998_met_01 (SPAdes) (version 2) | ecosystem: Environmental > Aquatic > Marine > Neritic zone/Coastal water | place: Helgoland, sampling... | reverse complement strand
TCCATACCAAATACGGGGTGATCAACTGGATCCTCACCTCGGTCGGCCTGCCCGCCGTGGACTGGCTGGGCAGCCCGGCGACCTCGGTCCCGGCCATCCTGATGTTCGTCGTGTGGAAGATCTTCGGCTACAACATGCTGATCTTCCTGGCGGTGCTGCAGACCGTGCCCGACGACCTCTATGAGGCGGCGCGGATCGACGGGGCGGGGCCGTGGAAACAGTTCCGGCACGTGACCTTGCCGGCCATCGCCCCGACCTTGCTGCTGGTCTCGATCATCTCGGTGGCGGGCTTCTTCCAGCTGTTCGCCGAGCCCTATGTGATGACGCAGGGCGGGCCGGCCCAGTCGACGGTGACGGTGCTCTACTTCATGTACGAAGAGGGCTTCAAATGGTGGAACCTCGGGTCCGCCTCGGCCGTCGCCTTCATCCTGTTCCTGTGCATCTTCGCGGTGACGATGGTGCAGCTGTGGGCGTCGCGGAAGCTGGGGGGAGACCACACGTGAAGCTGCGGGTCCTGCTGCTCAATGTCGCGGTCGCCCTGATCGGGCTGGTCGTCCTGTTCCCGCTGGCCTGGATGGTCTCGGTCAGCTTCATGTCGACCGGGGAGGCCGCGACCTTCCCGCCGCCGCTGCTGCCCAAGGTCTGGACCCTGTCTCACTATCGCGAGCTGTTCGTCGATCAGGGCATGGGTCGGTATATGTGGAACAGTCTGGCGCTGGCGACGCTGGCGACCCTGCTGGCGCTCGGCTTCACGGTGCCGGCCGGATACGCCTTCGCCAAGCTGAGGTTCCGGGGGCGGGACCGGATCTTCCAGATGCTGATCGGGGCGCTGGTCATCCCGGCCCAGATCGGCACCCTGCCGCTGTTCCTGATGCTGAAGTCGGTGGGGCTGGTGAACACCTATGCCGGGGCGCTGGTGCCGTGGCTGGCGTCTATCTTCGGCATCTTCCTGGTGCGTCAGTATGCGCTGTCGATCCCGGAGGAGATGCTGGAGGCGGCGCGGATCGACGGGGCGTCGGAGGGGCGGATCTTCCGCTCGGTGGTGCTGCCGACCCTGACGCCCATTCTGGTGACCCTGGCCCTGTTCGTCTTCCTCGGCAGCTGGAACGACTTCCTGTGGCCGCTGATCGTGCTGACGGACCAGTCGAACTATACGCTGCCGGTGGCGCTGGCGGCCCTGTCGCGCGAGCATGTGCAGGACGCCGAGATGATGATGGCCGGGGCGGTGATCACGGTCGCGCCGGTTCTGATCCTCTTCCTGGCGCTGCAACGGTACTACATCCGCGGCATGTTGGCCGGGAGCGTGAAGGGTTGAGGTGATCCTCCCCCGTCGGGGGAGGGGGACCACGAAGTGGTGGAGGGGGCTGACCCCAAATACCGTGTACGGGGCTTGCCCCCTCCGTCACGGCGCAAGCGCGCCGCGCCACCTCCCCCGACGGGGGAGGATTATGAGTTCGAGGTTTGAGATGATGCGTCTGGCGATGGTTTTCGGGATTCTGGCGCTGCTGGCCGGGCCGTCGCTCGCCCAGACGCCGGCTCCCGTCGAGACGCCCGTCGTTGTGGTCGCCCCCGCCGAGCCCGCCCCGCCCGCGCCGGTGGTGCTGGACGACTTCGAGGATCTGACGCCGTGGAAGGCCGACGCCTCGACGGATGTGTCGTCGGCGATCTCGTCGGTCGCGGGTCCCGACGGCGGCAAGGCCATGCGGCTGGACTACGATTTCAACGGCAAGTCGGGATACGCCTTCGCGGCCCGGGCGCTGTCGTTCACGGCGCCAGCCAACTATGAGATCCGCTTCCGGGTCAGGGGCGCGGGGCCGTCGAACACCTTCGAGGTCAAGTTCACGGACGCATCCGCCGAGAACGTCCACTGGCGCCAGACCACGCGCTACACCTTCCCCGACGGCTGGACCGAGTTCGTGATCAAGAAGCGGCAGGTGTCTTGGGCCTGGGGACCGAACCCCGACCATGCCTTCCGCGGCGCCGAGCGGATCGAGTTCGTGGTCACGGCGGGCGAGGGCGGCAAGGGCTTCATCGAGGTCGACGACCTGAGCTTACGCGAACTGCCGCCCGAGCCGGCGGTCCCGCCGCATCCTCTGGCGAGCGCCACGACTGAAGACGGGACGTCGCTGGCGGCCAGTGCGGTGGACGGGGACCCGGCGACGGCGTGGCGCTCCACGGGCGTAGGCGAGCAGAGCCTGACGCTGGACCTCGGCTATGAGCGCGAGTTCGGCGGGCTGACGCTGAAGTGGGCCGAGCGGTCCTCGGCGACGAAGTACCGGGTCATGGCGTCGTCGGACGGCGAGGTCTGGACGGGGCTGGCCGGGGTCGATCAGGGCGACGGCGGGACCGACTGGCTGAGGACGACGGAAGCCTCCGCGCGATACCTGCGGTTCGACCTTCTGGCGCCACCCGCCATGCAGGCGCGAACCGGAGCCCAGATGGGGGCGGGGCAGGGGCGGGAGGCAGCGCAGACGTCGTATGCGCTGTCGGAAGTGACCGTCGAGCCGCTGGCCTTCGGCAAGGACGAGACGGCCTTCCTGTCGGCGGTGGCGCGGCAGAGCCGGCGGGGCCTCTATCCGCGCGGTTTCGTCGGCGAACAGCCCTACTGGACCCTGGTCGGCGTCGACGGTGGCGGCGAGAGCGGGCTGATCAGTGAGGACGGCGCCATCGAGCTGAGGCGCGGCGGGCCGTCGGTCGAGCCCTTCGTGCTGGACAACGGCCGTCTGGTCACCTGGGCCGATGTGCGGATCGAACAGGGGCTGGTGGACGGCGATCTGCCGATCCCGACGGTGACCTGGACCCATGAGGGCTGGACGCTGAAGACGACCGCGCTGGCGGACGGGACGCCGGACAAGGCCCAGATCTATGGCCGCTATGACCTGACCAACACCTCCAATCGGCCGATCACCCTGACGCTGGCGCTGGCGGCGCGGCCGATGCAGGTGAACGGGCCGGTGCAGTTCCTGGCCGTGCCGGGCGGGGCCAGTCCGATCTCGCGGATTGACTGGACCGGGGATGTCCTGGCCCTCGACAAGACCAACTTCATCTATCCGCTGAGCACGCCGGATCAGGTCACCGCTTCATCCTTCGAGGGTGGAGCCGATCCGCATTCCCTGATCGGCTCCGGACGCGTGTCCTGGAGCAGGCTGCCCAACGCAGGCGCGCGGCGGACCATGTCGGCGCTGGAGGCCGCCTCTGCGAGCCCTGCGGTGAAGATCGAGGACAGCGCCGGACTGGCCGCGGCCGCGCTCCAGTGGACGATCACCTTGCAGCCGGGCGAGAGCCGTTCGATCGGCTGGACCGCGTCACTGGCGGGCGAGACGACCAGCGTGGTGGATATGGCCAGTGCGCAGGCCTTCGACGCCTTGCAGACCCGCGTCGCCGCCTCATGGCGCGAGAAGCTCGACCGGTTCGACCTGATCACTCCGCCCGAGGGGCAGCGGATCACCGATACGATGAAGACCTCCTTGGCCCATATGCTGATGTCGCGGCAGGGGCCGAGGCTGCAGCCGGGGACGCGATCCTATAACCGCAGCTGGATCCGCGACGGGGCGATGATGGCCGAGGGGCTGGACCGGTTGGGCCACGCCGATCTGTCGGCGGACTATCTGCGCTTCTATGCGCCGTTCGTGTTCTCGGACGGCAAGGTGCCCTGTTGCGTCGACCAGCGCGGCGCCGATCCGGTGCCGGAGAACGACAGCCACGGGGAGTTCATCTTCCTGGCCGCCGAGACCTGGCGCTACACCCATGACGAGGCCCTGCTGCGCTCGGTCTGGCCGCAGGTGCAGGCGGCGGTGGCCTATATGGACACGCTGCGCGCCTCGACCCGGACGCCCGAGAACCGCACGCGCGAGACGCGGCATCTGTACGGCCTGCTGCCGCCGACGATCAGCCACGAGGGCTATTCGGACAAGGCGGCCTATTCCTTCTGGGACGATTTCTGGGGTCTGCTGGGCTACAAGGACGCGGTCTTCATCGCCGAGACTCTGGGCGACACGGCGGCGGCCCAGCGGTTCGCGGCGGCGCGCGACGAGTTCCAGATCGACATCAGGAACGCCATCACCGGCACGGCCATCCGCCATCACATCGACTTCATAGCCGGGGCGGCGGACCGGGGCGACTTCGACGCCACCTCGACGACCATCGCCCTGTCGCCCGCCGGCGCGCAGGCCGACCTGCCGCAGGGGCTGATGAAGCGGACGTTCGAGAAGTACTGGGAGAACTTCACCGCGCGGCAGGAGAACCGCAACGCCTGGAAGGACTACACCCCCTATGAGCTGAGGAGTGTCGGGGTCTTCGTGCGGCTGGGCCAGAGGGACCGGGCCATGCGGGCGCTGGACTTCTTCTTCGCCGACCGGAGGCCCCAGGCCTGGAACGGCTGGGCCGAGGTGGTGGGCCGCGACCTGCGCGAACCGCGCTTCATCGGCGACATGCCCCATGCCTGGATCAGCTCGGACTACATCCGCTCGGCGCTGGATCTGTTCGTCTATGAGCGGGATGCGGATCACGCCCTGGTGCTGGCGGCGGGCCTGCCGCTGGACTGGGTGGATAGCCCGACCGGGGTCGGAGTACGCGAGGTGCGCACCGCCTATGGAGCCCTGAGCTACAGCTTCAAAAAGGAAGGCGCGGTGCGGGTGCTGACCATCGAGCCGGGCGTCACGCCGCCGGGCGGGTTCGTGGTGCAGTGGCCCGAGGGCATCGATCTGCCGCCGCGCCCGCGCATCGACGGCCGGCGCGGCGAATGGAAGGGCCGCGAGGTGGTGATCCCGGCGGAGGCGAGACGGGTGGAGTTTCGCTAGCTTTCGTCATTGCCCGACTTGATCGGGCAACCCAGCGGCGCCGAAGGCGATCTGTTCAGCCGAAATGCTGGACGTGAGGCGTGCGGTACAGGTTCGCGCTCTCGCGCGCCGCTGGGTCCTCCGGTCTCGCTACGCTCGCCGAAGGATGACGAAAGATCAGAGCCGCTGGAACGCCATCCCGTCCGCGTCGAACAGGTGGGCCTGATCGGCGGCGACGTGGAGTTTCAGGGCGTCGCCCGTGGCCGGGCGGATGTCGCCGGGGAGCTGGACGGTCAGGGTCTCTGACGCCCCGGCCAGATTCACATAGGCGTAGGTGGCGTGGCCGAGGGTTTCGACGAAGGCGGCCTTCGTCGCGATGGCGTTGGCCTTGCCGGACAGGGTCAGATGCTCCGGGCGGACGCCGAGGGTGACGCTGTCGCCGGCCTGGGCGCGGGAGGCGTCGACGTCGACGCGGATGGTCTCGCCGCCGGGCAGGGTGACCGAGGCGCCGCCCTTGCCGACGATGGAGAGCTCGGCCGGGATCAGGTTCATCTTCGGGCTGCCGATGAAGCCGGCGACGAAGAGGTTGGACGGGTGCTCGTAAAGCTCCATCGGCGAGCCGACCTGTTCGATGACGCCGCCGTTCAGGACCACGATCCGGTCGGCCAGGGTCATGGCCTCGATCTGGTCGTGGGTGACGTAGATCATCGTCGTCTTCAGCCGCTCGTGCAGGCCGGCGAACTCATAGCGCATACGCACGCGCAGGGCGGCGTCGAGGTTGGACAGGGGCTCGTCGAACAGGAAGACCTCGGGCTCGCGCACGATGGCGCGGCCGATGGCGACGCGCTGGCGCTGGCCGCCGGACAGGGCCTTGGGCTTGCGGTCGAGGTAGTCGGTGATGTTCAGGGTTTCGGCGGCGGCGCGGACCTTGGCGTCGATCTCGGCCTTGTCGGTCTTGGCCAGCTTCAGGCCGAAGGCCATGTTCTCGTAGACCGACATGTGCGGATAGAGGGCATAGGACTGGAAGACCATGGCGATGCCGCGATCGGACGGCGACAGGTCGTTGACGCGCTTGTCGCCGATGGCGATGTCGCCCGAGGAGGCCTCTTCAAGCCCGGCGATGGTCCTCAGCAGGGTCGACTTGCCGCAGCCCGAGGGACCGACGAAGACGACGAACTCCCCGTCCTGGATGTCCAGATCGATGCCGCGCAGGACCTCTGTCGCGCCGAAATTCTTACGGATGCCGCTGAGCCGGACTTCGGCCATGTCTTCCTGCCTGGGACGTCTTGTTTTTCAGGCAGTGTAAGCGGTTACGCGGTTGGGGAGAAGCCTGAATGCCCTCAGTAGAGCCGCGCCAACCGTTCGGGCGTCCAGTCCGAAAAATCGAGCTGCCAGCGCCGGGGGTCGGGGTAGGCCCCTATCGACCTGATGAGGTCGAAAACGAAGCCGGGCCGGGTGAACAGCTCCTCGAACGTGAAATAGTAGCGGTTGGACATGAAGCGGACGAGGCGGCCGATGGCGGCCGGCGCGAGGGGTTCGGTCTGGTCCAGATCCTCCACACGACGTCCGCAATACCGGTGGTGCCCCGACAGGCCGAGCGAGATCACCGGCTTTCCGCACAGGACGCCCAGCAGACCGACCTTGGAAGAGATCGAGATGATCGCGTCGAACTCGGGCACGAGGGGGTCCGAGCCTTTCGAAAAGATTTCCGGCGGCGGCTGTCGCGACTGTTCGAAGCATTGCGCGACGTAGGGCGCGAGCCGATGCAGGGTCTCGTCGGCGGGGTGATGGGAGACGACGGCCTTCCAGCCCGGCGGCAGGGCCGCCAGACTGTGCGTCAGGAAGGCGGCGGTGCTTCGGCCTTCCCAGGCACCCTCGACGCTGAGCAGCGGGCCCACCGGCTGAAGGGCGACCAGGGCGATGCGCTCGCCTTCCAGTCCGGCCTGACGTCGCCAGTCGCGAAAGGCGAGGCGGGCCTGCATCGCCTCGACGCCGCCGAACAGGGCCGTCTGGTGTTCCAGCGCCAGGCGCGAAAAGACGGCGTCGTCACCGGCCTGGTCAAGGATTTCCGCCTTGCAGGCGTTCAGGATGTTGCGGCCGTCGTGACCGCAGGGGTCCAGATAGAGGTTGTACGTCCCGTCCGTGCGGCGGATGTGGGACATGTCGTGATAGAGGACGACGCGGTCGGCGAAGACCTCTGCGATGTAGGGGTTTTCGGTCGAGCAGATGACCACGTCGGGCTCGAACCGGGACCGGAGCTCTGTGATCAGGGCGCGGTAGGCCGCGTTGCCCGGCTGCGGAGAGAACATGTCGACGGAGTTCGCCGTGGTTTCGAAACCCACGCCGGAGAGGATCGAGACCGGATTCAGCGGAAGGAGTTCGATGTCCGCCTGGCCTCCGTGGGCGGAGACCAGGGTCTGATACTCGTCAAGCAGCCAGGGGCTGGTCGCCAGGGCGTAGTGGACGTCGTCGGACAGGTTGGCGTTAATCAGGCAGCGCACGAAGTTGACGTGCGGCGCGAAGAACATGCCGTCATTCTGATAGATGACGGGGTCGATGAAGAAGAGGATTTTCATCGGTGCGAGGGGGGACGGGACACGGCTACGGACACGGGATCAGCTACTGAAATGAAGGCCCGCTCATCGCGGGGGCGGTCGACGGGTCGAACCGCGCCGCCCGATCCTCCCGAGGCCCGGGACAGGGGCCGGCCCCCGACGAGGTCGCCGTGTGCGCGCGCGAATGCAGGCGGCGAGGCGCAGCTCCCTTTCGCCTCCGCAATGAAGTTTTTCAGCCATGGGCTGTTTTTTTACACGCTTTGGGTGCTCGCGCAAAAGGTCAAGCTTGTTCGCGGACGCTCAGCGTGGGGACAAATCAGCGCAGCCTAGCCGTTCGACTTCTTCTTGCCCTTGAAGGTTTTGCCGGTCCCCTTGGGTTTGCCGGTCCAGGGCTTGTCGCCAACCGCTGCGGGCGCGGAGTCGGTGCGCGGGGCCCAGGGCTTCTTGGGGCCCTTGGGCTTGTCGACCCAGGCCGTCTTGCCTTCGGGCACGGGCGCGTCCTTGGTGCGCTTGACCCATTTTGGTTTGGCGTCGCCTTCAGCAGCGGCGTGGGCCGGGGCGTCGCGTTTCACCCAGGGCTTCTTCTCGCCGGCGGGAGCGTCATCGCGTTTGACCCACGGTTTCTTCTCGGAGCCGTCTTCCGAACGGGGGGCGCGGTCCTCGCGCGGCTTCCAGGCGGGCTTGTCGCCACGCGGGGCGCCGCCGCCTTCTTTCTTCGCCCAGGGCTTCTTCTCGGGGCGGTCGCCGTCGAAGGGCTTCTTGTCCCAGCGGCTGGCGGGCTTTTCCTTCGGACCGGGGGCGACGGCGTCGTTGACGGTCACACCGTCTTCCAGACCCGAGGCGATGGCGGCGCGGAACTTCGCTTCCGCCGCCTTGGTGATCTCGAACTTGGTCTCGCGGTCAAAGATCTTGATGGAGCCGATGTCGCCCTTGGTCACATGGCCCAGACGGCAGAGCGTCGGCAGCAGCCATTTGGGATCGGCGTTCTTGTCGCGGCCGATGTTGATGCGGAACCAGGCCATGTCGCCGCCACGGGCGAAGTCGGTCAGGGGGCCGTCGCGCTGGCCGCGGTCGTTCACGCCGGTGGCCTGGGCGCGCTTCATGCGGTCGTCGTCATAGACGTCTTCCGGCGAGGGCAGCTTCTGGCGGTAGAGGCGGATCAGGGAGGCGGCGATCTGTTCGGGCGAGGTCTTCTCGAGCAGCAGCTTGCCGAGCTCCAGGGCTTCCTCGTCATCGACCGGGGCGGTCAGGATGGGGTCGGCCAGCAGGCGGACGCGGTCCTGTTCGCGGATCATCTCGGCCGAGGGCGGACCTTCCCACTGGGCGGTGATGCCGGCCGACTGGAGCATCAGCTCGACCTTCCGGCGGCGGGTGTAGGAGACCATCATCACCGAGACGCCCTTCTTGCCCGCGCGGCCGGTGCGGCCCGAACGGTGAAGCAGGGTGGCCTTGTTGACCGGGATCTCGGCGTGGATGACCAGGCCCAGGTCGGGAAGGTCGAGGCCGCGGGCGGCGACGTCGGTGGCGACGCAGACGCGGGCATGGCCGTCGCGCAGGGCCTGCAGCGCCTCGGAACGGGCGGCCTGGGTCAGTTCGCCCGACAGGCCGACGACGGCGAAGCCGCGCTCGCGCAGGGAAGCGGTCAGGTGCTTCACCCGCTCGCGGGTGTTGGCGAAGACCAGGGCGCCAGGGGCCTCGAAGTAGCGCAGCACGTTGACCACGCCGAGCTCGACCTCGTTGGGGGCGATGCGGATGGCCTTGTATTCGATGTCGGCGTGCGAGCCGGCGCCGGCGACGGTGTCGATGCGGATGGCGTCGCGCTGATAGGTGCGGGCCAGCTGGACGATGTCGCGGGCCAGGGTCGCCGAGAACAGCAGGGTGCGGCGATCGGCCGGGGCGCTGTCGAGGATGAAGGTCAGGTCTTCGGCGAAGCCCATGTCCAGCATCTCGTCGGCCTCATCGAGGACGACGGCCTTGAGCCCGGACAGGTCCAGCGCGCCGCGTTCGAGGTGATCCTTCAGACGGCCGGGGGTGCCGACGACGATGGCGGCGCCGCGTTCCAGAACCCGGCGCTCGGCGCGGGGATCCATGCCGCCGACGCAGGTGGCGATGCGGGCGCCGGCCTTGGAGTAGAGCCACTCCAGCTCTTTCGACACCTGCAGGGCCAGTTCGCGGGTCGGGGCGATGATCAGGGCGGCGGGGGCGCCGTTGTCCTCGATGCGGTCGGCGTCACCCAGCAGGGTCGAGGCGAGAGCCAGGCCGAAGGCGACGGTCTTGCCCGAGCCGGTCTGGGCCGAGACCAGCAGGTCGCGGCCGGCTTCGGATTCCAGCACGGCGGCCTGGACGGGGGTGGGCTCGGCATAGCCGCGTTCGGAAAGCGCGAGGTCGAGCGCGGGATGACTGGCGGGGAAGGGCATGAATTGTCTCGTAGGGCGCTTCGGGGCGAAACGCGAGCTTGGGCGCGGATGTGCAGGGGGCGAGGCGCGCGCGGGTGCGGGTCACTTCTTGAAGGGGCGGCCCTTTGCGCCCGGAACAAGGCCGAATGGTGGTGATATATCAGATTCAGTAGGTGGCGGGGCGCCGTTCGTTGAAGTTGATGACAGGTGGAGAGGACGCGTTAGTGTGCGCGGGTCTTCCGGGGGGATTTCGATGTTCAGGACCGTTCTGATGGCCACGACCGCTCTGGCGGTTCTGGCGGGCTCGGCCGTCGCGCAGCAGGCCTTGCCGTCGGGCAGGGTCATGGCCAGCGCGCTCGAGGCAGGCGATGCGAAGCTGCAGAGCGGCGAGTTCTACGACAGCTGGGCGTTCGAGGGGCGAGCCGGAGAGCGGATCAGCCTGCGGATGTCGTCCAGCGCCTTCGACCCCTATCTGATCCTGAACGGGCCGAACGGCTTCTCTCAGGAGAATGATGACGCGGCGACGGGCGTGACCGACGCCGGTCTGGAGGTGACCCTTCCGACGACCGGGACCTATCGGCTGCAGACGACCAGCTTCCAGGCGGGCGAGGCGGGCGACTACCGGCTGATGCTGGCCCGGGGCGGGGCGCGCGCCGATCTGGGACCGGCGCAGAACGTCATTCCGCCGCCGATCGCGATCTCGACCACGCCGGTGCTGCAGGCGGGACGGACGGGCAGCGGCGATCTGAGGCGCGGCGACACGACCCTGTCGAGCGGGGAGTACGGCGACGTCTGGACGTTCCAGGCCCAGCGCGGGCGGACCTATACGATCACGCTGCAATCGGGCGATTTCGATCCCTATCTGGTGGTGCGCGGGCCGGGGACCTTCAGCGAGGACAATGACGACGACGCCTCGCGGCGCGGGTCTTCCGACAGCCGGGTGAGCTTCACCGCCCCCGCCGACGGCGAGGTCCGGGTCACGGCGACCAGCTATCAGGCGGGCGAGACGGGGCGATATGCGATCGCGCTGACCGAGGGCGGGCAGGCGACGCAGACCGCGAGCAGCGGCGGGCGGCAGGCGGTCAACGGCGCGGCGGTCCTGAACCGTGGGCCGTCGCGCCAGACGGCGCAGGCCCAGGCGCCGGTCGCGGTTCCGGCCGATGCGGCGCCGATCAGCGTGGGTCAGAGCCGCGACGGGCGGCTGGGGCAGGGGGCGGAGACCCTGTCGAGCGGGGAGTTCGTCAACCGCTTCACCCTGAACGGGCGGCAGGGCCAGGCGCTGGACCTGCGGCTGAGCTCCAGCGAGTTCGACCCCTATCTGCAGATCACCGGCCCCGGCGGCTTCTCGGCCTTCAACGACGACGACGCGGACCGCGAGGGCAGCCACGACAGCCGGCTGATCGTCACCCTGCCGGCGGACGGCGCCTATGTGATCGGGGCGACCAGCTATCAGTCGGGCGAGAGCGGGCGCTATCGCCTGTCGGTCGCCGACGGAACCAACGCCCCGCCGCCCCGGCCGACGCAGAGCGCCACGCGTCCGACCACGGGCGGCAGCGGCCTGATGCGGATCGGCGATACGGTCTCGGGCGAGCTGCAGGGCGGGGACGAGACCCTCCAGTCCGGCGAATATGTCGACACCTACCGCTTCCAGGGCACGCGCGGGCAGAGGGTGGCGGTGGAGCTGACCTCCTCGGCCTTCGACGCCTATACGATCCTGAGGACGCCGTCGGGTCAGCAGATTTCCAACGACGACGGCGAGGACGGCACCAACAGCCGCCTCGATACGGTGCTGAGCGAGAGCGGCGAGTATGAGGTGATGGTGACCTCGTTCAACGCGGGCGAGACCGGCTCCTACCGCTTCAGCGTCGAGCCCAGCCAAGGCACGCCGCGTCAGGCGGCGGTTCAGGGCGGGCCGCGGGTGTTCGCGGTGATGGTCGGGGTGTCCGACTACGGCGGGGCGGCCAATAATCTCGAGTACACCGACGACGACGCCGAGAAGCTGGCCGACACCTTGCGGCGCGAGGGGGTGCTGAACCCCGCCAGCGTCACCCTGACCAATGCCGAGGCGACGGTGGAGGGGGTGCGGCAGGCCTTCCAGCGCGTCGCCGCCCAGGCCGGGCCGGACGACATGTTCCTGTTCTTCTTCTCGGGCCATGGCGACCAGAGCGACGCCGATCCCTCGGCGATCAGCGCCACCGAGCCGGACGGACGCGGCGAAGCCATCGTCCTGCGCGACGGCGAGATTTCGGACCGCGAGATGGCCCAGCTGTTCGGCGGCTTGCGGACCCGGTTGTCGCTGCTGGTGCTGGACAGCTGCTTCTCGGGCGGGTTCGCAAGGAACGTCGTCGACCGGCCGGGCGTCATGGGCCTGTTCAGCTCGGAAGAGGATCTAACCAGCGCGGTGGCCGACAAGTTCGAGGCGGGCGGATATCTGGCCCACTTCCTGAGAACCGGTCTGGCGGGCGACGCGGACGGCGACGGGGACCAGATGGTCACGGCGGGCGAGCTGGCCACCTATCTGCGCCGCCAGTTCTCCAGCCAGGCCGAGGGCGTCGAGGCCCAGACGACCGAGGGGCAGCGCAACTACCAGAACCTGGTCATCGACCGGGGCGGGGTCCAGATCGACGACGTCGTCCTGAGGCTGGGTACGGGCGGCAGCGCGCGTGGGGCGCACTAGAGGCTGGAATTGAAGCGGGCGGCGGGATCGA
>Ga0209630_10004354_pt1 | contig 12462 bp, 11 predicted proteins | sample COG_01_FD_184745 | JGI IMG/M metagenome (GOLD analysis project Ga0209630, IMG submission 184745) | Pelagic Microbial community sample from North Sea - COGITO 998_met_01 (SPAdes) (version 2) | ecosystem: Environmental > Aquatic > Marine > Neritic zone/Coastal water | place: Helgoland, sampling... | reverse complement strand
CAAAATAACTTTCGAAGAAATGCTGGAGATGGCGAGTCAGGGTTCTAAAATATTACAGATTCGGTCAGTTGAGTTTGCGGGAAAGTACAGCGTTCCCCTCCGAGTCCTATCTAGCTTCGAAGAAGGCCCTGGTACTTTAATTTCTCTTGAGGAAGATGATCAAATGGAAAAACCACTAGTTTCTGGAATCGCGTTTAATAGAGATGAGGCAAAGTTAACGATTAGAGGGATTCCTGATCAGCCTGGCGTGGCATATAAGGTTCTTGGAGCCATCAGTGAGGCCAATGTTGAAATCGATGTTATTGTGCAGAATGTCGCTAAGGACAACTCTGCTTCAATAACTTTTACGGTTAATAAAACTGATTTAAGCCAAGCAGAAGAGTTGCTTGGTGAAATAGCTAATGATCTTGGGGCCTTAGAGGTCGATTCTGATAAGCGCATTGCTAAGGTGTCTATTGTCGGTGTCGGAATGCGCTCTCATGCTGGTGTGGCCGCAAAAATGTTTGAGGCGCTGTCAAATGAAGGAATTAATATCCAGCTGATCACCACATCCGAGATAAAAATCACAGTTGTGATTGAAGAACGATATTTAGAACTGGCAGTGAGAGCTTTGCATTCTGTATTCGAGCTGTCTGAACCAGGCACTGAAATTACTTAATATACGAACATAAATAGTATAAAATGTTAAGTTGGAAGAGTGGTCGGTTTTTCATGGTCCGAAGGCACTTTGATCTAACAGAATTAAGAGCAAGATCGGACTATAGTGAAAGTATGCACTGACGCTTAATGAGTCCAGCGGAGAGGAAAATGTTAATTTTAACCAGAAGAGTAGGCGAAACCCTAGTGATTGGTGATGATGTTATTGTCACTGTGCTAGGTGTACGTGGAAATCAAGTTCGATTAGGTGTAAATGCTCCGAAAGATATCGCAGTTCACCGAGAAGAAATCTATCAACGTATTCAAAATGAAAAATCGGGAAAAATTTCATCTGAAAGTGATGAAAATAACGATAGCGACGTTTGATTTTCCTACCAATGTGATATTATGCCGCCGCTAGACCAGGGCGGCATAGTTGTTTCTGAAACATTCTATTTTGATCCTATCATGAGTATCACGGAGAAGTGGCCGAGTGGCTGAAGGCGCGCCCCTGCTAAGGGTGTATACGTTAATAGCGTATCGAGGGTTCGAATCCCTCCTTCTCCGCCATAACGTGATACCTAACTCTTTGTTAATAAAAGGGTTTTTTTGTTTATGGGTATTACTAATATATTCAGGTTACATTTCAGGTTACATTTGGAGTGAACGCTAGGTACGTCCAAAACCTAATTTGTAATATATACACCCCCCCCTCCCGAAAGACCTCGTTTCTAGTATCTATATACCCGCCTCAAAAAAATAAACTTTCGTTTGGCACTCGTAGTACGCGCCAGTAGACTCTATAGGACAATATACAACTATCGATGTCTTATATGGATGAAGCACATACTATGAAAAAAACACTTGAATGGTTTGGTGTGGTTACGGCAATTATATACTCAATGTTAGTTGCTTCTAATACTGGTTATGAAGTGCTTGGGTTTACTTTGCTTTTTATTTCTGCATTGGCGATTGGCTTGTGGGCGTTTCTTTGTAAACATTACGGGATATTGCTTTTACAGTTTTTTTACGCAAGTGCGGGCGTTATTGGTGTGTGGCGCTGGTTGTAAAGTTCCACAAAATAAAAGAGAAAGGCTAAATGACACCCCCTTCCGAAAGACCTCGTTTCTAGTATCTATATACCCGCCTCAAAAAAATTACTGAATAAGATGCAGTGCCGTTTTGTTGAACTTGGTTTTATGGTATAATTAGCTTACGAGATACCTCTGCTATATGCAGAGCCTCCGAGGAACAAATACTCAGTCTTTTCTGGGAATTTGGGTCGTTTATTACGGCCAGCTTTGGAGGAATAACTCTCCTAGGTTGGCTTAAGGATGGAATAGGTCAATCAAGGTGCCAAAGATGTCAATACAAACAAAGCCTAATCGAATACTTCGCTGGCCAGAGGTGCAGGCCAGAGTCGGTCTATCTCGGTCGTATACATATGCCCTTCAACAAAAAGGATTATTTCCTCTGCCATTTAAGCTAGTTGAAGGCGGAAGAGCATCTGGATATTTAGAGTCGGAAATAGATAGTTATATTGAGAATAGATTTAACTCCAGTCGCACTTAAGCAACGACAGAAATATAGGTAACAAACCAAAAATAGCTGTAATAGGTAGCTAAGATTAGACTTACTTGTCTTTGGGTGTAGCGATGATCCTCAGCTCGGTTAACAGATAACCGTAAGTCTGTACGAGTAGGCTCTACCTTACGGTAACCTACGGATAGCTGATAGTCGTCGATATGGCTAATCAGTGGTTCTGCGTTAAGAAGCAGTGCGTAATGGGGAGATAGCTCAACCGCCCCCAACCTTAATGGTGACACTATATCGATAGGTTCGATCGACGGAATGGCTCCGAAGGTCAACTACACCTTAGCTTGAGAAGGCTAAGTTGTGTCCAAAATTTGTGTAAAAGGTAGGTTCTCCTCAAGAATTCACCAAAGGTCAGACACCCAAGATACAAACCCACCAACCCCAGCCAAAGCGTACCAAAACCTCCTCCTTACTTACTCAGCACTCTATTAGCCCTATAGATGATACTAAGAGAGTACAGAACCAAACCAATGAAGAATGGTTAGCTGAATATGAAGAACAATGGGCATTAGAGTGTGATGAGTTGTTTTAGACATCAGCAGAAATCATATTTACAAAGGATAGTTTTATGACTGGCAGACCCTCATGCATTCCAAACAACAAACGAACTGCGCTACTGTAACCACAGGTAAGATGCGATTGCTATCGTAACTAGACCAACGAATGGCGATATCTTATAGAAGAAAAGCCATGTTTTCTGATTCACGAAAACACCGACTAAAACAGATAAACCGACAAAGCTAAGCGTCGGCACCCACCATGAGAAATTAAAGAAGCCCCAGATGACGATTGCTGGGATTGCTAGCATCGAAAAGAAACCAATAAAGATAACAATTACATTTGTATGTTCAATACCCCCTCGGGATGCAACTGTGTTTGAGTATGATGTTAGCAACCCTAAAAACATTCCTAATAAAAAAAGCATTATTTCCATATTGAATTCCAACATATCTAATCCTCAAAAGCCTCAGATGAGCGGTCATATCGAGCTAGCCTCAGCTCCTTATTTTGCTCTTCTAACAATTGGATGATTTTACTTTGCTGAAAGAAGTTCGCGCATATCAATGTAATTGGCCCAAGTAATAAAATGCCAGTGACACCAAGTATCCAAGGAAGTAGTTCTGTCACAAAAAAAGGAAGACCCAATTGAACAACAACAATATCCATTGCGGCATACGGATCAATAAGGAGGTAACCCAATAAGACAAGAAAGAGGAGAGAAACTAAAGCGATCAATACTGAGAAAATGTAGCTAATGGTCTTTAGGATAATAGAGAACATCGTGAAACTCCCTTTATTGTTTACATAAGCATAGCTGAATACCCCATCCAGTCAAATCAGGGCTAGCGTGAGGTGAGATATTACTGCACGCTAAAATCTTACGCCGCTCTTAGTTGCTCAGGCTCGCCCCTCAAGCCATCTAAAAAGAGCGAACAGCCCATACGGAGAAATTAGCTCCCTTGTTTGTGGACGTTCCTCTTCCATCAAAATCGTACCCAAACGAAAAGGCACTATTTGACTCGCGCTCAGTAGAACTCCAGGTTGGCGTGCTTTCATAAATGCCCACTTCAGCGAGATTATTAACCATCATTCTAAGTTCACTTATTGACGGTAAATACCAATCAGTCACAGTCCCTGATTTAGTTGAATAATTATAAGACTCAACTGCGGCACCTGAAGTGCAAATACCTGTCCCTGTGCCTGGCGAGACTGAAGAAGCTACAATCGCGAGCGTATTGGAAAGCCCGCGGCCTAGTGCGGCGGCGGCACCTCCGCTTGCTCCACTTATAGAGACACCAGTATTATCACACCAAGCTATGTTTTGCGCTCCATCATTTATTAAGGTTGGTGCTGCTTCGAGATAGTTAAAAGTTGAAAAAATTTCATGGTAGTCCACAAAAAATATCCAACCACCGCCTGGTCCGATAGATCCAATCTTGCAAGCTTCATTCTGCGGAGAATTTGTTCCACAAGTCATTGAGTAGTTAAATGCTCCTGATGCCCCCGTTGCACCTTGAGGTCCTGTATCACCCGTTGCACCTTGAGGCCCTGTATCACCCGTTGCACCTTGAGGCCCTGTAGCCCCATCCGAACCATCTGCTCCTGTATCACCCGTTGCACCTTGAGGCCCTGTAGCCCCATCCGAACCATCTGCTCCTGTATCACCCGTTGCACCTTGAGGTCCTGTAGCCCCATCCGAACCATCTGCTCCTGTATCTCCTGTATCTCCTGTATCTCCTTTTTCTCCTTTTTCTCCTTTTTCTCCTTTTTCTCCTTTTTCTCCCTGAGGGCCTTGGGGGCCAGTACCAGAAGTTAATTCTCCATAAGTTGTACCTTCAATAGAAGATATATAGGAACCAATGGCCGTTGAATCAGTGACAGAAGCATCCGCGGCTACAACGCCAGTTATCAGGACATCATCTGTCAAACCAAACATAGACCTTAGTAGCAATAGACCGTCCGTCAAAGCATCAATCTCGCCATTTGCATCAATATCTAAGATAGATACATCCTCGCCTCTATCATCCTGAGCATGTGAAAGAGTGATGGCTAAAAAACTCAAGAGAATAATAGAGTATTTGGAGAAGAGGCTCAGCAAAGACATTATCGTCAACCTTTAGATAATTAATTACCTAATCATAGCTGAATACCCCATCCAGTCAAATCAGGACTAGATCGAAGTACCACCTACTTAATCTTTTTCGGTACCTAAATTTTTTAGCTTCCAATCCATTCCTTTAAAGACCATACAACTGAGAGAAGCATCAACTGCCCTATCTAAATTGGAATTCTTTTTTATTAGGCCAATGGACATGACTATATTTGTGCAGGTTGCTTCAACATAATTAAAAAGCTTTGCTTTTTCAACCACTGCAATTGGTGGGTAGCTCGAATCTTTAACTACTTTAAATAAAAATTCTCGCGTCAAACGCAGACATTTCAATGTTGTTCGGCGGCCTCCATAAGAATCTACTCCGACTCGACCTTTTTTAAGTGTCGCACAACTCTTAAACTCAGCTTCCAAATCTATATATTTTTTTTCTGCAGGGGTACTGGCGACTGCACTGAGGCTAGCCACACCTATTAACGTGATAAGAAACCCGCATAATATTTTTGAAATTGATCCCTTCATGTAACCTCTCCCTTGATTGATTACCAAAGCATAGCTGAATTCCTCATCCAGTCAAATCAGGGCTAGATCGCGGGTAGATTACCAATCATATGAACGCTGGTTTAAATAATTATTCTTGCTAGAATACACTAGTAACTGGATAGATATTGAGGTGTGCATTGAGGAAAGTGATGATGAAGCGCATTTGTCGGCTGATGATTCTATTAGTGGCCTATCAAGTGTCGTTAATGACAGCTGCGCAGGAGACCTATTCTTTTGAAGACAAAATATCGAAACCTAGCAATAGTAATTCCCTAGGAATGACGTCTTTCGTAGAGCCTACGAAACCTTTTGATCTTTCTGTTAAAAAACTAACTTTTAATAGGCAAGAAAATCGCATTAATTTTGTTATTGTTGGTGATGGTTATACTGACAATGACCTAGATACTCAATATAGGCCTATGGTAGAAGCGACGTTAGACTATTTCTTTTACAATACAACGAAATCCACCCCTTACCCTCGATACAAAAACTTTTTCAACACATACCGTATAGATATCGCGAGTAATGAATCAGGAGTCGATGATCTCGAAGCAGGAATATATCGTGACACTCCGTTAGGTGGTGAAAATGGCTGCACTGATTACACCATTGGAATCTGCGGTGCTGACTGGTCGCTTGTTAACGCAGCATTTAGACAAGCGGAGGAAATAGAAGGTTTTATGACGGACTGGCGTCTAGTGATGCTTTATGATGACACCTGGCATGGTGCGGCACACTATACTCCAGAAGGTCCTGTCCTCCCAATTTACTCAGCACACTACAGTGGTGGTTCTGGAGATATTAGAGATATTGCTATGCATGAGGGCGGTCATGCTTGGCACAGGTTGGCCGATGAATATGGAGGCGACCCAAGTGCTTATCCCTATTCAGAGCCATCTGAAATAAATGTCACCACTGACCCTCAGGGCTCAAAATGGAATCATTGGCTAGGGTTCACAATGCCCGATGGCTCACTCGTAGACGTGTATGAAGGTGGGCGATATTACGACAAGGGTATCTATAAACCGACTACAGTTAGCAAAATGAACGGCTTTGGAGGAGGTTTTATCTGTCATTCATTAAGTAATAATTGTGGCCACAATGCAGTTGGTATCGAAAAGATTATTTTAGACATTTATGCACTGATAGATCCGATTGACTCATATTTACCAACGCAAAATACTTTGATTGACGCTACTGAAATGTATGTTGGCGTGATTGACTCAAACGTCATAATGATCAATTGGTACGTCAATGGTGAACTCGTCCAAGAAAGGGGACCTTCAACCCTGAAACTTGATGATTATTTGTTGCCACCTGGTACCCATACTATTACTGCCAAAGCATGGGATGAGGTAATTGCCTTTGCTTTTTCTTCCAATACAGCTCCTCATGAGTTAGATCTAGTTCGCAGAAAACTAGATCAGCTTGAGCAAAGTGTTACTTGGAATATTACTCTTAAGGACAATGATGCCGACCAGATCGCTAATATTTATGATAACTGTCCCGAAATAGCCAACCAATTGCAATTGGATACTGATTCTGATTCGAATGGCGATCTGTGCGATGACGATGATGATAATGATGGTTATAGCGATGATATCGATAAATTTCCACTAAATAATTTATATTCAGCTGATAGTGATGAAGATGGAATGCCTGATGCATGGGAGCTTCTCTATGGTTTGAATCCAAATGATGCATCTGATGCGACAAGTGACCAGGATAATGATGGAGTAACCGCTTTAGATGAGTTCTTAGCGGGAACAATTCCTTTGGGCGCAGTGCTCGATATTGATGGCAATGGTGCCGTTGATGCTTTAACAGATGGGTTGCTCGTTTTGAGATATTTGTTTGGCTTGACGGGAAACTCCCTGATCGCAGGTGTGGTAGCTGAGGATGCTACTAGAACAACTGCAGAAGAGATTGAGGCTTACTTAGCTAGCCTTATGCCTTCGATTTAACTAAGGCCTATAATAAAATATCTATATAAATCAATGGCTTATAATTATTGAACTATCCTGTGATCGAAACTACTTTTGCTTGAGGTGTTGAACAGGCGTAGTCACTGTACTTTTGCATCATTGCCCGTCGTTTCTCTACCATTGTAGTTCGTTGATATGCCGCCACTTGTTGATCAGGAATCTTGTGGGCTAGAGCATGTTCAGCCATTGCACCGTCAAAGTTAGTCTTGTCTGCTACGTAGTCACGAAAGGTTGATCTGAACCCGTGAACTGTAATCTTCCGTCCTTGCTTATCTACCCAGCCACTTTTTTTATTCAGCCGCTTTAGTACTGACGACATTCCCGCTTGTGACAGATGTTTGCCTGACGACAGATTAGGGAATACGTATTCGCTAATTCGAATCTCATGGACCGTTCTCAGCAGAGCTATGGCTTCGTTTGATAGAGGTATCTTGTGTGCTTTTTTACTTTTCATTCTGCTTGCTGGAATTTCCCAAAGCCCTTTATCAAAATCAATTTCATTCCATTTTGCATTGAGAGTTTCAGTTGTTCTCGTAGTACAGAGAATACATAGCTCTAATGCTCTTGCTCCCATGCCTGATGACTTGGATAGAGCCTTCATAAAGTCAGATATTTGATCGTAAGGCAGGGCAGGGTGGTGACGATCTTCACTGGGTGCTTTGGCATTCTTAACTTCACTAGGTGAGGGATATATTTCTTTTAGGTGACCTCTCCAAGTTGCTGGGTTTTGATCTGATCTCAAGCCTAGAACTTTGGCACGGGCAATTACCGCCTCCATACGCCCTCTGACTCGGTCTGCAGTCTCTGGCTTCTTATTCCAAATGGGATCAAGGACGGCTCTAATATCATTGGTATCAATCTGGGCTATCGGCATATTGCCTATTAAAGGGAATGCATAAGTCTCAAGCGTTTGAATCCATTGCTTAGCATGCTTTGGGTTGTTCCATGTCGGACGTTTTTGTTCGTAAGCGTCGTAGGCAATCTTTTGAAATGTGTTTTCTTGCAGTTGCTTGTTATGTGCTTCAGTCTTTCTCTTTAAGTCTAGTTCTTGTTGTTCTTCAACTTTTGGATCGATGCCTTGCTTGATCTTTAAACGATATTCATCACACTTGGTTCTGGCTTGGGCTAGATTATTCGTAGTAGGGTGATAGGCGTCCATCCCTATGTTTTTTCGCTTTCCATCTATATCGTAAACCATGCACCAGTTGACTGTTCCCGATTCAGTAATATTCAGGTAGAGATTATCTTTACAGGGATAACGCCCAACCTTTTTCGTTGAGATTATTTGCTTTATTTCATTGTGAGTTATTCGCTGAGTTCTGCGTGGCTTGCCCATGTACTTTAACCCCCTTTAAATACCCTCAGATTGCGATCTAAGGGACTTTGTAAATCTTTCTGAATAACCTCACAGCTTGCGGATTGGAGTGCTTTAAAAGGCTTCTCAGGTTACATTTCAGGTTACATTTTGTAATCAATATGTAACAGTATAGTACAGGACACTAAAAGAATGGAAGAATATTGAATCCAGCATTTACAGGGCATAGGAACTGATTTTAGGTAAAGTATAGGAATCCTGTGGACATTAATTAGGCAGACTCCTTCTCCGCCATAAAACCATTTTAACGTCTCCACAGGCCTTGTTAAATCTCGCTTTCTACGAGGCTTATGATGAGATTAATCAAATAAGTAGATGTTTAATCTAGCCATCGATCAATTAATTTTGTAACGACTGGATGTATGAGTCAGTTGTAAACTCGCGGCCAAGAAAATCAGAGACAAATTCTGCGGCTGGCTTGCTTCCGCCTACTTCCAATACTTTACGCCTATATTCATTTGCAACATCTTTATTTCTTAGACCTTCTTTCTCGAATCGTGAAAAAAGATCAGTAGCTATCGAGAGAGACCATTGATAGGTATAGTAATTAGAACTGTAGCCATTTAAATGCCCAAAGTTGGCGTAGAAATGCGTATCCGGAACATGGGGATACGCGGCATATTTTCGTGCTAGTGATTGCATAGTGTCATCAAGCTCGAATGAGCCAGGCTTTTGGCTGTAGAAATTAAGGGATAAGTTTGCATAATAAATTTGCGTAGCGGTTCCTGTGGCGCGCCCAAAATGACGTGCTTGACTCATTTTTTCCACAAGCTCTCTAGGGATAGTTTCTCCAGTCGCATTCCTAGCAAATTTTTTCAATGTCTCATAATCCCATATCCACTCCTCCAGCATTTGTGATGGAGCTTCAACAAAATCGCGCTCCATCGACATGCCTCCGATAGATGACCAAGACTGCGTCCCGGAAAACATATTGTGAAGTAGGTGGCCGAATTCATGTAAAAAAGTTTCAACCTGGCTGTGCTCCATTAGCCCCTTAGGGAAGTTTTGAGCTAAACCAGACATTGGTATTCGTTTATCTTTGATGCCTGACCTCAGGGTCCAGTGTGCGGCGTGCTGGTATTTATCAGATCTAGGATGATTATCCATGTAAAAACGGCCTAAGAGTTTGCCGTTGTCGATAATTTCAAATGTTTCAACATCTTCATGCCATGTTTCAGTATTCCAGATCTTTATCTCAACATCGAATAGATCCTCAGTGAGCGAGAAAATGCCATCTCGTACATTTTCATACCGAAAATATTCTCTTACCTCTTGAGCGTCAAGTGCATACTGCTCCTTTCTTAAAAGATTTTGTATGTAGCCAGCCTGCCAGACCTGCACTGCTCTAGCAGATGGGTTATCCTCTTGGAGTCTTGAGAGAAATACGTCTAATTCTTCTTGCACAGGTTTATCTAAAGCTCCTCCTACGCTATCAAGAAAGCTCTGAGCCTTCTCCGGAGAACCAATCATTTGGCTTGACATGGAAAGGCTCGCGAAAGAGTCAAATCCGAGGAGTGACGCTAATTCATGTCGTTTCGCAATGAGGTTTTCTAGTATAAGTTTGTTTGCTGGATACCCTCGTGATCTCGAGGCAACACGCAGACGCTTTCGCAGCTCATCATTATGCGCATAAGTCATCACGGGGTAGATGTCAGGATAATCAGTGGTGATTGTTATTAGGCCTTCCTCATCTGCAGGATGCGCGTCAATATAATCTGCTGGCAGTCCATCTAGTTCTGTTGCAAGAACTTTTACAGAACGAACATCACTTCGAATGTTTTTATCGAATTCATTTCCGATAGAGGTGATTTCTTTTTGTAATTCCCGAATCCTTTTTCTCGTGGCATCGCCACGATCTACTCCAGACCGTTTAAAATCATCAATGGCATTTTGAACCATAAATAACTCGCTGGCAGAAAGGTCATCCTGACTAATTGCTGAAATCCGATCATAGACAGGACGAGACAGGCTAATCTGTGAGTAAAAATCGGACTGTTTTTCACTACACTCGTTTGCAGCTGAACGAACATCCGAGTCAGGGTGTACTGATCTGATATGCCAAACGTCACCAATTGGCACTAGAGCATCAACAATTTTCTCATACTGACCGTAAACGCTAGTCAGAGTGGCTTGTCCCTTCTGTTCCTCTAAAGCCTTCAATTCAGTCGAGGCGTTATTGAGAGCCATATCACAATCTGACACTATCTGTTCCGCAGTCGCAGTTGCTCGGATACCGTCGATCAGAATCTCGGGCTGATGACCGCTGCAAGATACAAGCAGTGAAACTGACATTAAAGGAAAAAGGGCAGAATGGAGTAGACGTTTCATGTGGGGTCCTTGGCAGAAAATAATCATAGATTTCGGCGGTATCTTAGCGACAAATAGTGTCTCCCGCCATCAATAAAACTATTGATAAGGATGTTGCTAGCTATATATCAAAAATGATCGCCTTTACATTTCCTTTAACTATTAAATTCTTTTTTAGCTATCGGTTTCGGCTCTATCCTTAGCATTGCTGATACAGCAGAGGCTTTGAATACTAAATATGCGATGAGGCACTAATTAAACGCCATAAAACCACTTTTAGTTTTTCAGAAGCGGCTAACTGTCTAATTTAAAAATGGTTTTTCCTCTTGCTACAGTCCGCTCCACTTTGAGGTCTAACAACTGGGTAGTTGGCACGTTTAGCGGATTTTTGCTTAAGATAACGAAGTCCGCTTGCTTACCCACATCAATCGTTCCTTTTTTATCTTCTTCAAAATATTGATAAGCAGCATTGATCGTAACAGCCTTGAGAGCATCAAGGATTGAAATACGTTGCTCTTGTCCTAACACCTGACCGCTTCGCGTAAGCCGATTAGTGGTTGCCCAGAGCAAACGGATCATATCTGGTGGTACCACGGGGGAATCATTATGGACCGTAAAGACTATGCCTTTATCTAGACTGCTCTGGGTTGGACTAATACGACTGGCACGTTCTTCGCCAAAAACCGAGTCTCGGTGCCAATCGCCCCAGTAAAATGTGTGAGCTGAGAAAAACGAAGGAACGGCTTTCATTTCTGCCATGATATCAAGTTGGTCTTCTCGCACTGTTTGGGCGTGAATCATCACCGTACGATGATCAGGAATACTGCTCATATCGATACTGCGATTTAACGCATTAACAAAAAGATCTGCAGCAGCATCACCATTGGCATGGGCCAAGATTGGCAAGCCTGCGGCTATAAATTTTGCAAAAAGAGCATCTACTGACTCTGCTGGCATGATTGGATAACCACGATAATCGTGGGCGCCGCCCTTAGGAGGTATCTTATACGGCTGGGTTAAATAGGCCGTTTTACCTTGTGGCGAGCCGTCTAAAATCATCTTAACTCCGCCAACCTTAAAACCATTCTTATAATCGCCCAAGAGCGGTAATGGAGGGCTATTCTCTCCAAGATATGTCTCATCAACCGTCTGGAAAGACACGACATCAATAGGAAAAGGTTTCTCATTGGCCGCAGATCTCAGTTCGTTTATCACACCCAGAGACGACGCCCCATCCTGGGCGGTAGTAATACCATATCGAGCGTAATCAAGTAGGCCAGCATGTACTAGCTCATTTATATTTTCTGCCGGCGGAAGTAAGGACTGAATGGCAAAACCAGCTGTCTCCTCCAAGACTCCATTGGGCCTCTGGCTATCTCCTTCTCGACGAATAACTCCGCCTGGGGGGT
>Ga0209630_10004345_pt1 | contig 12480 bp, 10 predicted proteins | sample COG_01_FD_184745 | JGI IMG/M metagenome (GOLD analysis project Ga0209630, IMG submission 184745) | Pelagic Microbial community sample from North Sea - COGITO 998_met_01 (SPAdes) (version 2) | ecosystem: Environmental > Aquatic > Marine > Neritic zone/Coastal water | place: Helgoland, sampling... | reverse complement strand
ATCGCCTTTAATGCGGTCCCCCAGATCGACGACTTTCAAGACAACGGCTTCACCAAAGAAGAAATGAAGATGATTTGGGAGACGCACAAAATTTTTGAAGACGATACCATCCAGGTCAGTCCAACCTGTGTCCGTATTCCGGTCTTTTATGGGCATTCGGAAGCAATCTATATTGAAACGAGACACGCCATAAGTGCGGCGGATGTGAAAGCGCTCCTATCATCGGCGGCAGGGGTCTCGGTCATGGATGAGCATCGACCCGGTGGTTATCCAACCGCGGTGACGGAATCGGCTGGAATGGATCCGGTCTTTGTTGGGCGGATCAGAAACGATGTCATGAACCCCCTAGGCCTGCATCTTTGGGTAGTTTCGGACAATATTCGCAAGGGCGCGGCATTGAACAGCCTACAAATCGCCGAGGCGCTGCTCGAGCGGCTCGGTTAGCGCAGCAGGCGTCGTTTCTAGCGCCTAAGTGGGTTAGCATGGGAATTCAGGGGTGAGCGATGATTTTGCCCGAATTTAGTTGGAGTAGAAACTGTGATGCATCAGATCGGTAAGAAGCTAACGCGGTTGATTCAGTGGTTTGTGTTAACGCTGGCAGCGACAACATCCCTTAACGCCAGGGCCGTCAGCCTTGGGCACATTACCCTTGAGTCGTCACTGAACCAGCCCTTACGAGCGAGTATCCTGCTTGGCAATGTCCAGCGTTTAACGCCCCAAGATGTTCGTGTTGGGCTGGCGCCGAGAACGGCGTTTCAGGCGATGGGGGTCGATTGGTCCAGCAACTTATCAGATCTTGATTTTCGAGCGGTGTCATCTGAGTCCGGTTTGCGGATTGAATTGAGTACCGAGGCTTCAATTGTTGAACCCTATCTGAATTTTGTACTTGAATTGGTGTGGCCGAATGGTCGTTTGGTTCGGGAATATACGGTGCTATTGGATCCGCCTGTTTTAATGGCCCCGGTTCGGCCGCTCGACATCACGCCAGTACAAGCAGGGCGTGTTCGCTCGGCAAATCGTATCGCTGAAGCGCGCGCTCAAAGCCTCGATGTGGATCGTATGACGCAGTCTGGCGATACCCTCTGGGAGATCGCGCTCGCGGCGAGACCGGACCGCTCAACCTCTGTTCAAGCCATGATGCTGGCAATTCAAAGCCGTAATCCTGATGCGTTTATGAACCAAAATATTAACCGGCTAAAAGCGGGCTATGTTTTGGTGATGCCGGATCAGGACGATTTGGACCGCATTTCGTTTGAATCGGCTGTGGCTGAGGTGGCAAGTCAAAACACGAAACAAATGCAGCCAGTAAGTCAAAAAAAAAGTCCAACTATCGAGGCTTCTGTTGACAGCGAATTAGTTTTAGTTGCCGTTGATGACGCGAGCTCGGAAGATCAAAATGCAGAGCCCTCTGAAGTGCTTGCGGCAACCGATAGCGCGCAAGAAGAGGATGAACGGATCCGCTTTGCGGCAATCGAGCGGGATAGGTTAGCCGGTCGACTGGCGTCTTTAGAAGGCAAACTTGAGTCTTTAGTCGACACGATTTCGCTTAAAGATCAACAGATTGCAGCCTTGCAAAAACAAGTTAAAACCCTCGAAGCCCTACCGAAGGCCTCGCCAGAAGCCATGCCAGAGCAGCGGTTCTTAACGCCAATGTCGGTCGCTTTTATGGTTGCTTTGGTCATTCTCGTTGTCGTGCTGTTATTAATGTCGGCCCGATACCAAAGGCTCACAAGAAGCCTTCGCGCGGCTTCGGCGAGTGCGGTTGCTTCAGAGCCTCAAGGCTCGAGTCCGGCGCCGGCGGCGTTCGATACTGATGCCGCATTAGCGGGGACGGATCCTTCAACTCAAGCGACAGCCGTAGCGACGACTTTGGTGCCTGACGCTGAAGACGAAGCAGAGCCGGTTGTTAACCCAGCGGAAACCGCGGATCTGAGCGCCACAAGCACGACGCAATTGATGCCGACTGATGTTGGGGCGCCAGTCGAGACCGATGGTGCTGAATTAGACTTGAGCGCATTAGAAGGACTCGATGACTTGAGCGAGCTAGAAACGCTGGCAGATATAGAAACACTAGAAGAGATAGACGCGCTAGAAGAGTTAGAAACCCTCGAAACATTAGAAGACCTCAGTGAGCTTGAAACGCTTGATTTGAGTGCCGTGGGTGATCTTAGCGAAGCTGAGGTTGCGTCAGAGCTGGGAATTGATCCTGATGAAGACCCCGCAAGCATGTTGGATTTGGCGCGCGCCTATGTCGATATGGGCGACGCTGACGCCGCGCGCGGTTTACTGAATCGAGTGGCTGTCATCGGAACAGCCTCCGAGGCGGCTGAAGCCCAAAAAATGCTTGTTACCCTATCTGAAGACTGAGCGGCTTGATGGGGACCCGAATTGCCCTTGGCTTGATCTACCAAGGCACGCGATATCATGGCTTTCAGCGTCAGCTAAACGTGGATACCGTTCAGCAGGCAGTTGAGACCGCACTAACGTCGATCGCCGATCATCCAATTCGTGTTGCTTGCGCGGGTCGCACAGATTCCGGGGTTCATGCTACAGGCCAGGTGATCCATTTTGATACCGACGCGCGTCGTCAGGACAAGGCCTGGGTTCAGGGGGTGAATACTTTATTACCTGACGATATTAGCGTTTCCTGGATGCGTCCGGTTGACGAAACGTTTGATGCGCGTCATTCCGCTACCGCTAGGCGATATCAGTTCATTCTGTACAATCAGCCGCTGCGGCATGCATTAGCCTATGAACTGATGGCGAGAGAGTATCGACCTTTACGAGAGGGTGCGATGCAGACTGCTGCGCAGGCACTGGTTGGTGAGCATGATTTTAGTGCGTTTCGCGCGGCCCACTGTCAGGCTAATTCCCCTTGGCGCTGTATTGAGTTCATTGAGGTCACCCGTCGTGGTGATCTTGTGATTGTCGACATCAAAGCCAATGCATTTTTACATCATATGGTTCGAAATATTGTTGGCTCATTGTGTGACGTCGGCGCCGGCGTGCAGGATGTTGATTGGATCGACGCATTACTGAAACAACGTAATCGGCAGCTGGCGGGGAAAATGGCAGCGCCAAGCGGGCTCTATCTCTGTCAAGTGGACTATCCGATGGGCTTTGAGATCCCAAAAGGGACCTTCCCCAGTCAATTATTGGGCTAGAAATCAAATCTTGAATCGTCTGTGGTAGACTTTGCGCGCACTAATTCGCTATGTGGCTCATGACGCTTCATCATAAAACTCGGGTTAAAGTCTGCGGCATCACGCGTGCCGAGGATGCCATGGCGGCCGCGGCGCTTGGCGTCGATGCGATTGGTTTTGTGTTCTATGATAAAAGCCCTAGAGCGGTCACGTCAGCCGCTGCTTGCGACATTATTCAACAACTTCCGCCGTTCTTGGTGAAGGTCGGTTTGTTTGTGAATGCCACCCCCGAGACGGTTTTTTCAAGTCTTTCGAGTTGCGCCATTGATATCTTGCAATTTCATGGCGATGAAGATGAGAACTACTGTCGGCAGTTTGACGTACCATACATTAAGGCGTTGCGTCATCGAAGCACCTTGGAGACGCGTGAGGGTGCCGCACGGTTCCCGTCAGCCTGCGCCATCCTTTTAGACAGCTTTGATCCAGGACGGTTCGGCGGGACAGGACACGCGTTTAATTGGACAGAAATTCCCGAGGTAACCCAGCCTTTGGTATTAGCCGGCGGGTTAACGCCGCTCAATGTGGGCTCGGCCGTCGCGCAAGTCGCGCCTTACGCGGTAGATGTCAGCGGCGGCGTAGAAGCGGGGCCGGGCATTAAGAGTTCTGAAAGAATACAACAGTTTATGGCCGCGGTCGCAGCGGCGGACGAAGTCAATTGAGGCGGTTTAGATTACCTCAGGATGAAACATAAAAGGGATCTCTATGGTCAGTAAACAGCTTGGAACGAACGAGACGCTCACGTCTTTCCCAGATCAATCAGGACACTTTGGGCCCTATGGCGGTCGATTTGTTTCAGAGACCCTGATGGCGGCGCTCGATGAATTAACGCTGGCCTACGACAGTTTAAAAACCGATCCTGAGTTTCTTGCTGAATTGGGTTCGGACCTTGAGCATTATGTTGGACGAGCCTCGCCCTTGTATTTAGCGCAGCGACTCACCCAGCACGCTGGCGGCGCCAAGATTTGGTTAAAAAGAGAAGACCTTAATCATACGGGCGCTCACAAAATCAATAATTGCATAGGCCAGGCCCTGCTCGCGCGTCACATGGGCAAGCCCAGAATTATTGCGGAAACGGGTGCAGGTCAGCATGGGGTTGCTTCGGCCACGGTTGCTGCGCGCTTTGGATTGAAGTGCACGGTCTATATGGGCAGTGAGGATATCCAAAGGCAGAGTTTAAACGTCTATCGAATGAAACTTTTGGGTGCGGAAGTGGTGCCGGTAACATCGGGTTCCCGAACCCTGAAAGATGCCTTAAATGAAGCTATGCGAGATTGGGTGACCAATGTGGATGATACGCATTACATCATTGGTACTGTGGCTGGACCTCACCCCTACCCAATGATCGTTCGGGACCTACAGTCCGTGATTGGTCGCGAGGCTCGGGCACAGTTTGCACGACAGCATGGCGGCCTGCCGGATGCGGTGATGGCCTGTGTTGGTGGTGGATCGAATGCGATGGGGATCTTTTATCCGTTTCTGGAAGATGAAACGGTTCGGTTAATCGGGGTCGAGGCCGCCGGTGATGGCATCATGACCGGGCGGCATGCTGCGCCATTAACAGATGGCATTGTGGGTGTTTTGCATGGCAATAGAACCTATTTGATGCAAGATCAAGCAGGGCTCATAAGTGAAACGCACTCTGTGTCAGCCGGATTAGATTATCCGGGTGTCGGACCAGAGCATGCTTGGTTGAAAGATATTGAGCGTGCTGAATATGTCGCGGTGACCGACGAGGAGGCGCTTGGGGCCTTCAGGCAGCTGAACCTTCTGGAAGGTATCCTGCCAGCACTTGAAAGTAGCCACGCCTTGGCCCACGCGGTGGAATTTGCAGCGACGCTTCGAAAAGATCAAAATATCATTGTTAATCTTTCGGGTCGGGGTGATAAAGACATTCCCACTATGGCAAAAATTGACGGTATTTCAATTGGTTAAGGAGTTCTTGTGGGTCGATTAACGTCAACGATTAATGCCGTAGAGGCGCGAGGTCAGAAATCCCTGGTTGCCTACATTGTTGCTGGGGACCCGCATCCGGACCAAACGGTTGATTTGATGCATGCGTTGGTTGTTGAAGGGGTCGATATCATAGAGCTCGGCGTGCCGTTTACGGATCCTGAGGCGGAAGGTCCCGTGATCCAATTGGCGCATGAGCGGGCACTTGTACATCAAGTGACGCTTTTGAAGGTATTAGAGATGGTCGCTGCGTTCCGCCTTGAAGACGCAGAAACGCCGGTGGTTTTGATGGGCTATTTAAACCCTATTGAAGCGATGGGGTATGAAGCCTTTGCTGAACAGGCAAGTCTGAGCGGGGTTGATGGTCTGATTACCGTCAATCTGCCGCCAGAGGAAGCCGGCCCATTGGCGATGGCCCTCCAGGAGAAGGAAATTGACCCGATTTACTTGCTTGCGCCAACGACGACCGATGCTCGCGCGGTCGCGGTTTGCCAGGCAAGTCGGGGCTTTGTCTACTATGTCTCGCTAAAGGGCACCACGGGTTCTGGCAGCCTAGATATTAAAGCCGTATGCGAACGCGTCGCGCATTTGAAAGCGAAAACGCCTTTGCCGTTGTTTGTAGGATTTGGGATTAAGGATGGCGCAACCGCTGCGCCCATTGCTGAAGTGGCGGATGGGGTTGTCGTGGGTTCGGCGATTGTGACCTTGATGGGTGAATTCGAGGCGTCGCCGCAAGCTTTAAAGTTAGCCGTTATTGAACTGGTTCGTGATATTCGGACGGCTCTGAATGCGTCAAACCCTTGAGCAATGGTTAGATTATATTGGTGGGCTGCATCCCATCACATGGGATCTAACCCTCGATCGAGTTTCAGAGGTTGCGCAGCGGCTTGGCGTGGTCAAGCCCGCTCGGCAGGTTGTGCTCGTTGCCGGTACTAACGGTAAAGGATCGTGTTGTGAAGCGCTCGCGGACCTTGCGACGAGCGCCGGCGTATCCTTCGGGGTAACCACCAGCCCACATCTTCAACGTTTCAATGAAAGAATTCGTATCAACGGCGCGGAAGCGACGGACCAGCAAATCGTTTCGGCTTTTGAGCAGATCGAATCGGTAAGAGCGGATATTTCTTTAAGTTATTTTGAGTTTGCCTGTCTTGCAGCGCTGCTTTTGTTTAAAGAGGCAGATTTAGATTTGGCGATCCTTGAGATTGGCCTTGGCGGCCGATTAGATGCAATGAATCTGGTAGACCCAGATCTAGCCGTGATTTTACCCATTGCACTCGACCATCAAAGCTACCTTGGGGATACCTTAGAGGCGATCGGCTTTGAAAAAGCGGGGATCCTCCGACCCAATGGGACTCTGGTTCTGGCAGATCCTGAACCGCCCAACAGCATTCTTGCCGAAGCCGCTCGCCAGCGTTGTCGGGTTCGTCGAATCGGTCGAGCGTTTGATTGGGTGGATGGCGAGGTGTCTTGGATGGCGGCTGATCTGCGTCAATCCCTTAATCTGCCAAGCACGGAAACCTGTTTGCCAAGCGGGAGTTTGGCAGCTGCGGTGCAGGCCATGGCGGAGCTGGGTTTGTTGAACCCAAGTCGTGTGCCGCAGCTATGCAATGTCACGCTACTCGGTCGACTAACTCGGTTCGATTTAGCTGGGCAACGCGTGTATTTGGACGTTGCCCACAATCCTCACGCTGTTGTCAGGCTAGCAGCCGAGCTGTCTCGTCGAGGCTGCCCGAGCATTCGGGTGGTTTTCGGTTTATACGCCGATAAAGATGTTCAAGCGATTATTGCTGCGATCGGCCCGATGGTGCACTTTTGGCATCTGACGCAGGTAAGCGAGGCCCGTGCATTGCCTGTCGAGCAACTTATGACGTGTTTGCCTGCGCCCGACCAAGCGCGGGCTGAAATGACCGGTTCGGTTCAGCAAGCCCTGGAAAATGCGATTCGGTCGTCCGGGGGCTCTGATACGATTGTTGTCTTCGGTTCTTTCCCTGTGGTGGGTGAAGCCTTAGAATATCTAGACCTTCAGTCCGGCACTAGGTTGCAGTAATTTGGAAACAAAACTCAAATACCGCATGGTCGGGATCCTTGTTCTAACAGCCTTAGCTGTGATTTTTATTCCGATGATCTTTAGTGGCTCGGAGCACGACCGAGATACCTACCTTGCGGAAATTCCGAAAGGACCCGGCTTTGGTCAGGGGCGGCGGGTTTCTGTGATTGATCTACAAGCTGAGATGCGAGCAAGAGAGCGCGAAAGTGCCGCCAGAATGCCCCTAGATAAAATCGATCAAACCGATTACACCGATCAGCCAGGGCAGATCTTAGACCAAAATGGTCTGCCCATTGGTTGGAGTCTTCAGGTAGCGAGTTTTCGAGATCAGGATAATGCCGTGAAATTAAGGGCAAGTATTCGCCTGCTGGGGCACGGCAGTTATGTGCTCAGGAGCTTAACCAATGAAGGCTTGTTCTTTCAGGTTCTGGTTGGACCGTCCCTCGATCGAAATGCGTTGTTGAAGGTTGGGCAACAACTCTCGGCTGAAATGGACCTTTCTGTACAAATTGTTCGTTATCGGGTCGAAGACGATTCGAACCAGGTCGGGGGATGAGCTTGGATTTCGCGAATCTTGATTGGATTATTCTTGCAATCCTATTGGTGTCGACAATCTTGTCGGCCTTTCGCGGGTTTGTTCGTGAGGCGTTAGCGCTCGGCAGCTGGATACTCGCGGTGATTGTTGCGCGGTGGTTTGCGCCGGCGCTTTCGATGCACTTATCACCTTTCATTGACATGGCGTCGGCTCGAACGCTGATGGCATATGGCATCTTGATTATCGGAACGCTGATTGTTTGTGGCCTGCTGACGCGGGTCCTCAGTGCGCTCATCAGAGTCTCGGGACTGAGTGCCACCGACAGATTGCTCGGCATGGTGTTTGGCTTTTTACGCGGCGCGTTGGTCGTTTTGCTCGGTGTTACGGCATTGCATTATTTTACACCCGTGTCTCAAGACCCGTGGTGGCAAGCGTCACGCCTGGTACCATTGGTGCTGGACTTGCTCAACGTCATAAAGCCGCTGGTGTTAGAACACTCCGATCAGCTGCTCCGAAATTTAGTGAAGGGATAGCAATATGTGTGGCGTCGTTGGATTGGTTGGACAAAAGCGCGTTAGTTTTGATCTTTATGATGCCATTTCAATGCTACAACATCGCGGGCAAGATGCAGCCGGAATCGTAACCTGTGAAGGTGATCGGCTAACCCTACGGAAAGAGAATGGATTGGTGAGAGATGTCTTTAATCAATCGCATCTAGAATCCCTAGCCGGCAATATGGGCCTGGCGCATGTGCGATATCCGACGGCAGGAACCTCGAGTGCTGCCGAGGCGCAACCGATGTATGTGAACTCGCCCTTCGGTATCTGCATGGCGCACAACGGCAATTTAATTAACGCCAATGAACTCAATGAGGAGCTGTTCCGAACGGATCGGCGGCATATCAACACCAGCAGCGACTCAGAAGTGTTACTCAATGTTTTTGCACATGAATTGCAAGGGATTGCTGGCTTAAGGGTCTTGCCCGAAGACGTTTTTAAAGCCGTTGAGCGGGTCCATCATCGTGCAGTGGGCGCTTACGCGGTTGTAAGTCTGATTACGGGCTATGGACTCGTCGGCTTCAGGGATCCCAATGGCATTCGGCCGCTGGTCTTGGGTCGACGGAAGACACCGTCGGGTTATGACTACATGTTAGCTTCAGAAAGCGTGGCGCTGAGTGTTTTAGGGTTTGAGTTGATGGAAGATATTGCGCCGGGCGAGGTAATTTATATTGAGTCGAATGGTCGCTTGCATCGCCGGTTGACCGAAGTCAAGACGCGATGGTCTCCGTGTATTTTTGAGCATGTATACTTAGCGCGACCGGACTCGATCATGGATGGCATTTCAGTTTACAAAACCCGATTAAAAATGGGTGAGAAATTGGCCGATAAAATCTTAAGGCTCTGGCCCAATCATGACATCGATGTGGTGATCCCCATACCCGATACCAGCTGCACAGCGGCATTGCCAATGGCGCACCGTTTGGGCGTGAAGTACAGAGAAGGTCTGGTGAAGAATCGTTATATCGGGCGAACCTTTATCATGCCCGGACAGGAAGAACGTTATAAATCAGTTCGTCGTAAGCTCAACACCATAGAATTGGAATTTAAAGGCAAGAATGTGTTGTTGGTGGATGACTCGATCGTTCGAGGCACGACCTCTCGACAGATTGTTCAGATGGCAAGGGATGCCGGTGCTAAGAAGGTCTATCTTGCCTCCGCCGCGCCGCCGGTCCGGCATCCTAATGTTTATGGCATTGATATGCCCGCGCCGACGGAGTTCGTGGCGCATGATCAAACAGAAGCTGAGATTCAAGCCTACATAGGCGTTGATTGGTTAATTTACCAGGACCTCGAGGACCTTCAGGCCTGTGCGGCGGGAATCAATGACAAAGTCGACGGCTTTGATTGCTCGGTTTTTAATGGAGAATATGTGACGGAGGGGGTTAGTGTCCGTTATCTGGAGCGCATCGAACAGCAGCGGAATGACCAGGCAAAACGGCAACGAGTTGATGGCGCCAAGGACAGCCGCGAGTTACACAATTATCATTAAATTGATCCGAAACCCATGAATGAGTCGATACAAAGCGTTTTAGAGGGGCTTGACACTATTATCTTGGGTAAGCAGCGGGAAGTGCGCTTGGCGCTTGCGAGTCTGCTGGCGGGTGGACACTTGCTGATCGAAGACGTGCCGGGCACTGGCAAGACCACCCTCGCGCTGGCCTTAGGCCGAGTGCTGGGACTGCAGCACAAACGGGTTCAGTTTACCGTTGATGTTTTGCCTAGCGATATCACTGGAAGTTCGATATATCGGCAAAGTGAACAAGCGTTTGAGTTCCATCCGGGCCCAATATTTAGCCAGATTCTACTCGCAGATGAAATTAATCGCGCGATGCCCAAGACACAAAGCGCTCTGCTTGAGGCCATGGAAGAAAATGCGGTTAGCCAAGACGGCATAACCTATCCGTTGCCGTCGCCTTTTTTCGTCATCGCAACCCAAAATCCGATGCACCACTCGGGGACCTACCCGCTGCCAGAATCGCAGTTGGATCGGTTCTTGATGACGCTGCAAATGGGCTATCCCAGTGCAGATGCGGAGCTCGTTTTGTTAACCAGCGGCGCTACTCGCCAAAAAGTGCTCGACCAACCGGCCTTGTGTACGGCCGAGCAACTGCTTGGCTGGCAAGCAGACGTGCGGGCGGTCAAAGTTGCCAGCGCGATTGCAGATTATGTGTTGCGGTTGGTTCGACAGTCGCGCGGAGATGCGTCGTTTGAGATGGGACTCTCGCCGAGAGGTGGGCTTGCGCTGATGGCGGCAAGCCGAGCCTGGGCCCTCTTGCAGGGCCGCGATTTTGTGACGCCAGAAGACGTGCAGGCGGTCTTCGCCGCGGTTTGTCAGCACCGATTGCGGTTTCGCAGTACTGAGGACCGTGCTGGATTACTGCACTCAATCAACGATTTTTTGAATCAAGTCGATGTGGTGGCTTAGCACCAAATGGTCTCAGCGGGCCGAAAAATTTCGGACAAAACGGTTCAAATCCTGGCTCGATCGACGGGTCCCGCCCGCCCAAGCAATCCGATTATCCCACCGTAACATCTTTATTGTGCCTACCCGTCAGGGCTTTGGTTTTGTCCTGATCCTGCTTTTGATTCTGATTGCCGGTATCAATTATCAGAATGCATTGGCCCATGCGTTGGCTTTTTTGATGTTGGGATTGTTTTTAGTGGCCATGCTGCAAACCCATCGTAATTTGGCGGGGCTGGTCCTCAGTCAGACCGTGCCTGTTGAAGGGTTTGTTGGGCAAAAGATCTCGGTCGCCTTTCAAGTTCAAAGCGATGCCGGCCGGGTTCACGATGGATTGTCTTTTTTTTGGCCGAATGCCCGGGTTGTTCAAGGCTTTGGCGTTGATCGCAATGGAACCACGATTTACCGCCAGACGACCCCTGAGCAGCGGGGCTGGCATGCGCCAGGCCGCATAAGGCTTGAAACGGTTTACCCATTTGGACTTTTTAGGGCATGGTCTTGGTTGGACTTCGACTGCAAAATTCTGAGTTATCCGAAACCGGTGCCTTGCGATCACTTGGTGAGTCAAAACGATTCAGAGCTTGGGGCAGGACGGCGCTCGAGTTTAGGGACGGATGACGTCAAAGCAGTGAGAGACTTCCAAGACGGCGATGATCAACGAAATATTCATTGGCGTGCATCCGCCAAACTCGACCGATTGATGGTTAAATCCTATGAGTCCCAGCTGTCAGCCAGTCAGTGGCTTCGTTTGGAGGCGATGCGTGGGTTGCCGATGGCTGACCGGTTGGGTGGTCTGGTCTATCTCATTGAGGCGGCATCACAACGTGGTGATGCCTTTGGATTGGATTTAAACGGTCAGCAATTGCCCGTCGCATCAGGGCCCGGGCAAGAACGAGAAGCGCTCAAGCGTTTAGCGCTTTTTGATTGGCCTGGCTTTAAATGATGATGGTTCAGCGTCCAGCGCTGCTTTGGATGTTGGCAAGTCAAAGCCTGATGCTCGCGCCGCACGGATCGCGCATGCCGTTATGGATGTTAATTGGCTGCTTTGTCATCGTTGCGTTTACGCTCGCTCGAATTCAGGGCCACGTAAGGTTGCCTTCGAAGTGGGTGGCCGTTGCCAGCGTGTTCTTGGGCTGGGGGTTGCTGTGGCGAGAATATGGCAGTCCGATGGTGGTCGAGTTTTGGGTCGATCTCTTACTGTTTATGTACACGGCGAAGCTGCTTGAACTCGTCTCAAAACGAGATGTCGCTCAGGTAATGCTCTTAAGTTTTTTTGTTGCCATGACCCATTTTTTGTTTGACGAGTCAATGTTGCAAACTATCGTGACCTTTTCGGGCCTGGTCATGGTCATGGCAACGCTGATTGCCGTTCATTCGAGTTCGACCCAAACGCTGGGGCGGCAACCGTTAAAGCTTGCCAGCTTCGCGTTTCTGCAAGCTGTACCGTTGCTCGTAATCTTATTTGTTTTTTTTCCGAGGCTTAGCCCATTTTGGACGATCCCCTTAGAGAAGGGGACGGCTGTCACTGGCTTGAGTGATCGGTTAATGCTGGGTGATATTCACAGTTTGGTGCAGTCCGATGCGCTGGCCTTTCGAGTTAATTTTGCAGCAGCGCCGCCAGCCTCAAGAGACCTCTATTGGCGGACCCTGGTGTTGAGCGAGATCTCGGAGGGTGGATGGGTTGTCGGAAGCCCGCCAAGGCCCAAGACCGCCATCGGAACCCC
>Ga0209630_10004343_pt1 | contig 12483 bp, 10 predicted proteins | sample COG_01_FD_184745 | JGI IMG/M metagenome (GOLD analysis project Ga0209630, IMG submission 184745) | Pelagic Microbial community sample from North Sea - COGITO 998_met_01 (SPAdes) (version 2) | ecosystem: Environmental > Aquatic > Marine > Neritic zone/Coastal water | place: Helgoland, sampling... | reverse complement strand
ACCGCAGCTTGCAAGGAGGATAGCGATGGAAAGGCTGGCAAATAGTTTGTTCATGGTGGGTGCGTTAATAATGCAGTAACAAAAGTCTTCTTTATTGGTTCTGCAGCTGCGATTTTACGAACTGGGCAATTAATTTGCCATCTGCTTTGCCTGCCATTTCACCGGAGGCTCGGCCCATTACCTTTCCCATATCGGCCATGGAGCTGGCGCCCATTTGTGAAATGATACTGGCTACTTTGGCGGCAATTTCATCTTCGCTCAATTGCTTCGGAAGGAATTCTGCAATGACTGCGGCTTGCGCTCGTTCCTCAGATTCAAGGTCAGGCCGGTTTTGTTCTTGGTAAATTTCAGCGGATTCGTTCCGCTGCTTATAGAGTTTATTCAGGATTGAAAAAGCAGTGGCGTCATCGATGCTCTCAGCTTCTGCACCCGTTTTGGTGGCCTCAAGAATCAGTTTGCTTTTGATGTCTCGTAGGGCGCTGAGGCGTTCTTTGTCTTTGCTCCGCATGGCATCTTTGATGCCTTCAGAAATGGTGGAATAGAATGACATGATGGGTTCAATCGACGTTGTCGTGCAGGAATGGGTTATCGTTCCGTAATTCAATGTGTCGCTCTCCTTCCTCGTCCACTTCCTCGTTGAGGGTGAACCGGCTTACTTGCGATTTTGATGAATGATCCACATCGTCTAGAATAACCTGGCGCCGCTTGTATGCGGGTTCAGCCTCAAGGTTGGCCAATCCACCCGGTGTTTTTAGTTTTCGGGTGAATTGTTGGATGCGCTGATTTCGGCCGTTGTCCCCTGAATCGGGTTGCTTCGTGACAGGTTGAATGGGGACGCGATTGCCAGAGGGTGTGGTGTCAGCAGTCTGTGAAAGAGGAGTCTGCGCTGGCTCTGGTGCTGGGGTTTCTTCTTTTTTCGCTTCATGAAAGCGAATGCCTCCAAGATTCGGTTCATCCGAAGTCGTTGGCAATGGCGCACTGTCTAAGGTGTAGACCTTCATCGCCTCTTCTACGTCGCGCTCGCTGGCCTCGTTCAGGGTTGGTTCGGCCTGGTTGATTGATTCTTTTTCTGGAGTGAGGTCTGTACTCATGTTCGCGTTGAGGGAGTCAACCGCGGGTGTTGGCTTGAGAAACGGCGTCTCTTCCTCGTTGTTGGCTTCCGTTTCTTCGCTTGCATGCGCGATCGGTGAGGGAGCAATGGGTGCTATGGGTTCCGTAATTTCTTTTTCAGCGCCCAAAACGAACCGAGTGGTTTTTTCGGTTTCTCTCGGATTCCACTGGTCTTTGCCTTCGAAGCCCGTTGCTATGACAGTCACACACAAATCATCCGTCAAGGATTCATCTACGCCGTAGCCCCAAATGACCTCTGCCGATTGCCCTGCTGCGCTTTGAATGAAATCGGTGATTTCCATGATTTCGTCCATCAGGATTTCTTCGTTACCAAATGTGATGTTCAATAAAACAAAGTGCGCACCGGTGATGTCACAGTCATTGAGCAGGGGAGATTCCAATGCTTCAATCACTGCCGTTCGCGCTCGTCCTTCGCCTGATGCCTTTCCGGACCCCATGATGGCGCGCCCTGAATTGCGCATGACCGTATTCACATCGTTCATGTCCACGTTGATTTCTCCGGTGAGGGTAATGACCTCGGCAATGCCTTTGGCAGCGGTACAGAGAATTTCGTCCGCGTTGCTGAAGGCCGTGCGGATGGCCAAATTCCCGTACAATTCCCGCAACTTGTCATTTCGAATGATGAGCAAGGTGTCCACCGATTCGCGGATCTGTTCGAGGCCTTTCTGTGCTTGTGCCGTTCTGCGTTTTCCTTCGAACTGGAACGGAATGGTCACGATGCCTACCGTGAGGATGTCCATTTCACGAGCCGCTTGTGCGATTACTGGAGCGGCTCCCGTGCCGGTGCCTCCTCCCATTCCCGCGGTGATGAAAACCATGCTCGTATTGTCTCCGATCAATTTCTTGACCTCGTCAATTGACTCAATGGCAGCATTGCGCCCCACTTCAGGGAGTGAGCCGGCACCTTGGCCGCGGGTAAGCGTCATGCCCAATTGCACCTTGACGGGCACGGGACTGGCTTCCAATGCTTGGGCATCGGTATTGCAAATGATGAAGTCGACGCCTTGAATGCCACGGTCGTACATGGTGTTCACGGCATTGGAGCCGCCACCGCCGACGCCAATGACTTTGATGGGTGCGTTCAGATTCACTTCTGAGGATGTGGGTTGAAATGTTTCGTTCATGGTATTTCGATTGTGTGGGAAGTGAATATCAGTTGAGTTCTTCATCCTCAATGAAGTAGCCCTTTAGGCGATCGATGAGGCGTTCTTTGGTGGACCCTGCGTTGACGTGCTCACGCATTTTCTCAGCGGATTCAGATCGGGGAGAGAGGCGGTCGTAGCCTTGAATGACGAGGCCAACACCGGTTGAAAAACTGGGTGCGGTAGCATCTTGATTCGGCGCCTCCGCGAGGTGCTCACTTGGAAAGCCTACCCGGCAATCCATCCCTGTGACGTATTGAAACAATTGGGTGATGTGCCGCAATTGGCTTCCACCGCCGGTCAGCACGACACCTCCAATCAATTGGTCTTCAAAGCCTGAATTTCGAATTTCAAAATGGACGTGTTCAATGATTTCAGTGACACGCGCTTCGATGATGGCGGCTAAGTTTTTGAGGCTGATCTCCCTTGGGTTACGGCCTTGAAGTCCTGGGATGCACACGATTTCGTTGTCTTTCATTTCGGTGGAAATGGCGGATCCAAAACGTTGCTTCACCTGTTCGGCTTGCTTCTTCATGATCTGGCATCCTTGGCGAATGTCTTCGGTGAGCACATTGCCGCCGAATGGAATCACAGCGGTATGGCGGATGATGCCGTCTTGAAAAATCGCAATGTCCGTGGTGCCCCCTCCGATGTCCACCAAAGCCACTCCCGCTTCTTTCTCTTCTTCACTCAACACAGATGCTGACGATGCCAGAGGTTCTAGGATCAGTTGATCCACGACCAAACCGGCTTTTTTGATGCATCGATTGATGTTTCGAATGGCCGCGATCTGTCCGATGATAACATGGAAGTTGGCCTCCAAGCGAATCCCACTCATCCCAACGGGTTCTTTGATGCCTCCTTCATTGTCCACGGCATATTCTTGTGGCAAGACGTGTAAAATTTCTTCTCCGGGTTGCATGACCTGGCGGTACATGTCTTGTATGAGCGCGTCGATATCGCTTTGACTGATTTCGGATTCCAGGTCATCTCGAGTCCGTTGTCCGCGGGTTTGTTGGCTTTTGATATGCTGTCCGGCGATGCCTACATTGACCAATTCGATGTCGCAACCGGACGTTCGTTCGGCTTCCTCCACGGCTTTTCGGATGGACTCCACCGTCCGCTCAATATTCGCCACTACACCCCGAGAAACGCCCACCGATTCACTTTTCCCGTAACCAAGGATTTCAATTTTTCCGTGCTCATTGCGGCTGCCGACAAAGCAGGCGATTTTCGTTGTACCGATGTCGAGACCAACGACCAGTTCGTCGTTTTGGGGAGTTTGCTTTTGGGAATCCATGGATGATGATTTCGTTGTGCTTAATAATATCGTTGAGCCACGACTTGATCTTGGTAAGAAAGGTCGATGCGCTTATAGTCGTTCAAGTTTCCGCGTTGGATTTGTTCGAAGTAAAAGGTGAACAATTTGTCCAATTTGTCCTGCAATTCGATGTTGCTGTCGAACGCGATGCGGGCATTGCCGATGCGTGGGATGATCTCAAACTGCCCGCCCGCTTGCACCACAATCTGATCGCAAAATGCCGACCAAAACGAATCGTGTCGGATGGCTTGAATGAAGGCGATGGCGGGCTCCGCTTGTTCAAGATCCGGCGCGTAAATGATGGGCACGCGGGCGGTGAAATACGGCGATAGCGCCAATGGCTTGCCTTTTGAGTCGATGTAAAGGTCGGTGGCGTCAGCATTCATGTGCAGCCGAGCAATGGGCTTGCGCTGCGTAACGTGAATGTGAAGAATGCGATCCAGACCGGGGTAGACTTCAACGTCATCTACTGCGGGAATCGTTCGGACCCAGTCCGAAATATCTGCGAGGTTGAGGTCTGCGAAAAAGCTACCTCGGATGCTGTCGTTTGCGAAGATGGCGTCTTTGACTCCGGCGGCATCGACAAAAAACATTCCATCAATTTCTTCAACATCCACTTCCAACGCTGTGCATTGAACATTTTGTTCTTCCAGTTGCGCAAACCCAACCAGTGTTGCCGTCGCTCCGAGGAGCAGAAGCGTGGTCGAGATGAGTGCAATGGTGCGAATCATGTATTCCTTTTATTCGAATTGTTTGAACCGATGGAGATCCTGTTTGAGCCACTCTGACAAAGGATTTACGCATCGATCAATATCGCCGGCGCCAATTGTCAAGAGGACCTCAGGAGGATGTTCCTTCAGGTTATCGAATATCCGTTCTATTGAAATGAGATGCTTGCAGGGGTTGAGGATGTTTTCAAACAAGCTTTGTGAATCGATGCCGGGTATTGGTTCTTCACGTGCCGGGTAGATTGGAAGCAAATAGATGCGATCGAATTCACTCAAAACAGCGGCGAATTCATGCATGTGATCCCGGGTTCGTGAATAGAGATGGGGCTGAAAAATGGCGGCAATGGATTTTCCAGGATGGTGCAATCGGATGGCATCGAGTACGGCGCGGATTTCATTCGGATGGTGCGCGTAATCATCGATGTAGGTGCCATGCGGCTCGCGAATGTGGTAGGCGAATCGGCGATGAATCCCGCGGAATGTTCCAATGCGTTCCAAGCATTCAACGCGGTTGATTCCCGCGAGGTCGGCTAGACAAAGGGCAGCCAAGGCATTGCTCAAATTGTGAACGCCAGGCATCGGAAACTTGACCGCCTCGAACCATTCATCTCGCATTTTGATGTCGGCGACCAACCAACCATTTTGGGTTCTGGGATTGATGGCGGCATAATCCAAGGTTGCCGCCGCGTCACGGCTGGATGCGCATCCGTATTGAAGTCCTGGGCGATTCGCAGCAATGGCGGACTCGTGGACCACCGTGTCCGTCACTTGTTTCGAGAAAGTGTCAAATCCTGCGACGAATCCTTCACCGTCACCGTAAACATCGAGGTGGTCGGGATCCATGCTCGTGATGACGGCATGGGTGGGATTCAAATGGAGAAAACTCCGGTCGAATTCGTCGGCTTCAACCACCAGTCGTTTGCTGGCCTTATTTAGCACAACATTGGAACCCGTGGAGACCATGATTCCACCCAAGAATGCATTGCACCCTCCCGGGGTATCGGCCAACAGATGGGTCAGCATGGCCGTAGTCGTCGTCTTGCCGTGGGTTCCTGCCACTGCAAATGTCTCGAAATTTTGCGCGATCAAGCCGAGCATTTCACCCCGTTTTAAGACGGGCAATTGGAGCGTGGTGATTCGTTCGAAGATCGGATGACTGCTCGGCACAGCCGGTGTTCGAACCACTCCTGTTGTTTTGTCTTTCTCGGGATCAAACCATTGATTGAAGTGACGGGTGTCGTTGTCGAATCCAATGGGAATGCCTTCATCCTCCAATTGGGCTGTGAGAGCAGTTTGGGTTTTGTCATAGCCTGCGACGTCCAACCCCAATTGTTTCGCGTAACGGGCCAATCCGCTCATTCCGATGCCCCCAACTCCAACGAAATAGAGGCGTTCAACGACGTGTTCACCCCATTTCATTGGGATTGAATCACGAGTTTTTCGAGCGCGGCAACTACTTCATGCGCAGCTTTGGGCCGCGCCGCGCCGCGCAATGCATCTGTCAGCGATTTCTGACGCACGGGATCGTTCAAAAGCTGAGTCAATTCCGACTCCAATTGCTCGACTACGTCGCCATCTGGAATCAAAACGGCTCCCCCGCGATCGCTCAAGGACCGGGCATTTTTCGTTTGATGATCCTCGGCAACTACCGGCGAAGGCACCAACAAGGTGGGCTTGCTCACCAACGCCAATTCAGCGATGGACATGGCTCCGGCACGACTCGCAATGACATCGGCTGCGCAGTACGCATGGTCCATGCGGTCAATGAAACCAACGCAAACAATGCGCTGCTCAGCGGGCAATGGCAATGCTTCAAGTTCGACTTGCATCGTCTCTTGGAATCGCGCTCCGCATTGCCAGAGCAGGTCGAAAGCCAGCTCTTTTTTATCGGTTGCGATTCGATGGGCCATGGCCATCACCGCCTCATTCATGGATCCAGCTCCAAGGCTTCCGCCCATGATGAAAGCAACCGGCCGATCACCGGTAAAACCGAAGTGTTCCAAAGCAGCAGCGCGTTGCTCGGAATTGATCAATTGGAGTTTTGTGACATTTTCCCGTAACGGGTTGCCGGTTTCGATGATTCGATCCTTTGGGAACCAACGATCCAATCCGGGGAAACCTGCACAGATGAGTTGCACCTTATTTGCGAGCAAGCGATTCGTGATACCAGGAAATGAATTTTGCTCTTGAATGGCCGTGGGGATTCCACGCAAAGCTGCGCGGTATAGCAATGGTCCACTCGCAAATCCACCAACTCCCACCGCCAATTGTGGTTTGAATTTTCGAATGATTCTTCCGGCCTTAAAAAGACTGCTCAGGAGCTTAAAGGGGAAAGTCAAGTTGCGCAAGCTGCGCCAATTGCGATCGATTCCAGAGATCCAAAGCCCTACGATGGAGTACCCTGCCTTCGGGACTTTTTCCATTTCCATTCGTCCTTTGGCTCCAACAAAGAGGATTTCGCACTGGGGATGACGCTGCTTGATTTCATCGGCTATGGCCACCGCTGGATGGATATGACCTCCAGTTCCACCCCCTGAGATGATCACACGCTCTAAGCCGTTGGTTGCAGCTTCTTTGCTCATGATGCGGCACTGGCTTCGTTGCGAACAATGCGATTGGCCGGTTTTTTGGTCCCGAGGTTGTCCCGATCATTTTCCCATTGATCGGGATGAGCGACGGATCGCGAAACAGCCAAAATCATTCCGATGGACAAACAGGTAAAAACCATGGAGGTGCCGCCGTATGAGACCAAAGGCAGTGGCTGGCCAGTAGTGGGGAAGAGCCTCACCGCAACTGCCATGTTGATCATGGCTTGAAGCACCAAAAGGAATCCCAATCCCATGGCCAGCAAGCCCCCGAAATGCCGGGGGCATCGCGTCGCGGTTCGAATGGTGCGGTAGAGGAGAATGAGGTAGAGCAAGACCAGTCCCAATCCTCCCATGATGGCACCCCATTCTTCGATGACGAATGCATAAATCATATCGGAATAAGGGTGGGGAAGAAAGTTGCGGGAAGTCCCTGTCCCTGGTCCTTGCGGCAGAATCCCCCCCCGGTTGATGGCGACCTGCGCCAACTCAATTTGGTATTCCAATGCGTCGCCATCGCTCGCATTCCCAACACCAGCAAAGCGTTCAAGCCGTCCGGCCCAGGTGCCAAATCGTGGCAACAGATCTGGGGCTGCTTTACCCAGTCCGTAAAGCATGAAGAGTGCTGCCACACCCAACCCAGCAATTTTGAGCATGTGCCGGAACGGAACGCCCCCGATGAATAGCATGCCTATGCAGACCATTCCGAGAAGGGCAGCAGTTGAAAAATCGGCTGGCAAGATTAACATGCAAATGATTCCGATGGGAATTAGAATGGGAAGAACACCATTTTTGAATTGGTGCAGGTGCATTCGGCGGTTGTTCAATTCTCGGGCGACGAATGTGACCAAGACCACCTTGGCGAAATCTGACGTTTGCAGGGTTAGACCAATGAAGGGAATGTGCAACCAGCGCTTTGCTTCATTGATGTCTGCACCGAACAATAAGGTGAGCAACAGCAAGCCGGCTGCAACCCAAATCAACACCTGCGAAATGCGTGAGAAATAGCGGAAATTGACCTTGTGCACCAAAAGCATGACCCCCCATCCGAGGGCCAACATGGTGCCTTGCTTGAATAGAAAACGCAGCGAACTGCCATCGGTTTTGTAGGCCAGTGAGGAGATGGCACTGTACACCGCTAAAAGCGAGCACAGACTGAGGATCAAGGTGACCATCCAAATGACCTTGTCCCCTTCCAACCAGGCCCCAATGCGCCGATGCAAGGAGCGCATGTCTCCCTGCGGTTCAGAACTTGCTGCAGTTTTTGCCATTCTCAGAGGCTACGTACCGCGGCTTTAAATTCACGTCCGCGCTCTTCGTACGAGCCGAAAAGATCAAAACTGGCGCAAGCTGGTGAGAGCAATACGGTGCACCCGGGCAGCCCCAAGTCATAGGCGGCTTGAACGGCATCTTGGGCCGTTGCCACCTCGCACGTGCTCTCTACGCGATCGCCAAAGGTGTCGATTAAGGTCTTGTTGTTTTTCCCTAAGCAAATGAGGTGATCGACCTTGCTGGTCACCAGATGCATCAATGAGGTGTAATCATTGCCTTTGTCAACGCCGCCAGCAATCCAGATGATGGGGCCTTCGATGCTCTCCAGTGCGAACCAAGCGCTATTGACATTGGTCGCTTTGGAATCGTTCACGAATTTGATGCGGTTGACTTCTTGCACGAATTCCATGCGGTGTTCGATGGCGTCAAATTGCGCCAGGCTCTCTCGGATGCCTTCGCTGCGCAATTCGAGTACACGGGATGCGACGCTTGCCGCCATGCTGTTGTACAGGTTGTGTTTTCCCTGCAATGCCAATTCTTGGATGGTCATGGTAAATGGGTTTTTAGTGGGTATGTAGATTGTAAAAGATTCTTTTTCATGGGGGGTGCCTGCGCTGACACCGGCCCAACCCCAAGGAGTTAGGCCTTCTTTGTCCAAAGCATTTTTCAATGCTTCGGGCGACTGATTGATGCTGATGGCGACGACACGTGCGCGCGTGCCGCCCTCGTTTCCGCGCTTCCAACGTTCCATGGAGAGTGCGTCATCTGCATTGAGAATCAGAACGTCGTTTTCCGTTTGCCGCGCCGTAATGCGCCACTTGGAATCGGCATAGTTTTCAATGGCATTGTCATAGCGATCCAGGTGGTCGGGCGTAATGTTCAATAGGATGGCGATGTCGGGCTGGAATGTCGTGGCGCCATCCAATTGAAAGCTGCTCACTTCCACGACTTGGAATTGGGCAGGTTGCTCGCGATCCGCGAGGTCACGCGCCCAACTGGTTCCAATGTTGCCCACGCAAGCCACTTCACACCCGGCATCTTGTAAAATCGCCGCGACCAGAGCAGTGGTGGTTGTTTTTCCGTTCGCGCCGGTGATGGCGACGATCTGCTGATCGGCTGTGCGAGCATAACGCGCGGCAAATTCGATCTCGCTGATGACTTCGATCGAAGCCTCTCGCAGCGTGCGGATGAGGTCGGTTTGATCGGGAATTCCGGGGCTTTTGATGACAAATCCGCTGGCTTTGCCCGCCTCGACAATGCGCTTGACGTCGTGTTGTCCGCTTTCAAAGTCGATGTTCAAAGCGTTCAATTCATCGACGCGATTGGGTGCGATGACGCCCCGGTCACTGACCCAAGGCGACAGCCCATGGCGCAGGGCGAGTCGAGCAGCACCAATGCCGCTTTCGCCTGCTCCAAGAATGGGTATGATCGCTTGAGACATGGGAGTTATCGAACTTTGAGGGTGACGATGGTGACAACGGCGAGTAGGATGCCGACAATCCAGAATCGGGCGGTGATTTTGGATTCGGGCAGATTGAGTTTTTGGTAGTGGTGATGCAGCGGTGCCATCAAGAAGATCCGTTGGCCTGTGCCCGTCTTCTTTCGGGTATACTTGAACCATCCGACTTGCATGACTACGGAGAGGTTTTCAATCAAGAAAATTCCACACAAAACGGGCAGCAGGAGTTCTTTCCGAATGGCGATGGCGAATGCTGCGATGATGCCGCCAAGAGCGAGACTCCCGGTGTCTCCCATGAAGACCTGTGCCGGGAATGCATTGTACCAGAGGAATGCAATGCAGCCGCCCACAAATGCAGCGATGAAGACCACCAGCTCTTCCGAAAGTGGAATGTATTGGATGTTCAAGTAGTCAGCGGCCACGATATTGGAGCTGACATATGCAAGCACGGCGAGTCCAAGTCCAATGATGGCACTTGTGCCCGTCGCCAGACCATCGATGCCATCGGTCAGGTTGGCACCGTTGGAGACGGCGGTAACAATCAGGATGACCAATGGGATAAAGACAATCCAGCCGAATCCGACCGCTTGGGGCCCCAACCAGCTGATCAGACGTTCATAATCGAAAGCGTTGTCCTTCAGGAAGGGCACCGTCGTTTCCGATGATTTCTTGGCCTCCCAAATGGGGAGACCCGCATTGGGTTCGTGCACTTCAAACTCAATGCCTTCAATTGAAGTCATGGTCACGACTTGACCGGTGAAAACTCGGTCAGCCGGATCTTTGACGGTCACGTCAGGATGCCACCACATGATGGAGCCAACGATGAGGCCAACCCCAATTTGTCCAATGATCTTGAATTTTCCGGCCAAACCATCTTTGTTCTTTTTGAAGACTTTGATGTAGTCATCAATGAATCCAATGGCGCCAAGCCACACCGTTACGAGCAACATCATTTGGGTGTAGATGTTGGTCAGATCCGCAAATAGGACGGTGGGAATTACGATGGAAGCAAGGATGATCAATCCGCCCATGGTGGGTGTTCCTTGCTTGTTCATTTGGCCTTCTAGCCCCAAGTCGCGAACGATTTCTCCAACTTGCTTCAATTGCAGCCATTGAATGATGCGCTTGCCAAAGAGAATCCCGATGACGAGCGAGGAAATCAGGCTGAGCGCAGCACGGAAAGAGATGTATTGAAACAGTCCGGCTCCTGGAAAATCCCAGGCTTGATCGATGGAGGTGAAGAGGTGATAAAGCATCAGGCAGTTTTGAAGGCGTTGAACAATTCGTCTCGGTCATCAAAATCATGTCGGACTCCCTTTATTTCTTGGTATGTCTCGTGGCCTTTTCCTGCGACGAGCACGATGTCTCCGCTCTGTGCAATTTGCGCTGCCATGCGAATGGCTTCGCGGCGATCGGCGATGGCGATGCATTTCTTAGCATCGATGGGGTCCAAACCACTGCGCATGTCGGAAATGATGGCATCGGGATCTTCATTGCGGGGATTGTCCGATGTGAGGAATACCCGATCGCTCCATTGGGCCGCCACTTTCGCCATGACTGGCCGCTTGGTTTTATCTCGGTTCCCGCCACAGCCTACAACCGTGATTACTTGGGTTTCTCCGGCGCGAAACGAATCAATTGTTTTCAAGACGTTGTCTAACGCATCCGGCGTGTGCGCGTAGTCCACCACAGCGGTGATCTCGTTCCCTGCCTGCACCTGTTCGAATCGACCTGGAGGAGGATTCAACAAAGAGAGGTGGGTCAGGACTTCGAGTTCATCCATATCCAACTCTCGGGCAACCGCAAATACAGCGAGCAGGTTGTATGCGTTAAACCCGCCAATCAGCTTGCTATAAAGGTCGTGCCCATTGATGTGCAGGTGCAGCCCGCCCAGCTGGTTTTCGATGATTTTCCCACGGTAGTCCGCCATGGAGGTCAAGGCATAGTCGCGGTTTTTGGCTTTGCAGTCATGCACCATATCCGCTCCATGCGCATCGTCTTGATTGTACAATGCAAAGGAATCGGAATCAAGGGCGTCAAAAAGCCCTTTTTTGGCCTTGATGTAAGCATTGAAATCCCCATGATAATCGAGGTGTTCGTGGGTAATGTTGGTGAATACCGCACCTGTGAGCGTGGTTCCTGCCAAGCGGTGCTGATGAATGCTATGAGAGCTCGCTTCAATGAATACGTATTTGCATCCAGCATCAGCCATCCTTCGAAACATCTGCTGCATCTGAAGGGCATCGGGTGTGGTGTGGGTCGCGGGAACGACTTCATCCACAATTCGATTTTCAACGGTGGAGAGCATTCCAGCCTTTCGGTCCATGGATCGAAACAGCCGATGAAGCAAGCTCACAGTGGTCGTTTTTCCATTGGTACCGGTTACGGCGATGACCTTCATTTGTGCGCTCGGCTCATCAAAAAATTGCGAAGCAATCTGCCCCAATGCTTTGGCGGCATCGTGCACCAAGACGTAACTCACTCCTTCCGTAAGATTCTCGGGCATGCGCTCACAAACCACGGCGATGGCGCCGTTTTCGATGGCCTTGCTGATGTATAAGAACCCGTCGACTTGGGTGCCTGGAATCGCTACGAACAAACTGAAGGCACGGACCTTTCGGCTGTCAAAGGCGAGGTCTTCAATGGCAACATGGGTGTTGCCTTGAATTTCTTTGATTCGCGTTCCGTAGAGGATTTCTTTGAGCAGTTTCATGCGTTTCAGGACAATTCAAGGGTAATGGCTTGACTCGTTGTGAGGTCAGAACCGGGTGCAATGCTTTGGCGGCGAACCGTGCCCATTCCAAGTGTCTTCACTTGCAATCCAGCGTTTTCTAATAAGTACAAT
>Ga0209630_10004342_pt1 | contig 12485 bp, 12 predicted proteins | sample COG_01_FD_184745 | JGI IMG/M metagenome (GOLD analysis project Ga0209630, IMG submission 184745) | Pelagic Microbial community sample from North Sea - COGITO 998_met_01 (SPAdes) (version 2) | ecosystem: Environmental > Aquatic > Marine > Neritic zone/Coastal water | place: Helgoland, sampling... | reverse complement strand
CAATAAAATGTTTCAAATAATTTATAATTGACATAATTCTATTAAGAGATAGTCTTAATCAATATCGGGAGAGACTATTATAAATAGCGCCGAAGGAGCAACCACCCCGGAAACTCTCAGGCAAATAGACCATAACGTATTAACTCTGGAAAAAAATTAAGTTCTCACCGAAGGGTAAAACTCTCATCGAAACCTGCAGCAATGTACTAGAAGCTTGATTATTTAAGCCTTACACTCTGTCAGTCACATCTACGTCACACTTAAAAAGGATTTATATTCATTACAACAAGTGCAAGAACAACTCCTTCTACAATGGTTCGAATAATTATGCTGTCAGAATCAGTGCTTGGTCTTATATGGGCCTTTGTATTTGTAAGTGAAAGACCTTCAATGTATAGATTTATTGGAGGAGCAACAATTCTTTTTGCTGCTTTAATACAGTTTTATTCATTGTTACCTAAGAATAAAAAAAGTATTTATCATTAAACAAAACTTGATAAATGTAAAATAACTAGAATTAAACAATTATTGAATTTTTTTAACATTATGATTAATAATTTTTTTAAAGAATATAAAATATATTTAATATTTTTTTCATTATTTCTATTAATTTATTTACTAAATTTTGAAGCATATACTTTTCGAGAAGGTACAGATTTTAGAGTAAGGTATGAATATTATGGTGTTAAAATTATTAATGATATTTTGAATCTTGACTTTTCTTCAAATGTTTTTTTATTTGGCCAACCAAATCATTATGCTTTTTTTAATTCTTATTTTATCCCTGAAATCATAACTGGAGTATTGATATATATAACCCCTAATGATTATATTTTTGGGGTTTTATCAAATCTTTTAAATATGTTTCTTCTTTTCTGTTCAATTAAAATTTTTTTTAATTGTTTAAAAATAAAAAATAAAGATATGGTTGTGTTAATTTTTTTTTCATTCTTTTTTATATACTTGGCTAATTGGTCATGGGTTTTCTGGAAACTTGCTGATATTTATTTTCTTTTTATTTTTTCATTAATTTTTTACTTACTTACAAAAGGTATTGAAAGTAAAAAATCAAATTATTTATTGTTTGCATTTTTTTTAACTTGTATTTCGTTTATCACAAAACCTCAATCATTGGCCATTATTCCTTTTTTTTTATTTGGAGTGCTAATATTATATTTTAAAAAATTTAGTTTTTTAAAAATTTTAATTTTTTTAGTTATTATTTATTTCTTGATTTTTCCTTTGATTGTTTATTACACCAGAAACTATGACCAGGGTAATATGCTTTATTATTTTTATAAAAGTGGAAATATAAATGCAAATATTCATTATCATTACAATGATTTTTTAAATCAATTTAATTTATTGAAGAATAATTATACAGAAATGCTTTATTGTTATTTTATAATTTTAAAAAAAACAATCTATCAAATTACATTTTTGAGAGAATCTTACAGCTTGAATCATAATATTTTTTTGATTATTTACACTTTGATATTATATTTCTTTCTGATAATAAATTTAAATTATTTGATTTCAAAACATAATATTTTTTTTAAATTAACTTTACTAATATATGTTTTTACCTTGTTGTTACATAGCAGCTTAAATATGTCAGCTGAACCAAATAGAACAGTGCTATTTTATTTAATACCTATTTATATTTTGTTTTCTATATCCGTTGAAAGATGTTTAAGTTTTTTTTATTTGAAAATTAAATAATTGTTATTTTAGTTTAAGATAAATGTAATGCATTATTATTTGGGCAAGATCTTCATGATGCTCATAAGTTGAAGTTTTGCAGTGAATTGGGATATCAGCTAATTTCATAGCTTTTCCTCCATTAAATCCTAAAATTCCAATAATTTTAAGTTTTTTCTTTTTTGCAAACTTCATTCCGTTAATTATATTTTTACTATTTCCGCTACTTGAAATAAAAATGCAAATATCACTTCTTTCTGAATAAACATCCAGTTGAAATGAAAAAATATCATTATGATTGATGTCATTTGAAATAGCACTAATTAAAGATTTATTTGAAGTCAAATCAAAAACTCTACATTTTTTTTTAGGATAAAGTCTCTTTGTCCAGTCACATAGAGCATGATCTGATAATGAAGCTGATCCCCCATTACCACAAATAAAGATGTTTTTATTATTATTAATTGCTTTATCTATAGCTTTAATTGCTTTGTTAAGAGCAACCTCATTTATATTATTAGCGACTTTTGTTATTGAGCTTAAATAATCTTTTAACATATAAAAGTTTATACATATATATTATATAAAAATATATATGAATTATTTAATTTAAATATAAATATTAAAGTAATTTTAAATATGAAAGTTATTATTTTAGGTGGTGCTGGATTTATAGGAAGTAATTTGTGTGAATATCTTTTAAAAAAAAAATATTCCATAAAAGTTATAGATAATTTATCCACTGGTAGAATAGAAAATATATCTCATATAAAAAAAAAAATAAAATTTATTAAGGCAGATATTTCCAAAAAAGGAGATTGGATTAAAGAATTTAAAAACCAAGACTATGTTTTTCACTTAGCCGCTTTGGCTGACATAGTACCCAGTATAGATAATCCAGAAAAATACTTTCATGCAAATGTTACTGGAACATTAAATGTCCTTGAGGCAATTAGAAAATATAAGATAAATAAATTAATTTATGCAGCTTCATCCTCATGTTATGGGATACCAAAAAACTATCCCACAAAAGAAACTGAAGAAATAAATCCTACCTTTCCTTACTCTGTGATGAAATATTTTGGTGAACAACTGATAGTGTACTGGTCAAAAATTTATAATATAAATTATATTTCTTTAAGACTATTTAATGTTTATGGGTTGAGATCTAGAACATCGGGTACTTACGGTGCAATGTTTGGTGTTTTTTTAGCTCAAAAAATATCTGGAAAACCATTTACTATGGTTGGAGACGGGACTCAGTCTAGAGATTTTACATATGTCAATGATGTAGTCAGAGCATTTTATATTGCCGCAAAATCAAAAGTAAAAAATAAAATTTACAATGTAGGTAGCAACAAAACAATTCGAGTAAAAACTATAATTAAATATTTGGAAGGAAAACATATAAGAATACCAAAAAGACCTGCTGAACCAGATATTACTTTTGCAAATATTACAAAAATTAAAAAGGACTTAAAATGGAAACCAAAAGTTGACATAAAACTAGGCATAAAATTACTATTAAAAAATTTAGATTACTGGAATAAAGCTCCAGTTTGGACAAAACAGAGTATAAAAAAAGCAACAAAAAATTGGTTTAAATATTTAAAATAATGACAAAAATAATTGAAAAGCAAAATTTAATAAAATTTTTAAAAAAAAATAAAAATAAAAAAACTGTTCTTTGTCATGGTGTATTTGATTTAGTTCATTATGGCCATCTTAAACATTTTAAGAGTGCGAAAAAGTATGGCAATATTCTCATTGTCTCAATTACAAAAGATAAATTTATAAAAAAAGGCTTCAATAGACCTCTTTTTAATGAAATTAAAAGAGCAGAATATTTAAGTGAAATTGAAGCTATTGATTTTGTATATATTTGCGAGACAGAAAGTGCTCTGGATAGCATTAAAACAATCAAGCCAGACTATTATATTAAAGGTCCTGACTATAAAAATAACAAGCTGGACACAACTAAAAAAATCTTATTAGAAAAAAAATATACAAAATTATATAAAGGAAAAATTATATATACTAAAGATGAAAAATTTAGTTCATCAGAAATCATAAATAACAGTGTTCTTCTTAATTATAATTTAGAACAAAAAAATTTTATTGATAAAATTAAAAAAAAATATGGATATAATTTTATTAAAAAAGAAATTGATAAATTTAAAAAATTGAAAGCTTTAGTAATCGGTGAACTTATTTTTGATCAATATTGCTTTGGTACAATAATTGGTAAATCTGGTAAAGAACCACATCTTGTTTTTAAAGAAAATACTCAAGATATTTATGTTGGTGGAGTTGGTGTTATAGCCAGACATATTTCATCTTTTGTCAAAAATATCAATATAATTTCACAATTTGGAAATGAAAAATTTTTAAAAAAATTATTAACAAAAACTTTCAGTAAAAATATAAAACAGAATTTTATAGTTTCTAAAGAAAAATATAATTCAATTATAAAAAAAAGATATATTGATCAAGTATCTAAGTATAAGATGTTTGGATCATATATACTTCCGAGCAAATCTCCCAAAAATTTTCATTTGGAATTAATATCAAAAATAAAATCTAAAATTAATTCTAGTGATATAATTATTATTAGCGATTATGGCCATAATTTTTTAGATAAATTCAGTGCAGCGTACTTGTCTAAAATAAATAAATTCAAAGCTCTTAACACTCAATTAAACTCTTCAAATTCAAATTCACATTCATTGCAGAATTATAAGAATATTGATTTAGTTGTAATAAACGAAACAGAGCTTCGATTAGAATTTAGAGAGGAAAACAAAGAATTAAAATTCCTAGCATTTCAAAAAATTAAAAAATCTAAAATTAAAAATTTGATTATTACTCAAGGAAAAAATGGAGTAACACTTTTTAGAAAAAACCATTTACCTGTTTATTGTCCAGCATTTGTTGAAAAATCAGTTGATAAAGTTGGAGCAGGAGATGCAATGCTTTCTTTATGCGCTTTAGGAATTCGGCACAATTTAGACCCTGAAATTATTTTATTTTTAGGATCTATAGCTTCTGCAATAAATGTTAATAATGTTGGAAACAAAATTTCAGTTGATTACCAACAATTGGAAAAAATTTTAAAATTTAGTCTGGCATAACTTCTCAAATCAAACTAAACAAGCAGATATGGACAAAAAAGAAGCTGTTTTATTAATTGGTGGTGGAGGCTATGTTGGGACTGAATTAGCTGATCATCTTTTGCAAAAAAATTATAGAGTAATAGTTTACGATTTGTTTATTTATGGAAATTTTTTGTCCAAAGATAAAAATTTATCTTTTATCAGTGGTGATATAAGAGACTTACAATCTTTAAAAAATATTATCAAAGATATAGATATAGTTATACATTTGGCATGTATTTCAAATGACCCTAGCTTTGATTTAAATCCAGAATTAGGTAAATCTATAAATTTTGATCCTTTCGAAGATCTAGTAAGATTATCAAAAGATAATGGAGTAAAAAGATTTTTATATGCTTCATCATCTAGTGTTTATGGAGTTAAATCTGAAATCAATGTAACAGAAGATTTTAGTTTAAATCCATTAACGGATTATTCAAAATACAAAGTTATGTGTGAAGAAATACTTTTAAAATATAATAGTAAAAATTTTAATTGTACAATAATAAGACCAGCAACAGTTTGTGGATATTCTAGAAGGCAAAGATTAGACGTAGTAGTAAATATTTTAACAAATTTAGCATATAATGAAAAAAGGATTAAAATATTTGGAGGGGAGCAACTAAGACCAAATATAAATATTTTTGATATGTGTAATGTGTATGTTCATATTTTAGAACAACCTTACGAAAAAATTAGTGGCGAAATATTTAATGCTGGTTATGAAAATCTTAGTGTAAATAAAGTAGCACAACTTGTACAGGAAACTGTGCCATTTAATGTTACGGTTGAAAAAGTAAGTACTAATGACAATCGTTCTTACCATATATCTTCAGAAAAAATAAAAAATAAGATTGGATTTGAGAATAAAAAAAACATTAAAGATGCAATTAATGATTTGGTAACTGCATTTAAGAAAAATTTATTTTCAGAACCCCTTTCTAACGAAATTTATTTTAATATTAAAAGAATGAAATCAATAAATTTGAAATAAATGAAAGTCAGATATTCATATTTAAGAGAGCAATTTGGAAATTGCCCAGATTTATGGAAAAATTTAAAAAAATTTGTTTTAACAGGAGATTTTACTCTTGGCGGACCATTAGTAAAATTTGAAAATAAATTTGCTAGTTTAATGAATGCAAAATATGCTGTTGGAGTAAACTCAGGCACGGATGCTTTAAAACTTAGCTTAAAAGTTTTAAATATAAAACCAGGCGATGAAGTAATTACAGCTGCAAATACATTTGTTGCAACTGTTGGAGCTATAACTGAATTAGGAGCTAAGCCAGTTTTTGTAGATTGTGATGATACTTTTTGCATGAATGTGGATTTAATTGAAAAAAAAATAACAAAAAAAACAAAAGCAATTATCCCAGTACATTTTACTGGCTATATGACAAATATGATTAAACTAAATAAAATTTCAAAAAAATACAAAATACCAGTTGTAGAAGATGCGTGCCAATCTATTTTAGCAGAGATAAATGGAAAAAAATCTGGAACCTGGTCAGACTTTGGTGCATTTTCAATGCATCCTTTAAAGAATATAAATGTATGGTCTGATGCGGGTATTATAATTACTAGCAAAAAAAGAATATATGAACATTTAAAATTATTAAGAAATCATGGTTTGAAAAATAGAGACAATGTTGAAATTTGTGGATATAATAGCAGAATGGATACTCTCCAGGCTGTTGTTGGAAATTGGATTATCCCTAAAGCAAAATCTATAGCAAATAAGAGAATAGCTAATGCAAAGTATTTAGACAGTCATTTTTCAAAATTAGATGAAATAAGAATACCACCAAGAATTAAAAATTATAAAATTGTTTATCATCTCTACATTGTTTTTGTGAAAAATCGAGATAGGCTTTTGAAATATTGCCAAAGAAAAGGTATTGAGGCAAAAGTACATTATCCTATACCAATATATAGACAAAAAGCTTTAAAGTTTTTAAACCATAAAAAGGGTGACTTTCCTGTTACCGACAAACATTGTAAAGAAATTATAACTTTCCCATGTGATCAACATTTAAAAAAAAAACAGCTTAACTATATCATTAAAACTGTAAAAGATTTTTATAACTAAAATTTATGAAAATTAATTATGTAAATTTAGTAGAGCAATATAAGTTAGAAAGAAAAAATCTTCTTAAAATAATTGATAAAACCTTTTGCTCAGGTAGTTATGTGGGAGGAAACCAAATATCAAAATTTGAGTCTAGCATAGCAAAAATTTGTAACAGCAAATATGCAGTTGCTATGAACAGTGGAACAGATGCACTCACAATTGCATTACACTTGTTAGGTGTTAGGCGTGGAGATGAGGTTATAACTCCTCCAAATTCATTTATCGCATCTACAGCAGTTATTATTCATTTAGGTGCCAAACCAGTATTTGTGGATGTTAAAGAAGATCAAAATATTGATGAAAATTTAATTGAAAAAAAAATTACTAAAAAAACCAAAGCTATAATGCCTGTACACCTTACTGGAAGAATGTGTAACATGAAAAAGATTTTATATATTTCGAAAAAATACAAGATACCTATAGTAGAGGATTGTGCTCAATCAATTATGTCTAAATTTTTGAATAAGCCAAGCGGTTCATGGGGAGAAATAGGTTGTTTCTCAGCACATCCTTTGAAAAATTTGAATGCTATGGGCGACGGTGGATATTTGGTAACAAATAATAAGAATTTTTTTCTTAAAGCAAAAAGTCTGATTAATCATGGAATGGAAAATAGAAATGATATATCAAATTTTGGATTTGTCTCTAGGATGGACAACATACAAGCAGCTATCCTTAATTATAGATTAAAAAATTTAAAAAAAATGATCATCAAAAGAAGAAAAAATTTTGAAATTTATTTAAATAATTTAAATAGAAGTGTAGTTTTTTTTCCTAAGGAAAAAAAGAGTGAATTTAATACCTATCACACTTTTGTAATCCAAGTTGATAAAAGAGATAAGCTGAAAAACTTTTTAGATAAAAAAGGAATCGGAACTTCAATTCATTACCCAATTCCGATACATTTACAAAAAGCATATAAAAAATTATTCAGAAAAAAAGAAAAATATAAAAATACAGAAAATCAAGCCAAAAGTATTATCACATTACCAATAAATCAATTTATGAAAGAAAAGGAGATTTTATTTATTTGTAAAACAATAAATAAATTTTATAATTAAATGATTAACCTATCAAACGTTTATAACCTTTATAAAAAAATATTAAGAATTAGGTTAATAGAAACAGAAATCTCAAAAAAATATTTTGATCAAAAAATCAGATGTCCTATACATTTATCTATTGGACAAGAAGCTGTAGCTGTTGCTGTTTGTTCAAATTTAAAAAAAAAAGATACCGTAATAACTACTCATAGATCCCACGCACATTATTTAGCAAAAGGAGGAGATTTAAAAAAAATGATAGCTGAATTGTACGGAAAAGTAACTGGTTGTACTAAGGGAAGAGGTGGTTCAATGCATTTAGTTGATTATAAATATAATATAAATGCAACAGTTCCAATAGTTGGTAGTAGCATCCCTATTGGTGTGGGTATAGCCTGGGCAAATAAAATGAAAAAAAATAAAGATATAGTTGTAATTTTTTTTGGTGATGGCGCAACAGAGGAAGGCACATTTCTTGAGAGTATTGATTTTGCCTCTTTACATGATTTAAAAATTTTATTTGTTTGTGAAAATAATAAATATTCAGTTTATTCAAATATAAGAAAACGCCAATCTAACTTAAGATCAATAACAGAGATTGCAAACTCAGTTGGAATAGAGTCAACCAAAAACAAAGATCACAATACAATCAATATGTTTATCGCAGTAAAAAAAGCTATGAATAAAATATTAAAAAAATCCAAACCACATTTTATGGAAATTGATACATTTCGATTTTTAGAACACTGTGGCCCTAATGATGATGATCATTTAAACTATAGAGATAAAAATGAGATTTCAAATTGGCACAAAAAAGACCAAATCAAATATTTGGAAACATATTTATTTAAAAAAAAATATTTAAATCAATCAAAAAAAAAGAAAATTATTGAAAAAATAAAAACTGAGGTTGATAAAGCTTTTATCTTTGCAGAAAATAGCAGTTATCCTAAAAAGAGTGATTTGTTGAATTATATTTATGAAAAATAAAATAATTTCTTATTCAGAAGCTATAAATGAAGCTTTGACTGAAACAATTAAAAATAATAAAAAAGTAATCATTATTGGACTTGGTGCAGACGATCCAAAGGGAATTTTTGGCACAACTCTTGGAATTAAAGAAAAATATCCTAATAATGTATTTGATATGCCAACAGCAGAAAATGGTTTTACTGGATTTGCGCTTGGACTAGCTATATCAGGATATAGACCAGTTATAGTTCATCAGAGAGTAGAATTTTCCTTATTATCAATTGAACAAATTTTTAATCAAATTGCAAAGTGGCACTATATGAGTGCGGGAAAAATTAAAGTTCCATTAGTAATAAGATTAATTATAGGTAAAGGCTGGGGGCAAGGACCTCAACATTCACAATCTCTCGAAACTATTTTTGCACATATTCCAGGACTAAAAGTTGTTTGTCCCAGTAATGCAGAAGATGCAAAAGATTTAATGATTGCTAGCATTAAAGATAATAATCCAGTTATTTTTTTTGAACATAGGTGGTGCCATGTTACGACAGGAAAACTAAAAGAAAATCGCAAAATAAAAAAAATTGGAAAAGCAAAAATAGCAGTCAAAGGAAGTAAGATTAGTTTAATTTCTTACTCCTACTCTACTTTAGAATGTATAATGGCATCAAAGATATTGGGAAAATTTGGAATTTCATGTGAAGTTTTGGATTTAAGATCACTTCGTCCTTTAGACAAAGCGTCAATAATTCAAACAGCAAACAAAACAAAAAAAGTTTTAGTTGTAGATAATGGAATGAAAACTTTTGGAATTAGTTCAGAAATATCATGTATTATATCAGAAAACTTAAAAAATATTTTAGTAGAAAGAATAGGAGTTTTAGAAACCCCAATACCTAGTACCGTTTCATTGGCAAAATACTGTTATCCAGAGCACCCTTTAATCATTAGAAAAGTTTGTAGAATGCTAAATATAAAGAAAAAAATTTTTTTTTATAAGAGAAAAAACCCAGATCAACCAAATTCTAGTTTTAGAGGACCATTTTAATTAATTGAAGATATTTTAATAAAGTAAATGAAAAAAAAAGTAAATAAGAATATATCAATTGGCTTCAGTTGTTATAATGAAACAAAATATATAATAAAAAATATTAAAAAAATAGTTCCTATCTTAAAAAAAGAGAACTTAAAATATGAAATTTTAGTTATAGATGATGCTTCTACAGAGGTAAATATAAAAAATTTAAAAGAATTTTGTAAAACAAAGAATATAAAATACATAAGACACGAGGAAAATCTAGGTTTTTTTAATTCATTTAAAACGGGCATAATCAACGCTAAGTTTGAGTATTTTAAGTTATTTGCTGGTGATGATGCAACACGTATTAAAGATATTAGAAAAATTATCAGAGAATTTAATAAACAAGATATTCTGATACCTTACAATTATCAGTTCGAAGTTCATGGAAAGCCTAAATTGAGAATGTTAACATCGATTATTTACACTAAAGTTGTTAATTTGATGAGTGGTTTAAATTTGAAATATTATAATGGTTTACCAGTTTTTAAGAAAAATAAAATTATCATGAATCTTGCAGACACTTCAGGGTATGGTTGGCAAGCAGAACTCTTAGTAAACTGTATATATAGTGGATGTACATTTAAAGAGATATATACAAAAAATAAAGAAATAAAATTTGAATATAACTCAGTTAAATTAAAATATATACCCTCTGTTTTTTTTTCAATAATTAGAATTTTTTTTAAAAGAATAAGTCCTGGAAGAAAAAAAAGAATTTCTCATAATTAAAATGAAAAAAAAAATAAGGCAAAAAAAATATAAAAAAAAAATTTGTTTTGATTTAGATGGAGTTATTTGCAAAACAGAAAAAAACTTTTATGAAAAGTCCAAACCTATAAGAAATAGTATTGATAAAATTAATAAATTATATGATAACGGAAATTACATATTGATTTATACTGCTCGATTTATGGGCAGGACTAAAGAAAATTCTTCTGAAGCCAAAAAAAGAGGTTATTTACTAACAATAAATCAGTTAAAAAACTGGGGTTTAAAATTTAACAAGCTTATGATGGGTAAGCCTTCTTATGATATTATAGTAGATGATAAAGCTATTAATTATTCAATAAATTGGAAAAAAAAATTATAACCCTGAAACATTAAGATTAAACATCTCAATAACATGCTTTTGCAATCCTATTTAACCTATATTCCTTGTCAAAATCTTGACTCCCCCTAGACGTTCTTTTGAGTTTACATTACAAGCATAATTTGCTAATTAAGTGCTGTTTGCATGTACTTAAATTATAAATGCTAATGAAGACGGGAGACAGAATAGAGCCTTATTAATAGGGAAAATCATTCAGCCGAAGGAGCAACCACCCCGGAAACTCTCAGGCAAATGGACCGATAATAAACATAACACTCTGGAAAGAGATTTATCTCGCCGATGGAGCAAAATTCTCAGGCAAAAATACAGATGGGGTAAAATGGGTGCTATGAAAGAACAATATACAAAAATACACAATCTATCAGTTTCTAATAAATTACTTAACTTCATTAATGAAGAATTGCTTAAAGATACAAATATTTCTTCAGAAAAATTTTGGGAAGACTTTGACAAAGTAGTTCATGAGCTAGCCCCAAAAAATAAAGAATTATTAAAAATAAGAGAAGATTTACAAAAAAAAATAGACAATTGGCACATTACTAATAAAGGCAATGAAATAAACTTAGAAGAATATAAAAAATTTTTAAAGGAAATTGATTATCTAAAAGAAGTAGGTCCAGATTTTAAGATCAAAACAGATAATGTTGATGAAGAAATAACTAGTATTGCCGGACCACAATTAGTAGTTCCAATAATGAATGAAAGATATGCGCTGAATGCTGCCAATGCTAGATGGATGAGTTTATATGATAGTTTGTATGGCACAGATATAATTGAACAATCTGAAGATAGTACTTCTCAAAGATATGATCCTTTAAGAGGGGAAATGGTTATAAAATATGGAAGAGACTTTTTAGAAAAATATTTTTCTCTAGAAGATTTTGAATGGCATAATATTACAGGGTTTAAAATTAATAATGGTTCTTTAATTGTATTAAAGGAAGACACTGAAACATCTTTAAAAAATAAAGATAAATTTATTGGTCATAGAGGAGAGGCCAATGATCCTTCAGCAATAATTTTAAAAAATAATAATCTTCATATAGAAATAATTATAGATCCAAATGCTTTTAGCGCTCAACAAGATCCTGCTAAAATTAGTGATATTATTGTTGAAGCTGCAGTTTCAACTATTTGTGATAATGAAGATAGTGTTGCTGCAGTTGATGCTGATGACAAAGTTATTTGTTATCGTAATTGGCTTGGACTTATGAAAGGTGATTTGAAATCAACTTTTGAAAAAAATGGAAAGACTTATGAGCGTAAATTAAATCCCGACAGAAGTTATATT
>Ga0209630_10004338_pt1 | contig 12489 bp, 13 predicted proteins | sample COG_01_FD_184745 | JGI IMG/M metagenome (GOLD analysis project Ga0209630, IMG submission 184745) | Pelagic Microbial community sample from North Sea - COGITO 998_met_01 (SPAdes) (version 2) | ecosystem: Environmental > Aquatic > Marine > Neritic zone/Coastal water | place: Helgoland, sampling... | reverse complement strand
TGCGACTTCAGAGTTCATTCGAGCAGCCATCGCTGCCCCAGCCGCATCAATCGAGGATGAAGTTATGCGCTTTCCTGTTGCCAGCTTGGTAGCAGACTCAGCGAACAGTTTTTCGGCCGCGCGAGCGTTCAATATCGCCGTATTTACGTTATTTGAATTGTTGATGCTTATCCCCATAAGGTATTAATCGACATTTGTGCAACAAAATTTTAATACTCAGCCGCATCCTGTCTCAGTAAGTGCATCACAGAAAAATAAGGGAACGTTGATTTGATGAAAAACCAAATGTTGATGTAACTGAGAGTTAGAATCGCTATCACTGTACTAGACACCTTTCAGTCATACAAAATGGCTATAAGAGAGGTGGATATGAGCCCCATTCGGCACACAGAAAAGTTCAGAATAGAAGCAGTTAGGCAAAGGTTGAACGAGTCATAGTGTTGGAGAAGTGGCAAGCCGTCTTGGTGTCACAACACACATCCTTTATACCTAGAAAAAGAGATACGGCCCTTATTCTGCGGAGCATCAAGGTAAGGCAGCAGAGCAGGCTGAAATACGCGGCAACTTAAGAAAGGGCTTAAACGCGTCACAGAAGAGCGCGACATCCTAAAAAAGCCACGGCGTACTTTGCCAACCAGCCCGAGTAAGTTACGCCTTTATAAGGTCTCACAGAAAGATTAACGGACATACCCATCAATTAAAGTGAAATACTCAGGCTCAAAACCATTGTCGATGGCCCATTGCTTAAATTCATCTGACACGGCGCCATAGAAACAAAGTCGACCGCCATCGGTCCTTTCAAGAATTTGACCGACGTACTCACCTTCGGCAAATCTTTTGGCATGAAAGAGACCGGTTTCAGTATCGTTATACGTTTCTAGGTATGTAAAAAGAGTTTCATCGTCGTTTAGGTAGACGTTATATACCAAAGTTCCTGGTTCTTCTGTAGCATTCATACTTACCATCTTTGAAGCAATCTCTTTGAGTTCATCAGCTTTATCGGGTAAAACATTTAATTCATATAAAACTTGGATTTGATTTACAGAATTTTGCATTTTTTCCCTTTGTTACGTTGTTAGTAATTAAGTTATAACAGTTTTTTTAATAAAGTATAGCAGGGTTATTGGTTAGCAGTAAGTTCCTTTAGTGAGCGAGACTGGGCTTAAATCTCGAAGATGCTCGGCGGTGCGAATGCCAAATAAATATATAGTCAGTGCAATAAGTATAGTTGCCAACAGCCTAGCCTCTATTTGATTAAGCCTTTCCTAATATCGCCCTCAGCGCCAAAGCTACTTGCAGGCAGCGGTAAGTTCATTATACCGCTCCGTCCAGTGATTTTATTTGCGCTGTCGCTAAGATGCTGAATTACAGTAGCTTATTGAAGCTATTAGCACACCCATAGCAATTTTGCGAAACCTCTTAGATATCCTCTAAGCCCTATAATTTAGGTCTTTTTTACGTGAACACTACGCTTAAGCCTAGTGAATAAATTTGAACTGCTGTTTCATCTAGCTAATTACTGACCTCCTCAAATTCTAATAACTTCAACATGTCTTGACCTGATTCATTTGCGTAGCGCATAAATACGTTATATTTCGGATCGCTTTCGGTCCAAGGGAGAATCTTCATGCTAGGCAGGTATAGCATTAGCTGGTCTGGCAGGAATAACGCTTGGTGCTGCCACGAGTCTATTTCGACTACGGGCTCGACATCTCCCAGATTAAATACAGAGCCATTCTGAAGCGAGAGCAAAAGTTCAAGATTGTAAGTTCCTCGTTCGCCTGCTTGTTTTAGAGCTTCGATAGAAATTATGCTGGTAGCGGAATCATATCTGTTGTAGCCGAGAGTGGGCGCTGAATTATTCCTTTGAAATGTTACTACGGAATCTGGTAGTTCAAAGGAAAAATCGAAACGGCATTGGTCTGGATTTGTATTATTTGTTTGGCAAGTGTTTTGAATTACCTGTGCGTCAGGCTGTGCACCGCCATCTACCCAGCTACGAAGATTGTTCCACGCGGCGAGCCCCTCGTCGACACTAAATCCACAATGACTAGGCTCTTCCTCTACAGCAATTGCGATCGACAGTTGTGATGCCGGAATTAAGTCGCGTAATAGTCTCTGATTGCTTACGCCGACCAAGCCGTCTCCCGAGGTATGGATGGACACAATCTTGGTGTTACCTATCTCGCCAGAAGGGCTGTAGTTTTCGAGTAGCAGTTGACGTGAGGAGGGTAAGGCAGCAGTGCGCTTAACGCGTAAATTAATGTCTGCATCGCCGTAGTCTACTGCGGCGTTATCGAAAGGAAGCAGGCCGTTTAATTTATCGGTTTGATTGACTAGATTAGGAATTTCAAAAACTGCATAACCAAGGTTTAGCAATAGAAAGCTTATATCGGTCTGAGTAATATCCAGAATTCTATTAAGTCGTTCATTCTGGCCGCTGCTACGCAATAGTGAGCCGATCACGCCGCCTACTTGTTGGCTGGATATTAAGCCGGTGCATCGCTCTAAGGAATCAAGAAAGTCGAGTTCTCCGCGTACCAAATTAGGCTGCTCATACCAAAATTGGGTTGGTAATTCGGCGCCAGAGACATCCTCACAGACCGCCTCATAAACCATGCGCAGATCGAAGGCGTTGTACCAATTCTGAGCGCCGGCGACGGCACCGCATAGTAATAGGGCGCCATCTACATCGGGAATAATCCCCGACTCTAAATCTCGCAAGCTTACTATCCCGCCCATGGAGCCACCTTGAATGAATACCTTCTCCGGCGTGCCAACTAGCTCAACAAATTTTTCAAATAGTTGCTGATTGTCTATATGGGAATTGAATACTGCCCACCCGGTTTGACTAAAACTGGATGCTGCAATGGCAAAACCCTGCTCTAGAACAATATCTTCGAGAGGTCCCAGGGAAGGATTTGAGTCCGGTGTAGTTTGCGTATATCCCTGATATCCATGATTCCAGATAACCAAGCCATCTTCCGATCGCCATGCCTGCGGCGCCGCAATTTTATAGTAGGCACCACTGGCCGTTTGCCCCCGATACTTGCTTACCTGAGCGAAAATCTCGGGGGCGGAAAATAAGAAGTAGAAGAGTGATAATAGTAGGGTTTGTTTCGACATATCTAAGCCAGGATGAAATTACAGTCAAAGCTAAGAGATCCTTGAGCCGCTGTCAATACAGTTGGATAGAGCAGCTCCTTCCTAAGAGGGTGTTCACTGGTTCGAATCTTGTCCGGTCCACTATACAAACGTATGATATCGTGTCCCAGTTGTATGCGATCTGCGCACACGAATGGGCGCCCGATTAGGAGCCGCTGTCTGGAGATAGGGTTATCAGTGACGCCGATGATAATCTGCTTTCCAATGGAGATACAGTATCTGCTATCAAAGACCTGAAAGTGAAGGGTAGCTCCTCGGTGGTCAAGGTCGGCATAAAAGTGAAAAACATCTGCCTGGTCGAAGGCGACCACGATATTGATTATAAAATTGATGGTATCGGAGCGATGAAATTGAGATCTATGTTCGTTAAGAAGGTTTAGTAAGTGGATTCTGATACTTTTGCTGTGTGCTTTTGAGTAGCTTTTTGTTCTCAAAGTCGACAGCAAACACTTGCCCTCTGTTCATAGTAACGCTCCTTTTCTAAGTCACTGTGAATATTATGACTTAGGCTCAGAGCGTATCTTCTTCAAGGATTATACTGTCATATACTTGATACACCTAAGATTTTCAGTAGTAGCAAGTCCTTACAAGTTTGTTTACAAAAATCGCAGAAAAAGGTGGATTACAAGTAGTTTACAAGTGAAAGAAGTCAGTAAATATGGGGCTTACAGCCTATGTCACTATACCCACTTAATAGTAACGTAAATTTAAATCAGTTTAATATCAATAACTTAAATAGCATCAATATCTCGTGTGTAACTAATGTGTAACTCACCTTTGTATTGCACGCTTTTCTTACCTCTACGCTTCTATTGCTTTTCAATAGTTTGCACAATCTTTGGCTGCACACTGTACAACCTAAATCAGACTTAAACCTACTCCAAAAAAGGCGATTGAATAAACTCCCTTAGCTTCGCGGTCTACTGTTCTTTTCGTTCTTCATTATCTACTGCATCAACCGCTAGCGAAGCACTTATAACCCATTCCACAGCAGCTATTTTAACTTCGCGTCCGGACGTTTTGAGCCATACAATAGAGTATGAAGGCCAAGCCTATAAATATCAGGATGTTGATAAGCTTACTATGGTCTATCTAAGGAACGATGAGTTCTCCACTGAGTTCCAAAAAGAAATAGCAGATAGTTTTCCCGATTACAGTACCGTTAGCTATTCTGAGGTGGTTTCAGCTGTTGGGCTAAGCGGACTAAATGAAGTGATATTGCAGGTCGCTGGAGCTGACGGGCTCTTTGTCGCCTAGAACCAGATGAATCCTCCACCCTATGGAACGCCTTCGTGTAGTGCTTAGCTTCGAGAGACCGTTGCAGACGTATGTGCGGCAAGTATAGCCTTTCGATTTGGTGATGGGGTGGGCAGTCAGAGCTTACCCTCAGGCTGGATTTTTGCAAAGAAACAATTGTTGTGAAACCCCCTTAGTTATTTAGGTCTGTGATCGCTGAGCCGCAGTGATTATCTAAATCGTATTATGCAAGACTTTAAAGCCCATCAAAAAGAATAACTAGGGCCAGTCCACTTCGTGAACGAATATCACGAGTGCCGTGGAATTCCTGCCACTCGAGTTGAATTCTATGCATTGGCGTAGGAGTCCAAGTCCCACCAATCTTAAAGGCTACGGTTGTTTTGTCGTCGAATGAAGCCGTCATATTATTTTTGAATTCGTAATCAACGTGCCCTTCGATGAATAACGTTGTCTTACTCAGCCCTTGAAACGGCCATGTCTGATTAAAGCCCGTTCTTAGCGTACCAATTTGTTCTCGGTTGCCGAACGGCTCCTCAACAGCTCGACCAAGGTTATTTAACTGTTTTCCATAACTACTATCAAGAAAATGGATGCCGCTCCTCCACTGCCCGACTCCACCCAATGTCGACATTACTTGTATTAGATCAACATTATGATATTTTCTTACTTGATCTACCATGTTGGTGATCGGCATGGGCAAAGGGGATATGTTAGCGACGTTATCACCTTTCCAATCTAAATAATCTGTCCTAAAAGAAAGTGCCCAATTATTGGTTATCTGAGCACCTCCCTCTAGCCTGAAACCACTGCCATTCCCTATTCGATAAGCATCTACGAATTGCGGTCTGCCAATATTTTCCTCTGATATAAAGCTGACTCCTAAATATTGCACTAAGTTTGATTTCGAAAGTTGCATGCCGATTACACCAACATCTAGCCTCTTTGAACTTGCTTGTAAAAGGTCGGCTTCTTTAAAATCTACATGCCTAGCTGTTGTTTTGAAGAAATATGAAGTGTCGCCTTGAGTCGTAAAATTAAATAGTGAATTGAACTGACCGAGAATGATCGAAGAAGAATAATCTTCCTGGTCTGAATTTGATAGGGCTGCGACGCGGTGAGTTCCAGTTCTTGAGAGTAAATCACCTATTGGCGCGTCGAAAGCTATGCTTTTTCTAAGTCCTGACATGCCAGCCGCGGCATATACTTTTCTTGCCTCCTCATTTTGGGGAATTTGAGCGAACGAAGTGGTTTTAATTATGAGAATAATGGGCAGGATACACAGCCTGGATGCTCGTAAGGCCATAATTCAAATTTCCTTTCTACGCGGTAAGCCAGTTTTCGGGCGGACCTATGGAGCGGCAGATCATTCTCAGATTTTAAATATAGGACCATTTGGTTCTATATTCAAGAAAAACTTGGGATGATATTTAGATGATAAAAATGAAGACGCAAATCAGTAGTGATATTGATCGTATCGTTGGTTTTGGTTCGGCTTGTTAGGCAAGATGTTTCTATAGAAGATGTCACGCCAGTTATGCCAACCATCTTCTTAAGCTAACGTTTCTAATGTTTTCTAATACCTACGCTTCAGTGCAATAGAACTTCTGGCTGAAGCTAAACTGATTTGTCATTGCTCTAAACAACCTTTAAGCATTATTTACTGGGTGAATCGCTATCACTGATTGAATCGCTATCACTTTACTAGACACCTTTCAGTCATACAAAACGAATACGGGTCTAGATGCGGCAAAGAAGATTCTTAGAAAGTTCTAGGTAAAAAACTGTACCCTTCTTACCAAAGGTGCAATGAGACGAAAAGCCCATCCAATATAAGATGGGCTTTTTTTATGATCGAAAATATTAGTAAGTCCATAAATTGATTTTTCAGACGATATATTGCTCAGCGAAAAAATTTTTGAAAATTAACTGGGATACAAACACTAGCACCCACATATACGCTGATATAGATATTCGCTGTAGATGGAAAAGCATTCTTCGGTTTCTGGGATGTACTAGTTCTCTATCACAATGATCGTGACTTCTTTACCTTGAGTTACCTTTTGATCTACGAGACGAGTCAGAGATTGGTGCTCCTGCTTCTTATTCATGGGCGTATCAGTTTTACGCAATGTATTCGCTGTGACTTTGTTGGATGCTTTAAGGATTCTTTCTGCTTCTTGTTTCTGGATGTTCAATTAGGCTTCTCCTCTTGTGATTTCTCGTAGTACTCGTAAAGCTTGTCTCGCAAGTATTCAGAGACATTATTGGTACCAAATGACTTAAGGACTTGATCTTTGTCTGTACGATTGATTCTGATTAGCAATGTCGAATCTAGCTGACGCATTATTGTTGCTCCTGAGAGTGTTAATGTTCATGAGTATTTATAAGACGGACACGCTTCGCCGCCACTAGCAACCAAGCCTTCGAATTTGAGCACTTTATAGAGCTCGACCGGTTCACGCAGCAGCTCAACCGACCGCGGTTTAGCCTGTGCGCCCTTAGGAGCTTCACTACTCTTGGCACTAGATTTAGTGCTAGTTTTGGCAATATTCATTACTGCATCCTTTTGATTCGCTTTCGACGCGGGAGGCTTCGCGCGCCACGCTAGATCAATACCTGCGCAGTATATCAGCCAATGGGTGAGAAGATCTGAATTCCGTGAACAGTTTGAGTCGTCGACGGCCTAATAGCCTAACCCGCCTAGTCGTCTAGATTCCAGGTATAGCCGACGAAGTCTTCGACCTCGTCAGGTGCCAGTTTCTCATAGAGTTTCTGTGCGCCGGTGTTAGTTTTCTCGGTGCCAAGCCATAGCTCGTAGCTGTCGGTTTCGTCAGCCAGTTTTTTAATCTCGTTCATTAAGGCCGTGGCGACTCCATGCCTTCGATAGTTGACCGCTGTATCCAGCTCGTCGACATAGAGCGTGCTGTGTTTTCCGTAGGCGCGAGGCAAAAGCTGAGCCGAGACCATACCGGCGAGCTCCGATCCCGCGAAACATGCGAAAAAGAATGTTCCCTCTCTCTGCAAATACCATGCTAAAGACTCGGCCGTGTATTCGCCCTCGGGCAGCTCGTTGCCCTCGTCCCACTCCGCAGCATTAATCTTACCCGCAAGCTTTTCAAGATTCGCTTTGAGCGTAATACGCTTCACAAAGAGTTCGTTGTCCATAAGTATCCCTTGAGTTTCAGACTCAAAGGATAACAGATTGTGACCCCGCTTGAATTTTCCTCGAGTCCGGCAGTAAAAACTCGCGCACAATAGCATAGCCATCGCCGTGCATGCAGTGATTAGACGCCATCGACGCGGAATAGGCACCGGCGTTAATTAGTACTAGGTATTCTTGGTCGCTCAACTCTGGGAGCCACGCATCGCGATACCAAACGTCTAACGCCTCGTTTATATTGCCCACCACTGTCACCTGTCTAAGCGCTCCCGTGCAAATTGGCGCAAGCGGCTGAAAGGGGAGACTGTAGTACGCAGGTTCTGGTGCGATGTTGAAACCCGCGTCAACGCCGACAAACTGGGTTGTCTGCTTAGTCTCCTCAAACGTCTTGCCCAGAATCAAGATTCCAGCGTCTTTGAGTAGGTATTCCCCTGGCTCGAGTTCGACTTTCAATTGCCGATGACCGAAGTGCTTTTCAAGCACTCGACTCCAAGCCGAAAGGTCCAGAACGCCATCGCTTGCCATATGCGGCACACCTAGCCCACCACCAACATTGACCGTGATCACATCGGGACAGCGTTCAACAAATTTTTCAAGGCAGGCACCTAACACTCGATCCCACTGAGGCAGTTCGGCGGTGAGATAGCCGCAGCCGGTGTGAAAATGGATTTTGGTGATCTTAAGATTGTAGCGGTCAGCTAAGGCAAGCGCTTCTGATAACTGCTCTTCGTAAATGCCAAATTTCGTTGCTGCCGTGCCTGCATATTGAAGCTTGTCGTTATCAGCGCGGCTCACGCCCATTCCAGGGTTCACACGTATGCCAATCGACGAACCCGGCTTAATTTTGCCCCACGTTCTTATCGCGTGGAGGGAATCGCAATCGATGAAAAGACCGTCGAAACAGGCGAGTGCTTCTACGTCGCGTTTTGAGAGACTGCCCGCAGTAAACGAGATCTGGTCTGGCCTAAAGCCACAGCTCACCGCATGCTCAACCTCGCGCGGCGAACAGGCATCTATGCCGCATAACCCCGTGTGTTGAAGACTTGTGAGGAGCGGCGCGAATCGATTCGCTTTCATGGCCTAAAGCAGGGTGTAGCCTTTATTCGCGCGGAAGGCGGGTAGACCCTCGAGCTCTTGCTGAATCGAGATCTGCATGTGATGCCCCGGCACGCCTTCGTGATAGGCAAGATTCTCTAAGCGGTGCTTCGACGCTGCGCGCATGTCCGACAGGTGGGCATAAAAAGTGCCTGGGCGTGAGCCATCTTTGGTTCCGCGTGCATAGTGTGCAGCGCCGCCGTCTTGCTCGCGGAACGGCTCTACGCGGCGCACCTGCAGGCCCGCCTTAGGCAAAATGCCAAAGAACTCGGGCAGTTTTTCGTAAGTAGCGGCAAGGATTGCATCGGCGTCGGCAATATAGGCAGCGCGGCCTTCATCGGTGTTGGGGTGATAAAAGCGGTCATCGTTGCGAATGAAGGTGAAGAAGTCCTGCAGCGATCCTTCAAAGCCGACACGCGCTTTGATCTCTTCCATCTCGGCCTGAATGCGCGCAACTTCGCTGATACCAGTGTCGAAAATCTCATCGGCGGTTAGTGGCAGAGTGGTCATACGCTCGAGGCGCTGCTGATAATATGCCTCACCTTCAACGACTTCTGTCCATACCTGATCGCCATCGAGATCACTAAATATCTTGAACTCAACCTTGCCTAGGCGTTCATATTCAGTTTCAACGATGAAGGCCTCATTATTATAAACTTGCACAGAAAGGCTCTCATCTGAATCAAGGCGGTCGAACTCCCAACCTCGTCGGCCTAGTTCGTATTTAGCAACAATCTGCTCACCTGCATCAACTAAGTCGCCGTCTGCTAGTTCTGAGCCATTAAGCTCGAATCGATATTGCTCATGACGGTCGTCAGATATCTCGGAGTAACCGGTGCTAGAACGAACATATCCTGTACCGACGTACCCGCCATTTGCATACTCGTTCAAGTCATCGTGATCGTTGTCACTATCGCCAACATAAACGCCATTTACATATTCGTTTGACTCATCATGATCATTGTCGTCGTTGTCGCCGACGTAAACGCCATTAACGTACTCACTTGACTCGTCATGATCTGAATCACCGACATAGACGCCGTTTACATATTCGTTTGACTCATCATGATCATTGTCGTCGTTGTCGCCGACGTAAACGCCATTAACATACTCGTTCGACTCGTCATCAGCCGCATCGCTACTATCGAGCGCAACATTGTCATTGACCACACGGTTGTCTTCGCTTGCTTGTTGAGCGTTGATCGCTGCGAATAACACCGCTAGATCAATGCCGAAATACTGTGCAAGTAAGTTTACTAATGCTTCCATAGGGATTAACTCCAAATTATCTTGTGAATTCGACTTATAGTATGAATGCCTATTCTTAACTAAACCTTAAAAGAGCTTGGCCTCAAAAAAGCTTACGCAGGTCCATCTTCGGGGCCGGCACGTTAACAGAATTTATATGAAATAGGGTGAGGCCTTCGGGCTTACTTGATTTCAATCAATATTAATAATGAAACCCTATCGGAAATCTTCGTGTCGGTGGTTCGATTCCGCCTCTGGGCACCATAACTCATTGATAGTTATGGAGTTTTATTTTCCTCTCTCTCGAAAATCCCATAGCACACTCGTAGCACACTTTTCCTCCCGATAAAGTCCGAGTAGACTGCTTTTCATGGCAAATACTACCAACATTATCCCGAACAAACTGACGATGTATCAACGAGTCGAGAGTGGCGTCTGGCACTATCGGATCAAGCTCAAGACTGGCGAATGGCATCGATCCAGAAGCTTTTTGGGATGGTTCGTATGCCTACTATAGTATTGAACTCGAAAATACACAGGGATTTAGAATATTTTGGGAGAAATATGAATCGGCGTTTGCAGAACCTTTCAAAAGTCATGTGCTCGAGATTTTCAATCTATGATTACTTTGTGAAAGCTTAAAAGCAGATGCGGGACATCAAGCTGAAACGTGATTTAGAGAAAAAGAAGGTCGATCTACAGTCACTATTAGTCCTTAAAATCTAAGCTGGCCCTTTATAAAAATATAATTTCATGAAAAATTCTGCCGGGCATTAAGGTAAATGCACCAGCAACTAGAAGTGCTCCGATATAAGTTCCTACCATTGAACGAATATGTGCATTCTTGTGCTTTTCTAATCTGGTTTTCTTGAATAGTCGGATACTATAAATTGAATAGATTAAGTTGCCGATTGTGAAGGGAATTAGAAGATGTATCCAAGAAAACCCGCCGGGATTAAATAATTTACCCGTCATTGGTGAAGTAATGGATAACGCTGTGAAAGCGATGAACAGCATTAACGAAACCCAAATACGTCCAATGAGTCGGTGTTTCTTAGTTCCCTTTTTTGTGAGGAAAATATACAAACCAACAGGGATTGCTGATAATGCAAAAAAAGCATGTATATAAATTATTGTCATGCTTACAATCCTATTTGAACTTTCGTATAGGTATCAACGACAAATGACGCAGCTTCAAATTTAGGGATGCCGAAAGCCTTAGCGTTGTTAGAGAATCCGAATTGCTCCTTAGGTATGCCTAAAAAATTAGTATCAAGCTTCTCATTTTCATTTTCGTCAACGTATACCCCAATTGCATAGGTGCCAGGAGGGATTTCAAAAGAGCCTTTGTAAGTGCCTTTATCAATTTTTTCTACAACGCCTGCCTCAATTCCAGCTTGTAAACCAGGTTTGTCCCCTCGATCTGATTCGAAAACCTCCTTAGAACTATAGATTGCTAAATGGAGCACGCCTCCCTCGGAGATGCCTTGGATTTCGACGTCTAAGGTGGCTGCGCTCAGTTGAAAAGAACACAAGAGAAATGGAAGAGAGCGAAAAAACTTAATCATTGTGTTTATAAAACCTGCTATATTGTTTACTTAGATAACATCGACAATACAGGAAACTGTTTACTAAGTAAACATTAAGTTTTATGGGATATCACAAAGAAAATTTGAAAACACAGCTTGTTGAAATTGCTTGGGAAATCTGCTCGGTAGAGTCCTGGCAAAAGGTCAATATGCGAAGGGTTGCTAGCAAAGCTGGGGTTTCAAATACTGCCTTTTACAGACATTTCAAAAACAAAAATGATCTTAAAGCAGAATTGATGCTAAGGGGCTTTCAAATTGTTTATGGAGGAATGAAGGATTTAACCAATAATTTTTCAAGTTACGGAGCTCATTACATAAGGTTTGGGGTGGAATACCCGCATATCTACGATTTGATGTTTGAGTGCACGGGTATAGATATATCTCTTTATCCTGACTTAGAAACCCTATCTGATGCATCCTTTAATGGGATAGTTGAAGGGCTGAAGTCCTTAATGACTGATAAGTCAGAGAAGGATGTCATGATAAAAGCATACAATGTTTGGGCATCTGTGCATGGCATAGTTGGAATTTTGAGACGATCGAAATCACAGGGCAAGCAAACTCAAAATCTCGAATGGATTGAAAATAACTTAGAAGAGTATCTAGAAATGACAACGTTCGGTTAAAGGCGATTATGAACTTATTAGATGATTACACAGCGTGTAATGAGGATAAGGTGAGTTACTAATACAGGTATGTATGCAGTTAATAAACTTGTTAAACCATCCTCCGCTATAGGTGATATATCGAAACCTCTCTGAACAGAGAAAAAATAAGAAAAAGTTGCAACTATCCAAAATGAGAACCCTGCTAAGAAGATTTTATTTTTAGGCATAGTCATCTTTCACTCCCACTCAATACACATATCAATCTTATGCATGCCTTTACCCCAGCCATTCTCTACAAAAGCTATTTCTTTCGCTCCGTATTTTTCAAAAAAATTATTAGCATACTGACTGGTGGATATCAGTGCTG
>Ga0209630_10004330_pt1 | contig 12506 bp, 11 predicted proteins | sample COG_01_FD_184745 | JGI IMG/M metagenome (GOLD analysis project Ga0209630, IMG submission 184745) | Pelagic Microbial community sample from North Sea - COGITO 998_met_01 (SPAdes) (version 2) | ecosystem: Environmental > Aquatic > Marine > Neritic zone/Coastal water | place: Helgoland, sampling... | reverse complement strand
GAGTATAAATTTTTGATTTTTAATAGGTGGGGAGAATTGATTTTCGATACTTCGCACTTATCTGAAGGATGGGATGGCACATATAAAGGCCTTATGTCTCAACAAGATGTCTATGTATGGAAAATATATTGCAAAGAGATTTCTTCCATTGAGACGCATGAATATATAGGACATGTAACATTAATTAAGTAAGTGTTATCTTTTTGTTTGAAATAGGCAGTGTTAGCGCCAGGTGAGATTAAATGAATTAGATTGATTTGTAAAGATTATTAGTGGTATAATTAATATATGTATATTTAGAAGATGATTTGTAGTAATGTAGACCTAATCATCAATTATACTGGAATTAATTAAATATAAAATTTATACTATGGAATTTACTATTGCTGCTGTCCAAGCCAACTTTATTGAAACCCCTTTTTTTATGTATTTAGTTATATCTGTTATTTCAATACTTCTTTTTTTAGCATTGAGAGGGTTTAATTGCTGGTATTGGAAAATAAATGAAAGGATAGCTTTACAACAAGAAACAAATGAACTTTTAAAAGAGTTGATAAAGGAGAACATACAGGTGGAACCCCCAAAAACAATACTTGAAGATGATTATGCTCGTCTTTTTATGATGGAAAATTAGATGAGGTAGGTGAGGAGTTTTGTTTTGGCAGAGTAAAAAAATCAATCCTTTTTTGAAACATTGTATTTAGCTCTATAAAGTTCTTGTACTTCGCAGATTGTCTTTATTAAGGAAGTCGTCTAGATAATATTTTTTTCATACCTTTGCAATCCTTCTCTTACTAAGGAAAGAACTTAATATTTAAACATGGCAGTAGAAGAGATTAGTTGTTCGTTTTGTGGGCGTCAAAAAAAAGACGTAGATGTTTTGATTGCTGGTATCACAGGTCATATTTGTGATGGATGTATTGGACAAGCAAATTTGATTGTTCAAGATGAAGTTGGACAAAAGACTACAGGTGATTTAGAAAAATCTTTAACCTTACTTAAACCTGCTGAGATATTAAAAAGCTTAAATGAATATGTAATTGGTCAGGATGAATCTAAAAAGGTCTTATCTGTAGCGGTTTATAATCATTACAAAAGATTGCTGCAGAAGGATACAGAGGATGATATTGAGATTGAAAAATCAAATGTTATTTTATGTGGAGAAACAGGTACAGGTAAAACACTTTTAGCTAAAACGATTGCTAAAATGTTGAATGTTCCATTTTGTATTGCTGATGCAACGGTATTAACAGAAGCTGGTTATGTAGGAGAAGATGTGGAGAGTATTTTATCGCGCTTACTCCAAGCTGCAGATTATGATGTAAAATCTGCAGAACGGGGTATTGTTTTTATAGATGAGATAGATAAAGTTGCGCGTAAAAGTGATAATCCCTCAATCACAAGAGATGTTTCTGGAGAAGGAGTTCAACAAGCAATGTTAAAGTTATTAGAAGGTTCTGTTGTTGGTGTTCCGCCGCAAGGAGGAAGAAAACATCCAGAGCAAAAAATGACGCAAATTGACACGAAAAACATTTTATTTATTTGCGGTGGCGCATTTGATGGTATCCAGAAAATAATTGAAAGAAGAGTCAAAACTCAGTCTATTGGTTTTGGTGCCGGAGCAGAGCTTGCAGGTATTAAAGAGAATATTCTATCTTATGTAAACCAATTGGATATAAAAACCTATGGATTAATTCCTGAATTAATTGGACGTTTTCCGGTATTGACTTATTTAAACCCTTTAGATAAAGAGACATTGATTTCGATATTAACTGAACCTAAGAATTCCTTATTAAAACAATATAATAAGCTTTTCGCAATAGATAATATAGAGTTAAACATTCACAAAGATGTCATTGAGTTTATAGTTGATAAAGCTATGGATCTCAAATTGGGAGCTCGAGGGTTAAGATCGATTTGCGAAGCTATTTTAACGGATGCAATGTTTAATGCTCCGTCAATGGATGTTAAAAAGCTGGATGTTACACTTGATTATGCAAAAGAACAATTTGGTAATTCAAAGATCAGTAAACTAAAAGTAGCTTAAGAAGTTTACCCTTTCTTCCTGTATTCAACAACGATGAAATTGTGTGTATTTTTTTCATCTTTTTGATGCTCCATTAAAACCCTTAAATTCCAATCTTCTTTAGTGAATTGAGGAAAAAAAGTATCTCCTTCGAATTCTTGGTCAATGTGGGTGATATACATTTTATCAACCATATTCATTTCTAAAGCTTCTTTATAAATTTGACCTCCACCAATTATAAAGCATTCTTTATCACCATTTTCTTGCGCAGCCTCAATTCCTTTTTGTATGGAGCTAACAACAACACAGCCTGGAGCATGAAAAGCTGTATTTCTAGTAACAACTACATTTGTTCTGTTTTTTAATGGGCGGTATTTTTCAGGAATAGAATCATAATTTCTCCGCCCCATAATAACATAATGATTCAACGTAGTATCCATAAAGAACTTCATGTCTTTTGGTAAATACCAAACCAAGTCATTGTTTTTTCCAATAACATTATCATGTGCAATTGCAACTATAATTGAGACCTTCATCCTAAAACCTTAAATAGAAACTGCAGCTTTGATATGCGCTTGCGGTTCGTAATTTATTAATTCAAAATCTTCGAATTTAAAGTCAAAAATGTCTTTAACTTCAGTGTTAATTTTCATTGTTGGCAATGTCCCGGGAGTTCTTGTAGCCTGAAGCTGAGCTTGTTCAATGTGGTCGTTATACAAATGAACATCGCCGAAAGTATGTATAAAATCTCCTACTTCTAAATTGCAAACTTGCGCCATCATCATTGTGAACAAAGCATAAGAGGCAATATTGAAAGGGACACCTAAAAAGGTATCTGCACTACGCTGATATAATTGGCAAGAGAGCTTACCGTCCGTTACATAAAATTGAAAAAATGCATGACAGGGAGGTAAAGCAGCTTTGCCATTTGCTACATTTTCAGTAAATGAAACTGATGTATCAGGCATTACACTTGGGTTCCATGCTGACACCATCATTCTTCTACTATTTGGATTGTTTTTAATAGTATCTACAACTTCTTTAATCTGATCGATACCGTCGCTATTCCAATTTCTCCATTGATGACCATATACAGGTCCTAAGTTTCCATTTTCATCTGCCCAAGAATCCCAAATTTTCACATTATGATCTTTCAAATATTGGATATTGGTATCACCGCTTAACAACCAGAGGAGTTCATGAATGATTGATTTTAAGTGTAACTTTTTAGTTGTCAATACAGGAAAACCTTCTGCTAAATCAAAACGCATCTGGTAACCAAAACAACTGATTGTACCAGTTCCGGTTCTATCACCCTTTTGATCTCCGTTTTCTAAAATATGATCTAATAAGTCAAGATATTGTTGCATGTTTTAATTTTGAATAGCAAAAATAATTAAATACTTCCGTAGCAGAAAATGAGGTTAATAAGTTGATTTGAAATGTTAATAAGATCGTTAGATTTAATGTGTTACAGTGTCATTCCAACAATAACTGCAGTCATTAAACAAGCTACGGTACCACCAATTAATGCTCTGATCCCTAAGCGAGACAATAATCCCTTTCGAGTAGGAGCTAGTGCACCTATTCCTCCTATTTGAATCCCAATAGAAGCAAAATTAGCAAATCCACATAACATGTATGTGCTCATAATCAATGACTTCTGAGAGATCATCCCGCCATCTTTCATTTCTCCAAGTCTGGGATATGCCACAAATTCATTTAATACCGTTTTAGTTCCGAGTAATTCTCCAACATAAATAGAATCCGCCCATTCAATTCCTATCATCCATACCACAGGACGACAAGCATATCCCAAAATGAACTCAAACGAAAGTGCTCCATAAGCAGTATTCTCCGCAATCGCAGAATTTAGGCCACTCATACCTCCAATCCATCCCAAAATACCATTCCCCAAGGCCATTAAAGCTATAAAGACTAATAACATAGCCCCAACATTTACAGCTAATTTTAATCCATCTGTTGTTCCGTTTGAAATTGCTTCCAAAGCATTACTTCCAATTTTCTCTTTTGAAACGGTTAGATCTTCGTTGATTTTTTCTGTTTCAGGAACTAATATTTTAGCAGCTATTATTGCTGCAGGGGCAGAAATAATAGAAGCCGTTAATAAATGTTTAGCGAAAAATGCTTGTTCTACGGGGTCATCTCCTCCTAGAAAATTAACGTAAGCAGCTAATACCCCTCCAGCAATTGTTGCCATTCCGCCAGTCATTAGGCACATGATTTCTGACTTGGTCATTTCTGTCAAATAAGGCTTAACTAGCAAAGGCGCTTCTGTTTGTCCTAAAAAAACGTTTCCTGCAGCAGCTAGGCTTTCTGCGCCGGATAGGCGCATAAATTTTTTCATAATCCAAGCAAAAGCATAAACTATTTTCTGAACGAGCCCCCAGTAATAGAATAGGCTAACCAATGCAGAAAAGAAAATAATTGTTGGCAATACCTTAATTGCAAAAGTTAACAATGGCGCTTGAACTTTGCCGATTCCAAGCTGTCCAAATAAGAAATCAGTTCCAATGTCGGTTTTTGCAATAACCCACACAAAAGCTTTACTTATATAGTCAAATCCAGTTTCAACAAAAGGAACTTGCAAAACTAAAAAAGCAATTATTAATTGCAGTGCAAGTCCTTTTCCAACCAACGCCCAATTAACGGCTTTTCTGTTTGCGCTAAACAACCAAGCAATGACGATTAAGAATGCCATTCCCAACATCCCTCTAAGTATAGACAGGTATGAATAGGGTTCCATTTTAGACTTAGCTGAATTATCTCTGATAAAACATGAAGACATTCCAACTGTTCCTAGTATCAAGGTGTCTACCTCAAGGTAATCGATAGACATCGTTTGATTCGCATATTTTTGTTCTAGGTTTCCATTTTCATCTTTCAGTATTTGTTGACCTCCTGAAAAATAAACGACTTTCCGTTTATTGGAATCTAGAAAGACAACTGTAGAATCAATACGAATTTTACTTTTCGAAACAAACGGAGTAAACGTTATAAGCGAATCTTTTGCCTTAATTCTCCAGGACCCGTTGGTGGTGTCTTGCAGTCCGTCAATAATATTACTTCTAAATGATCCAATTTTTACATCAAAGTCAATAAAATACTCGGCGGAATCAAAGGGTACGTAACTTCCATCACCATATCGATTAATGCCCAGGCTCCATTTTCCTGACAACTTTTCTTCAAGAGATAATTTGTCGGGCGCTTTTTTTGAACAAGAAGATACTAATCCTATTAGAAGTACAAATAAAAGTATGTGCTTTAGTATGCTCAAATTAACGGAATCTCTTAGTTTGCATTACGCCTCTTGATTTCATCTCGAATTTTAGACGCTTGCTCATAATCTTCATTTTCTATAGCTTCTTGCATTTTTAGTTTAAGGTCGTCTAATGTAAAAGTTTCCACAGGGTCTTTGGTGAGTTCATCCAAATCGACATCTTCTTCCACAAATGCATTGTCTTCATCATCTTCATCGTCCAATACAATCCCAGCTGAACCAAGAACAAACTCATACGTAAAAATATTACACGCAAATCTAACCGCTAACGCAATGGCGTCAGATGTTCTGGAGTCGATTTCTATTTCTTTACCATCTTTTTCACAGATCAACTTTGCAAAGAAAATTCCTTCAACCAAGTTGTAAATAATAACTTCTTGGATATGTATATCGAATTCATCAGCAAAATTCTTAAATAAATCATGTGTTAACGGTCTGCTTGGCGTCATTTTCTCTAACTCTATAGCAATCGCTTGAGCTTCAAAACCTCCAATAATAATCGGGAGTCTTCTTTTGCCTATAGACTCTCCTAATACCAGTGCATAAGCACCAGATTGTGTTTGACTGTAGGATAGACCTACTATATCCAATTTAATTTTCTCCATACCCTCAATCACCAGTATTTTGGTCCTCTATCTGTTCTTGCACGAAAATAATTAAATTAAACCCCTTATTCAAACATCCGTTAAATTGTTTTTAAAAATGTGATAAACACTTTTATTCTTTGCTTAAGATAGGCAAAAAAAAACCTCGAGCAGTAATGTCCGAGGTTTTTTGTTTAAACGTATATTTAAATGCTAGTTTTGAGAAGCTTTAAAAGTTTTCATTGCTTCATTTAATTTTGGCAATACTTCAAAAGCATCACCAACGATTCCATAGTCTGCAGCTTTAAAGAATGGCGCTTCACTATCTGTATTGATAACAACAATCGTTTTACTACCATTTACTCCTGCTAAATGTTGAATTGCTCCAGATATTCCAGCCGCAATGTATAAGTTAGGACGAATTGCTATTCCCGTTTGTCCAACGTGTTCATGGTGAGGTCTCCATCCAATATCGGCTACAGGTCGAGAACAAGCCGTTGCAGCACCTAAAGTAGTTGCTAAATCTTCTACCATTCCCCAATTTTCTGGTCCTTTCAAACCTCTTCCTGCAGAAACAACTAATTCAGCTTCAGGTAAAAGAACTCCTTCTCCTTGTGTTTTCATTTCTTTAACGGTAATTCCTGCACCTCCTAATTCTGGGTTAAATTCTGCAACTTCTGCACTTCCTCCGGTAGATTCTGGTGAAATAGAATTTGGTAATAAAGAAATTACTTTCTTTGATGAGTTAACAGAAACATTTGCAAAAGCTTTTCCTGAAAACACATTTGTTTTAACTACAAATCCGTTGGACGTATCAGGAAGTGCAATCGCTCCAGAAACATGACCAGCTTCCAAGTTAGCAGCAACTCTTGGCGCAATAGCCTTTCCTAATTGATCTTGTGAAACGATTATTACATCAGCACTACAGTCATTTGCTGCCGCAGCAATCAACTTAGTCAATTGTTGATCATTTCCTTCGCTCAAACTTCTGCAAACCAAAACTTTGGTTGCACCATTATCTCCTATAGATGCTAAAGCTGCAGCATCAGCATCGCCAAAAGTAACGACTGTTGTAGCTCCTATTTTACTTCCGTAAGTAACTGCTTCCTTGGCAGCCTTGGAAATTTTCCCTTTTGTTTCTATAAATACTAATACTGACATATCTTATATAACTTTTGCTTCGTTGTGTAATAATTCTACTAATTCGGTCATGTTATCAGCATCAATGTATTTACATTCTGATTTTGCTGGTGGCATACTGTAAGAAACGATGCTGGTTAATTCAGCTGTTTCCATAGCAGGAATTACGTTCAATGCTTTTGTTCTAGCAGCCATAATTCCCCTCATATTTGGTATTCTTTGCTCCGACATTCCTTTTGCAGCACTTAATACAAATGGGGTGTTTACTTCTACAACTTCTGCTCCACCTGGGACATCTCTTTCTAATGTGGCTGTATTTCCAGAAACTTCCAATTTTTGGGCTAAAGACACGAAAGGTTGGTCGAGCATTTCAGCAACCATACTTCCAATTTGCGCTCCATTATAATTGATTGTTTCTTTTCCTGTTAGAACTATATCAAAACTATTTGCTTTTGCATACTCCGCAATTTGTTTTGCAACGAAATAAGGGTCTTTTGCTTCTGCTTCAACTCTTACAGCATCTGTAGCTCCAATAGCTAATGCTTTTCTTATTGTTGGATCATCTGCAGCAGTTCCAACGGTAATTGTTGTAACTGTACCTCCATTGGCTTCTGTCAACTCTAGCGCACGAACCAATGCATACCACTCATCGTATGGATTTACAATGTATTGCACACCATTTTCATCAAACTTAGTGTCACCATCCGTGAAAGCAATTTTTGATGTTGTATCTGGCGCTTTACTAATACAAACTAATAACTTCATATGTTATATTTTACTTGTTTTTAATCTTTGTTGTTCCAAGAATAAATTGGATTTGCAAATGTAACTAAATCCATTTCTTGAGAGCTCAAATCTACACAATTATTTGTTATGCTTGCATACCTTTTACTGTTTTATTATGAATCCAAAATTGAAATCCAATAATTTTTATTGATTACATAATGGTTTTACACGTTTTAAATCTATTTTTGTTTTGCTAAAATTTGAAAACAGATGAAAACAATACAATTTAGAGAGGCCTTAGGAGAAGCAATGAGCGAAGAAATGCGTAGAGATAAAAACGTGTTTTTAATGGGAGAGGAAGTAGCTGAATACAATGGCGCTTATAAAGTTTCTCAAGGGATGTTGGAAGAGTTTGGACCAGAAAGAATTATAGACACACCCATAGCTGAACTAGGTTTTGCTGGAATAGCTGTTGGAGCTTCAATGAATGGTTTAAGACCAATAGTTGAGTTTATGACATGGAATTTTGCAATTCTTGCAGCAGATCAAATTATAAATAGTGCCGCAAAAATGTTGCAAATGAGTGGTGGTCAATTTAATTGTCCAATTGTATTTAGAGGTGGAAATGGAACAGCTGGTCAATTGGCAGCAACGCACTCGCAGGCATTCGAATCTTTTTATGCAAATGTGCCTGGTCTAAAAGTATGTACTCCTTCTAATCCATACGATGCTAAGGGTTTAATGAAGTCTGCAATTAGAGATGATAATCCTGTTTTAATTCTAGAGTCAGAAAAAATGTACGGCGACAAAGGAGAGGTTCCTGAAACGGAATATTTGATTCCAATTGGGAAAGCTGATATTAAGCGGAAAGGAAAAGATGTTACTATAGTTACTTTCGGAAAGATTATAAAACTAGCACAAGAAACTGCGGATATATTAGCCAAGGAAGGAATCGATTGTGAAATTATTGATTTAAGAACAATCAGACCGTTGGATTATGCTACGGTTGTAGAATCTGTTAAAAGAACTGGACGTTGTGTCATATTAGAAGAAAGTCATCCGCTTGGATCTATCTCAAGTGAAATAGCTTATCACCTCCAACGTTATGCATTTGACTATTTAGATGCGCCTGTGCAAAGAGTTACACAAAGCGACACACCTTTCCCATTTGCTAAGCCGCTTATGGCAGAAGCTTTGCCAAATGTTAAACGATTGGTGGATGCAATAAAGGATACAATGTATGTTAGCTAAATTGTTTAGCGGCTCGATTGTTGCTAGTAGGTAGATCTTTAACTAAAAAAATGAACATGAAAAAATCATCTTTAGTGCTACTCCCATTATTCATTTTTATTCTTTCCTTTTCTGGGGTTTCTCAACAAAAACAAAAAGTTCAATACGATAGGGAAAGGCAATACATTTTGTTGGATGGCCAGGACTATGTGAAAATGATTAAGTCACCTGTCTCCAAAATCAAGTTAATAAATAATTTCAGTATCAGAAACAAGGAAGACAAGGAGTTGATTCAGTTTAAATACGAGCCATACCAGGTCTGGGTGAATCGAAAACAAATAGATCAGCCAGCTTATAGAATTACTTTTATAAACAGTGGGGAAAGCGTTTACATGAAAAAGATTTTCGGAGAGAGAGGGGTAATGAAACTACTTACTAAAAATGAATTAATTAAAAATAACAAAATAGACCCTGATTCGGAAAATAGATTTATTGCGATTAATAGCGCTTTAGACATTGAAATAGAGGGAAACGAAATTATGAGAGACGGCTCTGCAATTGCTAAATTTTCAGAAAAAAAGATGAAAGCTGAAGACGGAACAGATCTTCTTAAGATTAGTATTTACAATGTCGTTGGAGAAAAGGTCGCAACTGCAACTGCTCCTGTTAATGACGCTTCGGAATGGCTTGTTATAACGGACTCCGATGATAAGGCTTCAGAAATTATTTATGAGCCTCCAGGTGAAAAGGAGAATTTATTTAACTGGTTGGTTATCAAAAAGTACTTGTAGGAAGTATTTCTCATTAAAAGAAAAGTAAGATTCAAATAATACATTAAAAAAGCTTCCTTATTGGAGGCTTTTTTTGTTTTGGAAAGACTTATATTTACTTCAACAACAATGTAAAATGGCAAGAAAAACAAAAATTAAAATATCATCTGTAGCTTTTCTGATACTGTTACTAAATCTAAGTGTGTGCGCACAAAACATTCAAATATCCAGTGCAGGAAACCCAACAGAACCCTCTATTATGATGGATCCGAATAACCCTGACATTCTCGTTGCTGGCTCTAACTTAAATTATTATTACACATCAAGTGATGGAGGATCAACCTGGAACGTTAATATTTTAACCTCCAGTTATGGTGTTTGGGGAGATCCTGTAATAGATATAGACACGCTAGGGCATTTTTACTTCACACATTTAGCAAATATGCCTGGAGGTAATTGGATAGATAGAATAGTCTGTCAAAAATCTACGAATGGAGGGATTTCATGGTCTGATGGGTCATTCACTGGATTAAATGGAACAAAAGCACAGGATAAGCAATGGACTATTGTTGACAGGAGCAACAATAACATGTATATGACATGGACAGAATTTGATCAATATGGCAGTTCTGCTTCTTCAGATAGTAGTAGGATATTATTTTCAAAATCTCTGGACCAGGGAAATTCCTGGTCTACACCTATAAAAATTAATCAGGTTAGTGGAGACTGCATCGATGAAGATAATACAGTAGAGGGTGCAACCCCAGCTATAGGACCATCTGGCGAAATCTATGTTTCCTGGACTGGGCCAAACGGAATTGTATTTAATCGATCCTTGGATCAGGGAAATACTTGGCTTGCCCAAGAAATTTTAGTAGACCCAATGCCTGGAGGTTGGGACTTTGACATCCCAGGATTAGATAGGGCTAATGGCCTTCCAATTACTAAATGTGACCTTAGCGGTGGTCCAAATCACGGCACGATTTACATCAACTGGTCCGACCAAAGAAATGGTTCCACGGACACAGACATCTGGTTAACTAAATCAAGCAATGGCGGCAATACTTGGTCTACTCCTGTTAAGGTAAATAATGATAATTCGAATAAACATCAATTTTTTACCTGGATGGATATTGACCAAACCAATGGGCATTTGTATTTTATATTTTATGACAGAAGAGCCTATCTGGATAATCAAACTGATGTTTATATGGCGGTCTCATCTGATGGAGGAAGTACTTATGAAAATCGCAAAATAAGTGACAATTCATTTACTCCTACACCTGGGGTGTTTTTTGGAGATTATAATAATATAGTAGCTCACAACGACATTGTTCGACCAATATGGACGAGACTCAACGGTGGACAATTGAGTATTTGGACGGATGTAACGCCTATAAGTGAAACCCTGGGTCGTCCTCATGAATACCTGGAAGATAACACTATTGAAACGAGTGTATTCCCTAATCCTACGAACAACTTGAATTATATTTCATTTAAACTGCATAAGTTATCAAAAGTTCAAATTGAACTTATAGATAGCAGCGGCAAATTGATAGTAGAGCTAACGAATAAAAAAATGGATTATGGGAAACACATTATTCCTATTGATATGTCGACCTTGAATTTATCTCCGGGCACCTATTACTATAAGCTAGCAATAAATGAAGAAACCGAAATATTAAAAGCTATTCTTATTAAGTAGCAAATTCTAAACACAAAGAGGGCAAGAAACTAGAATAGTACATTGGTGAAATTCCAACTTTGTTTTTAAAAAGACAGTTCCGAAGATAACTTTTGGTTATTATTCTCTTAAATTCGGGTAATAATTGAATTTATGAAAAAAATACTTTTTCTATTACTGTTGGTATTTCTCTTTTCAAGCAACGGTAGGGCTCAACAGAATGATACTGCTAATTATCCATATTGGATTGAAATGATGCAAGATCCTAGTGCTAATTTCTTTCAAACCCAAAGAGCTTTTGAGCTTTTCTGGGAAAATAAACTAGTAACACCTGGATGTGGATACAAGCCATTTAAAAGATGGGAATACCGAATGGCCCAAATAGTTGATGAAAACGGTTACAAGCCAAACCCTTCAGAAACATTTTACACCTTAAAAAATTATTCACCAATAAAGTCACTTAGCGGTAATTGGACGCCGCTTGGGCCCAACTTTAATCAAACGACTACCTATGGTGAAATTCCAGGAGTTGGCAGACTGAATACCGTTGCGTTTCATCCTACGAATCCAAATACTATTTATGCAGGAGCACCCGCAGGAGGCTTGTGGATCAGTAATGACAATGGAGCTACCTGGAATAGTTCTACCGATGACTTGCCAACTCTCGGGGTATCTTCTATTTTGATTGACCCTATTAATCCAAATATAGTATACATTGGAACCGGTGACAAGGATGCGAGCGATGCTCCTGGCCTTGGTGTTTTTAAGAGTGTTAATGGGGGAACATCATTTAATCAGGTAAATACAGGAATCGGCGATCGCACTGTTAATGAAATGCGAATGCATCCTGATAGTAACGAAGTCCTATATGCTTGTACCTCAGGTGGGTTTTTCAGATCTGGAGATGCGGCTTTAAATTGGACACAAACATCTACCGCTCCGACCAATTATACTGATATGGAAATCAAACCTGGTGACCCTAGCACAATTTATGCAGTTCGAAAAAACAGGCTGGACATTTCAACAGATGGGGGATTGTCTTTTT
>Ga0209630_10004327_pt1 | contig 12512 bp, 11 predicted proteins | sample COG_01_FD_184745 | JGI IMG/M metagenome (GOLD analysis project Ga0209630, IMG submission 184745) | Pelagic Microbial community sample from North Sea - COGITO 998_met_01 (SPAdes) (version 2) | ecosystem: Environmental > Aquatic > Marine > Neritic zone/Coastal water | place: Helgoland, sampling... | reverse complement strand
AAAATAATTTCTGTTATAGGCTTTAAAGAGGTTGTGATTAAAAATTTATTATTTTGTTCCACTATATTAATTAATGTGTAAAGTAATTTTTCATTTATGTCACTACTAAGATCTTCCAAAATTACGTTTTGATGTCCATCAGCTATATTAAGTTTATCTTCATCAAATGTTTTTGCATCAACCTTAATTCCTTTAAATTTTTTTAAAAAAATATCTACTAAATGTGACTTACCTGAATATTTTGCTCCACTTATACTCAAAAAATTTTTTTCCCATTTAGGCCAATTATTTAACAATTCAAATGTATGATGATTACAGACACCAACATAAAAATCATCATCAGTAAAATTTTGCTTATAATCAAAATTTAAAAGTAATTGATTGAGATCCTTCATTTTACAATCCAAAGGTGTCCTGAAGTTTTTAACTCTAGATTACTTTTATCTATATCTACAATAAACTTTTTTGGTGAACCGTTGTATATAATTTTAAATAATGTATTTGTGTTATCAAACTGAAGTACATAATAATCTGATACTAAATCATTGCCATTTAAAAATTTCTCTAATTTTGAAATTTTTTTATATTCTTTAGAGTTAATTGATAAGGTCAATGGTAATTTAATTGATGTATTTATTTGGTTGTTTTTTTTCCAATAATCTTCAAATACAATTTTTAATTCATTTATTATAAATTTAAAATCCTTTTCAATTCTAAAATCAACTTTTTCGAAATTTTGATTATCTAGTTTTAGAGAATTATTTAAATTAATTTTTGAAAGTACTCTTATATTATCATTATTTTTAAATATAATTGAAATTATATAATCTTTTATATCATATTTATTAATCAAATCTAAAAAATCATGATCTTCGATTGATGTTTTCATTTTTTGTATAGTATTTAAATCTTCAATATCTTCGCTTGGAAGCAAGTATTCTAATAAATTGTAGTTTTTGGAAAAATTATTCCATTTCTCATAAAATATATTATCTGTATATAAATAAACTTTATCATTTTCAGCATCAACTAATATTGGAATTAACAAAACTTTATTTTTGACAGAAATGGAAGGAAAAATATTTTTTTTTTCTAAAAAATATAATATTTTTTTTTTATTAAAAGTAGTTTCTAATTTAGCAAAATATTCATCGTTAACAAATTTTTCATCTCTTATTGTAAAAGAATCAATCATACTTTTAATTTCTTTTTGAGTAACTTTTTTAATTTTATCTTTATCACCTGAGGTTGTAATCATGGAAATTAAATTAAAAAATGACTTTTCAAACCCACCGTCAATAACTCTATTTTTATTAAATTTTGTGTCAAATGGGGATGAAATTTCAACGTCAGATACTTTAAAGTTATCTGCATATAAAAAACTTGTGGAAAAAATTATTATAAATAGAACGAATGAAATAAAATATATATATACTTTTTTAAACAATACTAATTTATTTATAACTTGCATAATTTATATTAATGAAAAAACTAAATTTAACATACGAAAAAAGTGGTGTTAACATAACTGCTGCTGATAAGTTTGTTAAGTTTATTTCTGCTATATCAACAAAAAATAAGGGCAAAAAAAAGTTTGATAATATTGGGGGTTTTGGTTCAGTATCAAATATTCCTCAAAAACTTAAAAATCCTAAAATTGTAGCCTGTACAGATGGGGTTGGTACTAAGGTCGAGATAGCAAATATGCTTAATAAATATGATACTATTGGAATTGATTTAGTTGCAATGAGTGTGAACGACCTAATTGTTCAAGGAGCTAAACCATTGATATTTTTAGACTACATTTCTATAAATAAAATAGATCAAAAAAAATTAAAATCTATTATTAAAGGAATTGTAAAAGGTTGTAGAATTTCTGGTTGTGATTTAGTTGGTGGTGAAACTGCAGAAATGCCTGGAACTTATGAAAAGGGTAAATTTGATATAGCTGGTTTCGCTGTGGGTTTAGTAGATGAAAGAAAAATTTTACAAAAAAAAAATATCAAGAAAAATAATTTAATTTTAGCAGTTCCTTCAAGTGGTGTTCACTCAAATGGTTATTCGTTAGTTAGATATGTTTTAAATAAAAAAAAAATTAATATAAATAATAGTGCATTTTTAAAAAATGAATTATTACGGCCAACTAAAATTTATGTAAAAGAAGTTTTAAATTTGGTCAATAATAATCTTTTAAATGGATGCTCAAATATAACTGGTGGCGGGCTAGCAGACAATATTAAAAGAGTTATTCCAGATGGATTAGTAGCTGATATAGATTTAAATAAAATCAAAACTAAAAAAATTTTTAAATGGTTAAAACAAAATAAGATTGAAGACAAAGAAATGTTAAAAACTTTTAATTGTGGTGTTGGTTTTTGTTTAATAATCGAAGCAAAAAATTTAACAAAAATAACCAAATTTTTTACAAAAGAATTTAAACCCTATGTCATTGGTAAAATAACATCAGGGAAAAATAAAGTTAAACTAAATGGAAAAATTGACTGGTCTTAAAAAGATAAAAACTGCTGTTTTTATTTCAGGAACAGGAAGTAATTTAAAAAATATAATAAAATTTTCTAAATTAAAAAAATCTCCTATTACAATTAATTTAATAGTTTCTAACACTAACCTTGCAAAAGGTTTACAATATGCTGATCAATTCAAAATTAAAAAAAAAATATTTAATCTTAAAAATTATAATGAAAATGAAAAAAACATTTTAACATCACTTAAAAAAGAAAAAATAAAATTTATTTGCTTAGCAGGTTATATGAAAATTTTATCTAAGAAATTTATAAAAAAATTTGATGGAAAAATAATCAATATTCATCCATCTTTACTTCCTAAGTATAAAGGTCTTAATACTCATAGTAGAGCAATAAAAAATAAAGATAAATTTTCTGGTTGCACAGTCCACTATGTGACTGCAAAATTAGACTCTGGAAAAATAATATTACAAAAGAAAGTTAAAATATCAGCTAAGGATAACCCTATTTCTTTAAAAAAAAAAGTTTTGAAGCAGGAGCACAAATTGTACCCCGCTGCTATTTTGAAAATATTTAATTAGTCTTTAAAAAAAAAATTAATCTCTATTTTTGCATTTTCAACACTATCAGAACCATGAACAGAATTTTTATCAATAGAAATACCATATTTTTTTCTTATAGTTCCCTCTGCAGCTTCTTCTGGTTTGGTTGCACCCATTAATTCTCTATTATCTAACACTGCATTTTCTTTCTCAAGTATCATTACAACTATTGGTCCAGATGACAAATATGCACATAAATCATTATAAAATGGCTTTGTTTCATGAACTTTATAGAATTGCTCTGCCTCAGCTTTTGTGATTTGGATTTTTTTATCATTAACAATTTTAAAACCTTTGTTAATAAACATTTCTTTTATTTCATTATCTAAATTTCTTTCAACTGCATCAGGTTTGATGATTGATAGTGTTTGCTCTTTATTGCTCATAATTGTCCTCTATTAGTTGGTTTAATAATCTTACTCCATAGCTAGTTGCGCCACCTGAGTTTAAAGCACCACCATATTTTGAAAATGCCATGCCTGCTATATCTAAGTGGGCCCAAGGTGTTTTATCTAAAATAAATCTTTGTAAAAACTGTGCTGCTGTCGTTGATCCTGCACCACCCACATAATTTATATTTTGCATATCTGCATTTTTTGAATCTATTAATTTATCAAAGTTTTTATGTAGAGGCATTCTCCATAGTTTTTCTTCTACTTTATCGCCTGCATCTAATAATTGTTTTGACAATTTATCATCGTTTGAAAATAGGCCAGCATATTCAGAACCCAATGAAACTATAATAGCTCCAGTCAAAGTGGCTAAATCAACAATAAATTTAGGTTTAAATTTTTTTTCTGTAAAGGTTAAAGCGTCAGCCAAAACTAATCTACCTTCAGCGTCTGTATTTAATATTTCTATTGTCTTGCCACTGTAAGATTTTACTATGTCTCCAGGTCTTTGAGCATTTCCACTCACCATATTCTCAACAAGCCCCACAACACCTACTGCATTAATCTTTGCTTTTCTTATGGCTAAATTTTTCATTAAGCCTACCACAGTAGCTGAGCCTGCCATATCATAAGTCATATCCTCCATAAACTTTGCAGGTTTTAGTGAGTAACCACCAGTGTCAAAACATACACCTTTTCCAACAAAAGCTAATGGATTAGAATTATTTTTTGCACCATTCCATTCCATTGTCACAAGATATGATCCCCTAACACTTCCTTGTCCTACACCAAGTAAAGCGTTCATTCCAAGTTTTTTTAATTTTTTTTTATCATATATATTTATTTTTAATCCTAATTTTTTAAGTGTATTTATTCTTTTTGCATATTCGTCTGGATGTAAGATATTTCCTGGTTCAGACACAAGGTCTCTTGCAAAAAAACTTCCTTCTTCTAGAGCTTTAAATCTTAAATGGTCTTGTGTGGATATTCTATTCTTATTTCCTATAACGTTAATAGAAATATTTTTTTTATTTTTTTTTGTTTTATAAATATTAAATTCATACGATTTTAATTTCATTCCGTGAAGAAAATAACCTACAAAATTTTTTATTTTATTATTAATTGTATCTGAATTTACAAAGTATTCTTTTTTTTTCTCAGGATTAATATAATTATGAAATTTAGCTCCCAAATTTTCTATATCTGGTATTTTCATATCTTTCTTAATAGATACTAAAAATATCGTTTTTTTTGAATTAACTTTAAAAGAGAGTAAATCTTTTTTTAAATCACTATTTTTAAGTAAATCAGCGATGTAAGAAAATTCAGAATTTGAAATATATCTTTTTAAATTGTTTATATTGAATTTTTCATCTACAAATAAGACAAGATTTGCTGAGGTTTTTTTTGTTACATTATTTTTGTAATTAATTTCAATAGACATAAATTTTTAAATACACTCTATACGTGTTTCTGCTATATATGTTCAATATTATAAAATTTCAATGAAAAAAATACTATTTCAAAAGTTTATAAAAGATACATTAAAACTTTTTATCACTATAGCCTTTGTAATGGGTTTGATTGTGTGGGTAATTCAGGCTGTCAATTATTTAGATTTTGTAACGGAAGATGGTCATAGTCTTTATGTTTATTTTTCATACAGTGTTCTTAATTTTCCAAAAGTGATACATAGAATACTTCCTTTTGTTTTTTTTATCTCTATTTTTTATCAAATATTAAAATATGAAGCAAAAAATGAACTCCTTATATTTTGGACCAACGGTGTTAAAAAAATACAATTTATTAATGTTGTTATATATTATTCAATTTTGGTAACAATTTTTCAAATTTTTCTTGGAGGTTTTATTTCTCCCTATTCCCAAAACGAGGCTAGATCATTTATAAGAACATCAAACGTTGATTTTTTTCCTGCATTAATTAAAGAAGGTAAGTTTATTGATACAGTTTCAGACCTAACGATCTTTATTGAGTCCAAAGATCAATTTGGTAATTATGAAAATATATTTCTTAAAGATTTATTTGCTGAAACAAAAACAAGCGATGGACAAATGGAGGAAAATTTTCAAATAATTTATGCAAAAAGTGGGAAATTAATTAACTCTGATAATAATAGATACTTTGAATTGTATGATGGTGAAATGATAAATAAGGAAAATAAAAAAATAACCAATCTAACATTCGATAAAATAAATTTTAATTTGTCAAAATATACATCAAAAAGTACAACGTATCCTAAAATTCAAGAAGTACCAAGTGAAGACATAATTAAGTGTTTGTATTTGAACTATAAAAATGAGATTGATAAGTTTAAAAGTAACAATTTTCTTCAATGTAGGATTGAGTCTATGAATGCTATTACACAAGAATTTTTAAAAAGATTTTATAAACCTTTATATTTGCCACTACTATCTTTAATCTGCTGTTTATTAATCTTAAAATCAAAAGAAAACGATAATTTTGATAAATTTAAAGTTTTTTTATTTATAATCATTTTTTTAACAATAGTTTTATCAGAAACATCTCTTAGATTTGCAACTAGTGGACAACTTGGTTTACTTTTCTTTCTTACTTTTCCTATTTGTATATTTATAATTATCTACTTGTCTTTAATTTTTAGGATTAAATTATGATTAAAATATATCAAAATTATTTAATAAAACTTTTTTTAAAAAAAATTATACTACTGTCCGGAATTTTTTTATCTTTAATTTTTATTTTAACTATTTTTGAAGAAATTTCATATTTTAAAGATATAAATGTAAATATTTATTTTCCTATTTTATTAACTGCACTAAATACACCTTCAACTCTATTTGAAATTTTTCCATTTATTTTTTTAATTTCATCTCAGTTTTTTTTTTTAGAATTAATTGAAAAAAATGAATTAGAGTTTTTAAAAGTACATGGTCTTAATAATATTAAAATTATAAAAATATTATCTTCAACATCAATACTATTAGGGGTGCTTTTAATTATCATATTTTATCAAATTTCATCACAACTAAAATTTTTATATTTTGATTTAAAAAACGATTATTCAAAAGATGATAAATATTTAGCTGTAGTTACAGAAAATGGACTATGGATAAAAGATGAAATAGACGAAAAAAAATATGTAGTTAATGCATCAAAAATAAATGGCAACTATCTTGAAAATGTTTCTATAGCAGAATTTGATATAAATTTTAATTTATTACGAATGATTGAGTCAAAAAAAGTTGATGTATCTAATAAGAATTGGGATATTTTAAAACCAACTATTTCTAAAAATAATTCTACTGATGTATTTCAAGATAATATTTCTATATCTACACATTTTGATCTTAAAAAAATTAACAGCATGTTTAGAAACTTATCATCTCTTAATATTTTTGACCTTAAAAAGCTTAAAAAAGATTACGAGGATTTAGGATACTCAACATTTGAAATTACTTCACATTTGAATAAACTCTATTCTTTCCCTGTTTATTTATCAATAATGTCAGTATTTTCAGCAATTATAATGCTTAATATAAAAAGAAACAAACCCATGATTTATCATATTATTTCTGGAATTTTATTATCAGTAACAATTTATTATTTTTATTATCTATTTAATTTATTGGGTCAAAATGGGAAAATTCCACTTGTAGCATCCATATGGTTGCCATTATTCATGCTTATGATTTTTATTTCAATTGGTTTAGTGAGGATAAATGAAAAATAAATTTAAATTAAATATACTTATAGTCGCTTTCTGTTTTATTTTTTCAGTAAATTCTAACAGTGATGAGTTTATTTTTAATACATCTGAAATTAATATTTCTGAGAATGGCAATATAATTGAGGCAATTGATGGAACTGTAACAACAACTGAGGGAAATTTTATTATTAAAGCTAAAAAGTTTTTCTATGATAAAGAAAAATTAATTCTAGAAGCTTCTGGAAACGTTGAGGTTGATGACTCAAAAAATGAAATCTTAATCAAGTCTGAATTTATTAAATATAATAATAAAAAAAGATTTATTTCATCGAATAAAAAATCAATAATTGAAGATGCAATAGGAAACCGTTTTTTCTTAGAAAGCTTTTTATATACACTAGATGATAAATTAATAAAATTAGCAAAAACAAAAATAATTGATACTGAAAAAAATCATTACATGCTTGAAAAGGCTTTTCTAAATTTAAAATCAAAAAAATTATTAGGAAAAGATATTTCAATTGATTTCAGCAATAAATCATTTCAAGTTGATAATGAACCAAGACTTAAAGGGGCCTCAATCATTTCTGATGGTTCTAACACCGTAATAACTAAAGGTGTTTTCACAACGTGTAAAAAAAATGACTCCTGTCCACCATGGCAAATGTCTGCCAAAAAAATAACTCATAATAAAAATAAAAAAATAATTTTTTATAAAAATGCATGGTTAAAAGTTTATGATGCTCCCATTTTTTATTTTCCAAAATTTTTTCATCCAGATCCTACTGTAAAAAGACAATCTGGTTTTTTAATGCCAACAATCATAAGTTCTTCTGGATTAGGGACTTCATTAAACACTCCTTATTTTCATGTACTTGATGCAAATAAAGATTTCACTCTTAATCCAAGATTTTACTCACAAAATAAAATTCTATTACAAACTGAATTTAGAGAAGTTGGAAAAAATAATAAAAAACAATTTGATTTCAGTTTTTTAAATGAAAAAAGTAAATCATTAAAAAGTCATTTTTTTTCAACAATTAATAAAAAAATTAATTTTTTTAATTTTTATGAAAGTAATTTGTCATTAAAACTTCAACAAGCTTCAAATGATGATTATCTAAAAGAATATAAATTAAAATCCCCTTTAATTGATAGTGATACATTGATGCACTCATATTTAGAAATAAATGCTTATACAGATGATCTCTCTTTAGTTTCTAGTGTTGAGGTTTATGAGGATTTAAATAAACCAGATAAAGATAGATATGAATTTATCTATCCTAACTTTAACCTCTTAAAAGAATTTAAAAATAATACTACACTTAATGGAAGATTTTCATTGAATTCTTATGGGTATGCAAAAACACACGCCACTAATGTTGATGAAAGGATAATCATTAATGATTTAATTTTTAATTCAAATCCAAAAATTACAAAAAAGGGATTTAAAAATACTTTTGCTTATTTATTTAAAAATAGTAATACTGATTCATCAAAATCGTCCTCATTTAAAGAAGGAGTAGATAACAAGATCGATTTACTTTTTGAATATAATTCTTCATATCCACTAGTAAAACGATCAGAGAAGTTCACCAGCACTTTAAGTCCTTTAATGACATTTAAATACAGTCCAAATAATTCAAAAAATATGACTGATGATGATAAAAGATTAGATATAAATAACATTTTTGGGTTCAATAGATTGGGAACAACAACTTCGGTAGAGGGTGGGTCATCAATAACTTATGGTCTAGATTATACTAAATCAGATAACTCAGATAATGAGGTTCTTAGCGCGAAAATTGCAAATATATTTAGACCAGAAGAAGATGAAAATTTACCAAATAAAAGTGGATTAAATAAGAAAACATCAGATATTGTTGGACAAATAAACGTAATTCCAAATCAAAATCTTAAAATGAATTATGATTTTGCACTTAAAGAAAATCTTACTGATACTAGCTACGAGTTGTTAGGAACAGAGCTAAAAATAAATAATTTTGTCAGCACTTTCGAATATTTAAATGAAAATAATTCTGTTACAGACACAAGTTATTTTTCTAATAAAAGTAAAATAGGTAACAGCGATAACTCAAAGAGCATAGGTTTTAGTACACGAAAAAATATAGAAACAAACGTGACTGAATTCTATAATTTAATATATGAATATAGAAATGATTGTCTTGTTGCAGCTTTAGAATACAATAAAGATTATTATTCAGATGGAGCTTTAGAACCTGAAGAAAATATTTTTTTTAAATTGACTATTATGCCGTTTGGTAAAACATCTAGTCCAAATCTTAAACCATGATAAAAAAAAAGATATTATTTTTTATAACTTTGATAATGCTAGTAAGCTCAAAAGTTTCTGCTTTAGATGATGTTTATGTTGTATTTAAAATAGATGATGAAATAATTACAAATATTGATATTAAAAAGGAAGCTAAATTTCTAATAGCCTTAAACGAAACACTCAAAACTCTAACTGAAAAACAATTAATTGATCTGTCAAAAAAATCAATAATAAAAGAAACAATTAAAAAAAATGAATTAAAAAAATTTTTTAAACTGAAGCAAGAGGATCCTTATTTAAACACTTTTATTGAAAATCTATATATTAAATTAAATTTAACAAACTTAAATGAATTCGAAGTTTTTCTAAATACTTACAACCTAACTCTTAAAGAGGTAAAAAAAAAAATTGAAATAGAGCATTATTGGAATAAATTAATTTATGAGAGATATAAAGACCAACTAAATATAAACAGAGAATCTATAAAAGAAAAAATTTCTAAAAAGAAATTTATTGAAAAAAAAAAAATGTATGAATTATCAGAAATAATTTTTGAAAAAGATCAAAATATATCTTTAGAGGATAAGGTTAGCAGTATTATTGAAAGTATTAATGAGATAGGCTTTAGAAATACTGCAAATCTTTATAGCATTGCTGATAGTGGTAAATATGGTGGTACTATTGGGTGGGTAGAAGAAATTAGTCTGTCAGAAAAAATTTCTAGAATTTTAAACAAGACTGAATTAGGAAATTATACAGAAACTATAAAAGTAGGTGCTAATTTTTTAATTTTAAAAATTGACAACATCAAGTTTGAAAAAAATGAAATAGATGAGGAAAAAGAATTTTCTAAAATCTATAATTTTGAAATGGATAAAAAATTGGAACAGTTTTCTAAAATTTATTTTAATAAAGTTAGAATTAATACTAAAATTAATGAATTATAAACCAATTATAGTTGTTGCTGGAGAGCCTTTTAGTATCTTTATAGAAATTTTTTTTAAAGCATTAAAAAAAAATAAATTTAAAAATCCAATAATTCTAATAGTTTCTAAAAATTTGATGATCAAGCAAATGAAAAAATTAAATATTAATCATAAATTTTTTTTACTAGATAAAGATTATTTTGATTGTACTAAACTAAGTAATATTAAACCTTATATAATTGATGTTGATTTTTTATTTAAAAAACCTTTTGAAAAAATAACAAGTAAGTCTAACAAATATATTTCTAAATGCTTCAAAATAGCTAGTTCGTTATTAAAAAAAAATGAATGTGCTGGTTTAATAAATGGACCAATATCTAAAAGGTATTTTTTATCTGGAAATTTTCCAGGTATTACTGAATATTTAGCATACGAAACGAATACAAAAGATAACGTAGCAATGTTAATTTATAATAAAAAATTATCTGTAAGCCCTTTAACAACACATTTGCCACTAAAAGATGTTCACAAATATCTATCTAAAGCAAAAATTATTAGGCAAGTAAAATTAATTGTTAATTTTTATTATAAAAAATTTAATAAAAAACCAAAAATTGCAATTACAGGCTTAAATCCTCATTGCGAAAGCAACTTTAAAACAAGTGAAGAAAAAAAAATTATAATTCCTGCTATTAACTATTTAAAAAAAAATAAATATAAAGTTTCTGGTCCATTTGCAGCTGATACAATTTTTTTAAAGGAGCAATCAAAAAATTACGATGTAATTATTGGAATGTATCACGACCAAGTTTTAACTCCTATCAAAACTATTTTTGGATTTGATGCAATTAATATTACTTTGGGGCTACCCTATATCAGAATCTCACCAGATCATGGACCAAACTTTTCAATGCTTGGTAAAAACATTTCCAATCCAAAGAGTATTATTAGTGCTCTGAAATTTTTTGATAATCAGTGATTGTTAAAGCAAAAAAAAGTTTAGGACAGAATTTTTTAATTGATCAAAATGTCCTTACTCAAATAGTTAATATAGTTAAAATTGAAGGTAAAGCAATATTAGAAATAGGTCCAGGTAGTGGAAATCTAACATCTTTTATATACAAAAAAAAACCACAGAAAATATTTGTTATAGAAAAAGATGATGATTTAGCGTTATTGTTAAAAGAAAAATTTGATAATGAAATTAATATAATTAATGATGATGTTTTAAATATAGATGCAAATAAAATTTGTAATGAAAAATTAACAGTATTTGGAAATCTTCCATACAATATTTCTACAGAAATTTTGTCAAAATGGATAATAAAATTAAATAATGAATTTTGGTTTGATAGTTTGGTTTTGATGTTTCAAAAAGAAGTTGCAGATAGAATTATTGCTAAAACAAATACTTCTAATTATGGACGGCTATCAATTTTATCAAATTGGAAATTGAATATTAAAAAAATAATAGATATTAAACCAGAAAGTTTTTCTCCAAAACCTAAAGTTAATAGCTCTTTATTACTTTTTACCCCTAAAAATGAATTTTTCAAATTAAAGAATCCTAAAAATCTTGAGATGATTACAAGGATTTTTTTTAGCCAAAGAAGAAAAATGTTAAAAAAACCATTTAACCAAGTTTTCAAAGTTCCAAAAAAAGTATCTGAAAAATTTAATATTGATTTAAATTTAAGACCGCAAAATTTAGAACCTGAGGTATATTTTAAGCTAGTTAAGGAATTTGAGGAATCAGGTAGTTAATATATCGACATGTTTTCTGATAAACTCTTTATCATAATCTTTTGAGCCATTATTAACTTCCGCTTCAATTAAATTATTAATTTTTGCATAGCACTCTTCAAGATCATCATTTATAATTACATAATCATAATTTATCCAATGCAGTACATCTCTACTAAATTCTTTCATTCTTTCTTCTACAATTAATTTGTCTTTCATATCTCTATTTGACAATCTCTCAAACAAAACTTTTTTACTTGGGGGAAGTATAAAAAAAGTAATCAATTTGTAATTTAATTTTTTATTTTTTATTTGGTCAGCACCCTGCCAATCAATATCAAATATTACGTTTTCTCCTTTT
>Ga0209630_10004321_pt1 | contig 12520 bp, 8 predicted proteins | sample COG_01_FD_184745 | JGI IMG/M metagenome (GOLD analysis project Ga0209630, IMG submission 184745) | Pelagic Microbial community sample from North Sea - COGITO 998_met_01 (SPAdes) (version 2) | ecosystem: Environmental > Aquatic > Marine > Neritic zone/Coastal water | place: Helgoland, sampling... | reverse complement strand
GAAAAACCAATGGCAATAAAGTCGGAGGAAGTAAAAATATTGATAAAAGAAGCAACTAAAAATAATGTCAAAATAATGGAAGGATTTATGTACGCGTTTCATCCTCAATTTGATCGTATTATTAGTATTATCAAATCAAATACTTTAGGTGATATTAATTACGCGCATTCCATGTTTTCATTTCCAATTCAACCTGGGAGATTTTATCGTATTAATCGTTCGATGGAGAATGGAGGTGGCGCACTTTGGGACATTGGGCCCTATGCAATTCATACTATAAGGCAATGTTTTAAAGAAAATCCTATTAGAGTTAAGGCAATAGCTAAACTCAATGGTCATGGTGCAGATGTTTCAACAAGCGGTTTAATTGATTTTGGGAGCTCTAAACGTGCAACCTTTGATATTAGCTTTGAATGCACAAGAAGGTCTGAGTTTGAAGCATTTGGACCTTTAGGAAGAGTAAAATGTCCTATAGTATGGCAACCAGAGGACAATCAAGGCAAAATAATTATAAATACAGAAAGTGGTGGCTTAACAGAAGAGGTTGTGCCAGCAGCTAACCACTTTATTTTAGAGATAAATCATTTTAATAAGGCAATTAGCTCAGATACAACTCAAAAACTATCAAATGAAGATGCTTTATGGAATGTAAAAACACTAGAATGCATTCAAGAAAGTATTGAAAAAGATAGTTGGGTAAGTCTTTGAGTAAAGCCATAATTTTCGATTTTGATGGCACTTTGGTCGATTCAGAAAAAGCAATTTATGAATGCTTTCAGAGCATAGCAAGACTTTTAGCGCCTGAAAGAGAGAGGTATGCTAAAAATATACTTATTGGCCCCCCTTTACGTGATGTAGCCTCAGAAATATTAGGCCCAGAAAACCAAGACTTGTTAGACGAATTTGTGCAGTCATTTATAAAAATGCATGACGAGCAGGTGATCCAACATACCCAACCATATCCTGATGTAATTCAAGTTTTAAAAAAACTCTATACCAAAAATATTCCTATGGCATTAGCGACGAACAAAAGATTAGCCCCGACGAAAAAACTCATTGATCATTTTAACTGGAATGATTATTTTTTATTTATTGAATGTAGTGACAGTCAATCTAAGATGAGAAACAAGGATGCCATGATTCAAGATATCATTAATCATAATGCATCATTTCACGGGAGTTATTTTGTTGGAGATACAGTTAACGATGGTTTATCAGCCAACCTTAGTCAACTTCTATTCATCAAAGCTAATTATGGATATGGTCGAAGTCAAGACTGGACTGAAGTTATTACATATAGAGAAATTCATCGATTTATTGAAGTTTTAAATTTAATTTAAACTCTATTTTGATGGTCATCTGACGCCTTATACACAAAAGATTTTTTTTAATAAAATAATTGAATAATTAATATACTCATTTAAGAAATATTTTTGTTTCTAGTTTTAAATTGTAAGAATATAAATCGTGCTAATTATAAGAAATACGATTACCAAAGGTAAGGTAAGAGTTAATTATCAAACTTCGATTAGCTTCCTATATTCTTCACCTAAAGCTTTTTAATTTTCCTAATGATCATATGCTTTCACAAGCAAATAAACTGTCAACCGACTCAATTCTCTTGAAATAAATCTCGAGTAAAGACTTTGTCTTGGACATCATTTAAATCATCGTGCATTCTGTTGGTAATAATCACATCAGATTCTGATTTCAAAGTGATTAGATCAACTAATTTAGATTTAAAAAATTCTGATTCTTTGATTAATGGCTCATATATAATAACTTCAATGCCCTTTGCCTTAATACGCTTGATGACACCTTGAATGCTAGATTCACGGATATTATCCGAGCCTTCCTTCATAATAAGACGATATACACCCACTATTTTTGGGTTTTGATTAATAATTGTATCTGCCATAAAATCTTTACGAGCAGAATTCGAATTGACAATCGCTTCAATCAAAAATTGTGGAATATCTTGATAATTCGCTAATAATTGTTTTGTGTCTTTGGGTAAGCAGTAGCCACCGTAGCCAAAAGAAGGATTATTATATCCCTCTCCTATTCTTGGGTCTGCAGAAACACCTTGGATGATATTTTCAGTATTAATTTGGTGTTTAAGCGCGTAGCTATCCAACTCATTAAAAAAAGCAACTCGCATAGCGAGATAAGTGTTACTAAAAAGCTTGACTGATTCAGCTTCAGATGAGGTCATCAACAAAGTTTTTGGATTCTTTAGGAGGCATGCATTACAATGCAATTTAATAAATTCTTCAGCTATTAATGGATTTCCTCCAGCAATGATTCTTGCGGGGTATAAATTATCATATAAGGCATTACCCTCTCTTAAAAATTCAGGTGAAAAAATAATATTATTTGTATTTAAATGTTTATTCTTACCTTCAACATATCCAACAGGAACCGTTGATTTAATAATAATCTTAATTTTTGGATTTTCTTCTAATGCAGAATCAAGATAACCATCGATATATTGCGTATCAAAAAAATTAAGTTTTAGATCGTAATTTGTTGGTGTTGATAAGATTAAAAAATCATAATCTTTGTAGGCAATATTATTTAAATTAATCGTAGAAACATTAAGATTATTATTGATCAAATAATCTTGAGAAAATTGATCATCTATAGGCAATTTGCCACTATTAAAATTATCTAATTTTTGTTTATCAATATCAGAGACAGTTACATAATTTTTCTTCCCAAATAATAAAGATAAAGATGTTCCTACGTAGCCTAAACCGATTATAAGAATATTCATATAACTACCTTATTATTTTTATTAAAAATAAAATTTATTAAAAAAAACATGAAAAAAATGAAAACCTCAATTAAAATAATTAAAATTCTATGTAGAATTAAAATATATGCCATTGAAGATGTATCATTGCCAAAAAAGGATGATGTATACATAAAGCATAGTTCTCTTGCTCCAATCCCACCAGGTGCAAAAAAAACATAATATCCAAAAAGTGTTGATATTGTATTTATTAAAACAGTTTCTGGAAATGATATATTAACCTGAAAGAAGTTAAGTAAAAGAAAGAGTGAGTAGCTTATTGTTAAATGCATCAAAATGCCAAGTGAATTAATTAATATTATTTCACTCATAATTAGCTTATTGAAGTATATTTTGTATAAATAGTAGGATGAAATAAAAAAAATTAAAATGGAAAAAAAATATACTAAATATAAATAACCATATGATTGAAAACTGAATAACGCTTCTGTAGAGAAAAAAGTGAGGGAACTAAGCAAAACTCCAGTTGAAGTAAAAATAGATATTTCAAATACTAAATTTTTATATTTTTTAGTTCCATCTATACTTGTTGAATTGAAATTATTTTTGTATACCAAATAACGATTTAAATAATGCCAGAAACCACCTGGTATATATTTCATTATTTGGTTTATTGAGGAAAACGACATTAAAGGTAAAAATTTTAATTGATTTGTATTTTTTTTAATAAAAAAAGATGTAAGAACGTAAGAAGATATTTTTGATATAAAAATAAATAATGATATATAGAGCATTGATAAAGAATCTAATTCTTGATTTAAGCTCTTAATTAAATCTGCATTTAAAAATATATAATATAAAACTGCAGAAATAGTTACAAAAAGCCAAATCTTTGTTAAATTTTTTTTTAATCCAAGAATCAATTGATTTCTTTTGCTTTTAAGTGATGCATCTTACAAACCAATTTACCTTCAGCCAAATATCCTAAGGACATATCTGCACCCTTATGTTCACAATACCTTCGATACTTACAAGTTTTATTTTTATTCTTAAGGTATATAAAATTTTTATTAAGCTTCACAATGGGTAATTTTTTAGTTGGCTGATGTAATTCGGAAAAAAAATCTCTCTGAGGTGGCGTAAAGTTAGAACGTGGAAAAAACTTGTCTAGTGTAAGATTTGAAAAGGAAGGTTTTACTCGAACATAATTATAAATAAAATGCTTATGGAAATCTGGTTTTTCAATACTACATCTCATAGATAATGCAAATCTAGTTTTATTTGTTTGATTTATAATTGATCCATGAAGATTCTCCGCTAAAAAAACAACTGTATCTCCGATATCTAAATTGGAAATATAATGATCAGCAACATGAATATCACAATCTTGTCTAATTTCATTATTTTTTATAAATGGATAGTAATTTTGACTATTAGGTAGAACAAAGAGCCCGTTCTTTTGATTTACTTTTGTCAAAGCCAACCATATATTTAGCGTATTTTTGGGATGATATCGCCAGGAATCTTTATGGGGTCCATGTGAATTTAATTTACCCTTACCCACCCTTCTTTCAATCATTTTTTCTTCATTCTTTGAGATTCCCTGCCTAGGCAAATGTGGCCTTAAATTTGGCATTAATTCAACATGAAGATTCTTACTAAAATTAAAAAGTTTTTTTAATATCATATTTTGTATTCTTAACAAATTAGTATGATGTCCAAATCTATCTATTAGAATTGATAATTTTAATGGATCAAAATTTTCATGAATACTTTCAAGTTTATTAAAATCATAATCAAAATACTTCTTAAAAAAAATACTAAATCTATTAGCTACTCCTGAGGTTTTAATTAAATTTTTAATAATGAATACATCACCATTATGTACTTCAGATAAAAATTCATGACTATTAGAATATTTCTTCTTTGTATGATTATAAAATCTTATGTCACCTGAAGGATTCCCAGTAAAGAATGAAGAACATACGTTTTTTGGATATAAAAAAATGGCGTATAACTTTGATAAGATTAAAGCAATCCATTTATAATTTTCTTTTAAATAACTAACTATAAAATGTTTCATTTTAAAATAAGCCTATAGCTGAGTTGCTTAATAAATAAATCTAATTACAAAAAATCAAATTGATTAGATGCTAACTTTTTCTGTAGAGGAATCTTTTTTTTCATCAACTTTCTTAACAAAACATGATTTTTTTCTAAAGTACTGAATAGTTTCATAAATTTTTTTATTGATATTTCATTATAGTCAATCATAAAATCATCTAATTCAAATTCAGATAATATTTCCTTATATTTATGACTCCAGCCTATAACTATTGTTGGAATATGTAACTTTAATGAAGGAATCATAACATGAAAACGTGAGGTTATATTTACATACAGTTTTTTATATAATCTTAAAAGTTCATTAATATGAATATCAAAATCAATATAAGATATATTTTTGATTTTACAAAGTTTCTTTTTAAGGTTATTAATTATTAGCAGGTCATTATTATGTGATTTATGTGATTGGTTTAATTCACGAACGGCATTGGGATAAAGTACGATATGGAAATTTCTTAATGATAGCTCCTTAATCATATCTACTAAAAAATTTAAATAGTCGTTTGATTTTCCAGCTAAAACCGAACTCGGTGAAATACCAATAATTTTTTTATTATTTTTTAATAATATTTTTGAAAATTCAATATGTTTATAATTTCGAAGTGAATAACTGGGCCCATATAAAAAAACTAAATCGCTTGATAGGGAATAATTTGTTTTATTATTAAGTAAAGATGCCACATTTTTAAAGGTACTTCTTCCTCTACAGTAAATATGAAAACATTTTGATAGTATTAATTTTGCAAAAAATCTATTTAGGTAGTTATTGAATGGTCCCATTGCTTGTGCAAGCTTGATTACTTTAACTCGCATAATAATTGCTGGTAATAAAGTAAATATATTAAATGGAATAAATTTCTCACGACCATCAATAAATGATACGCCTGCAATACAATATAAATATTTAGATTTACTCAAAGCCAGAATTGATTCTGGAAAAAAATTATTGAAAAATTTAAAATTAATTTTTTGAAAGAAAGATAATAAAACTGATAGAGGAAATAAGATAAATACTAAATACAATGGTGTTGATGAGTATATAAAAACATTATTTTTTTTATTAAGTTTTTTGTCTTCTTTAGGGTAGTAAGAAAATACATTAAACTTGATAAAACCTTTTTTTTCAAGATTACCTATTGCTGAGGCTAACATTGCTTCTGCACCTTTATTTCCTGTAATAGTCCCACCTATAATACTTATTGAATCATTCAAATACTTTCTAAGCCTTTTTTTATATATAGATAAAATTTCAAAATTTTTCTAGGCATAAAAAAAATTATTTTTTTACCCAGAGAGTTAGTACTTAATTTAAAATTAAATAATGTAATCATACTGTCAAAAATGTGCCAGATAGTTACCTTTGTATTTACTTTATCAACTAACTTTATGTTAAAAAATTTACTTACCTTTGCTCTTGCAGATAGATTGTAGTGGAATGGGCCAATCCTAGATTGACCATCTAAGATTTCCTTTATATTAATGTCTTTTTTAAATAAACTTTCTGAGCATTTCTCAAAATAATCGTGACCTTTATCATTTTTAATAATTAAGGCTGTGTGTTTAATAGGATTATTTTTTAAATGATAGGACCAAATATCACCTACAGAAATATCTGCATCATATCCGTAATGATCGTAGCATGCTAAACATTTTTTCTCACTAAAAAAGAAAAGGTTTTGATAGTCATTAAAAAAACTTGATGGTAAATATTCTGTTGTATTATCCTCAAAAACAACCTTTATACTTCCGCGCCAATGACCAACTCTAAAAAAATATTTTTTTATCCTCTTATTAAATTTGGATTCAATTTTTTTTGAAACTTCATCTATAAGTTCATATTTTGAGTTATGTCCACAGACTAGTGCAAAAAGAACTGTAATTTTATTACTTAATTCTTTGTCTTTTAACATAAGCCTTTTGGTGATGCCTATATCACAGGGAAGTCCAACTATAGCTAAGCGACCATCAAATTTTTTGATTAAAGGTATGGCGTCATTAACAAATCTAGTTTCGACATACTTACTTCCCTGGGAATTAAGTATTTCTTCTTTATTTGTTGCTATATAAAAATCAGGCCTAATTTTGTTGTCCTTGATCAGTGTTTTACATACCAAAGCTCCATCGATTATTTTTTTTTCAAGGCCATCAATTAACATTTGAGTTAAGGTACCGCCCGAAGCAGCATTATTTCTAATTTTTTTATCTATTGAGTAAGTTAATCTACAATATTTATAATCTCCAATAAAATTTTTTACATCAATTACTGACCATTTTTTTTTAAAAATGGAGTCGATTAAGATATTAATTCTTTGTTTAATTTTCATCACTTAGACGATCATTAATTTTTTGTAATAGTTTTCTATTCACTGATATCAGATCACATAAAAATGAAAAAATAATAGTAAAAACACCAAGTGATAGAAATAATGAACCAAATATTAATGACTGTATGTGACCTGATGCGTCTCCGTAAATATAGAGATAAATAAATTTTAATAGAGGCGCAATACCAATAAAAACGAAGAATATGCCAATAAAACCAAAAAATCTAAAGGGACGATAAATTGCAAATGAACGAATCATCGTAAAAATAGATCTTCTGATATATTGAAAATTTCCCTTAAAAAGCCTTGATGGCCTTGTCTGTTTATTAACCCTTATAGGTACAGATATTATATTAAGACCTGAATGACCTGCTTGAATTATTGTCTCGAGTGTATAGGTGTAATTAGAGAAAACATGGATTTTTTGTGCAGCAATTCTTGAATATGCTCTAAAACCTGACGGGGCATCTTTAACATCAGTAAAACTTAAAAAACGAACTACATAAGAACCAATATACTGTAAGAATTTTTTGAGCAGCGAAAATTCTTTATGCTCTTTGATAGGTCTTGATCCAATGACAATATCCGCTTTATTACTAATGATAGGGTTTATAATCTTTTCTATATCACTTCCATAATATTGATTATCTGCATCAGTATTTACGATTATATCTGCGCCTAATGAAATACTTTCTCGTAACCCTGTTTCAAATGCTCGAGCTAAGCCCTGATTTTTTTTATGAGATACAATATGATGAACGCCATTTTTTTTTGCAATGTCAACTGTTTTGTCAGATGACCCATCATCGATAACCAAAATTTCAATTTTTTTGATTTTTTTGATTTTTTTTGGGAGATCTTTTATCGTTGCTGATAATGTTTCTTGTTCATTGAAACATGGTATTTGAATTATTAATTTCACTATATCCTTAGAATATAAAATTTAAAGAAGATATTCGCATTGAATTCATAAAAATTATTTATATTTATTTAGGTTGTAATTATATCAATATAATATAGTAAGCGCAGATAATAAAATAAAGATATTGAAAATGAAAATACATACCATGGCTTATACAAAAATCACTCTTAGAGATAGTCATTATTCAGCGAATATCCTCTAAAAAATAATTATACTAATTTAAGGATGGCTAGTAACAAATATTAAAAAATCTTAATATGGTATTTAAGGGTTATTTAAATAATAATGACCTAATTGCAATACCTAGATTCCTGGAATCACCTGACATGCCAAGATTATAAGGAGAGTCTAAATATTTGAGATTAAAAACAATACTACACTTTTTAAGTCTTTCAAGCTTAATAGTAATACTATTTTTTTGGTTTTTTAACTTAGAAATAGTTCTTTGATTTTCACCGCTACAAGATGATATTTTAAGGAAATTTGCTTTATTATTTACTTTATGAACAAAAACATCAAATATAATAGTTACTTCTCTTGGATGATGATTATCTGCAAATAATGAAGGATCAATTAAAAGCTCAGCAATCTGTTTTGACCAAACTAAATTAGGCTCAGGCCTATACCAACCTTTTTTAAATAAATTTGTAAGTATTTTGTTACTCATAAATTCATTATAATTAGTATGTAAACTTAATTCTTTTCCAATACAAAGCTTTTTCGCGTCTAGGTTTTTAAATAAACCAACAAATAATTTTCTTGTTGTTTTGGTTTTTTTGTGAGGGATAAAAGTACTATCTCTTGTTCTAATTTCATTTGAACTTAGGATGGTCGGATCTTTAATAAAACTACCGAAATGATCTGTAAAAATCCATAACTTATTCTCTTGAGAAATTTTGGTTATAGTAGGTAACTCATTACAAAAAGAATCTATATTCAAACTTAATAAATTAAATTGGTTATAAAACATAAATTGAGTTGAATTCTGAATGCCTTTTCCATTTTTATTATCAGATTTAAGATAAATAATTTGATCGTCTAAAACCTGCGCTTGGAGTCCTCTGATATCCTTATTCCACTCTTTTCCTATGTTTGTACCTAAATGAACTTTTGAAATATAAGTAAACAACACAGCAGAAATTATTAAGCTAATGGTGATAAATGTATTTTTTTGGAGCAAAGCTTTATAACCTGTTGAGTAAGATTTTTCTTTAAATAAGAACAAAAATATAAAAAATAAAATAATTAATAGTGGAATAATTTCTAATAATAAATATCTTAGATAATAGAACTGATAGGCAACTACGCCGGTTTGCCCTAAAACTCGAAAACCAATGATAATTGTTAGTAAAATTAGCAAAGGTAGAATATAAATCAACTGTGATTTGGTAATATCAATACTTTTAACCTTAATAATAAAATAATTTAATAATAAGAAGATTAATGGCGAAGAATAAATAATAATATTTACAAAATCTGATGCAAGAATAGCTTTAAAACCACTTTGTGGATAACTCCATCTTGATAAGTGGTAATGATAGGTTTCAAAGAAACCAATATAAATTGATTTAAATAAAAGTAAAAAAAACAAAATAAGAAAAATTATATAAAATATTTTGAATAAAATGAATCTGGATTGGAAGATGAAAAAAGCCAGACTATTTTTTGTTTTTTTTAAATAGGGAACGAATAAAAGAACGGTCAATACAAAAATATTTAATCCAAAAAAGATATAAAGTGAGCTAATTTCAAAAATTTTTATTTCTTGAAATTTCGTATAGATATCAGTTGCATATTTGTTTGTTGAATATAAACCATAAAAATAAGATAAAAAATAAAATAAAAAAATGATTAATGAGTACCAGATGTAAACATTGATGTTCAAAATTTTATATTTGTTATTGTATAAAACACCTATTAAAGTAATGATTAAAAAAAATGGAAGATAAGTAAAACCTGTAATTCTTGTAAAAAAAAGACATAAAAAAGATAAAGCAGAAATAATTAAATAATACATGTTTTCATTTCGCGAATTACCTTTGATTGAAAATGCTAAAAAAAGAAGTCCGTTGAATAGAAAAAATAATGCAACTATTTCTGTGACAGGCCACTTGGTAAAAAAGGAATGTAAGGGATGAACTGAAAATAAAAAAGCAGATAAATAAGCACTTAAACGAGAGTCCGTAATTAAAAAAACAAGAGCTGACATTGTAAAAATCGATAGTAAACTAAACAATAGAAGTGAATAACTACTGTTAGCATCCCCAAATAGTTTTCCAAAAACAGACATCCACAAAGGATGAAGGTGATAAAATTGAAAAATAAAAACTCCTTTTTCATGAACATGTACACCAGGTAAATATTGACTTTTACTAAATAGGGAGTCATCGTATGTGTTATCAAAAAGTTCTTTTACATCAGAATTTTTTGAACTTAAGTGCGGAGACTCAATGAAGAGATTGGAATTATCTTGATAATATTTTGACATATTAGTATAAATTCCTTGATCTTGACCGCCATATGACATTTCATAAGGATCTATCCTAAAAAAAATTGCCGTAGATAAAATTAAAAGTATATAGACGTAATCTTTCTTTTTTAATGCTACCTTAAAAATAAAAAAATCTTTCTTACGCAAATAAAAATAATCTATAAAATAAGTAAGAAAAAATGAAAATATAACTCCAGGTAATTTATCCGCGTACCCAAAGAAAAGCGAGGCGTTCAAAAAAATTGAAGAAATAATTACAAATAAAATTAATAAATTTATGCATCTAGAAAAATTTAGAATTTTAATATTTTGTAATTTTGAAGATAGTTTTGTCATAAAGTTTTTTTGTCATGAAGATTTTTTATCATAATACTAAAGTCTAATATCAAATTTTTTCTTGATATCATTAGAAGTGTTTGAATAAAAAACTACACAACAAGCTTGTTAAAATATTTTACGAATAAAGCACATGCCATTTAATTAGCCTTTTTATATAAAATATCTACAATTTCACACTGCGGCTGAAAGTGAGGTACAAGCTGCATTAATAGCTCACGAATTTTTTCTTGATCACAATCTTGTGTCTCTTTTTTTAGAGTCTCAAGTATTGGTTTTAATCTAGTCCAAGATAGCATATCTTCTTCAGCACGCATAATAAGTGGATTATCTGTCTCACTTGTATTATCCCCAACAAGAAGTTCCTCATTAAGCTTCTCTCCAGGTCTTAGGCCTATGTATTTAATCTCAATATCACCATCAGGATTAAATTCATCTTTTAACTTTAGCCCGCTCAAGCTAATCATTTTCTTGGCTAAATCATCAATACGAACGGGCTTATTCATATCAAGTACAAATACATCTCCACCTGAACACATGGCACCTGCTTGAATCACTAATTCTACAGCCTCAGATATTGTCATAAAATATCTTACGATATCTTTATGAGTAACCGTAACTGGCCCTCCCTCTCTTATCTGTTGTTTAAATAAAGGGATTACGGAGCCGCTCGAGTCAAGCACATTACCAAAGCGCACCATAGTAAATTTTGTGTTATTTTGGTTTTTTGACATTGCCTGCAATATCAATTCAGCACATCGTTTAGTAGCCCCCATCGTATTGGTCGGACGAACTGCTTTATCTGTAGAAACCAATACAAATGTTTCAACACCGCTATCAATTGCTGCCTCAGCACAATAAAGCGTGCCAAAAATATTATTATCAACCCCCTCGGCATTATTAAATTCTACCATTGGCACATGTTTATATGCTGCTGCATGATAAACCGTATCTACATTAAAACTATTAAATACTTGAGTAAGTCGGTTTTCATTCTTGATATCACCTAAAATTGGATATATATTTATGTCTGTGTTATGAACTCCCGTCAATTCTTTTTCAATATTGTAAAGTGCTAACTCACTTATCTCATATAAGATTAACCCTTTAGGTTTGAGTATTGCTATTTGTCTCGAAAGCTCAGACCCAATTGATCCTCCTGCACCAGTGACCATCACCACTTTTCCTGTAATATTTTTACTTAGTAACGCTTGATTAGCTGATACTGCGCCTCGCCCAAGTAAATCTTTAATATCAACTTTACGTAAATCATTAACGCTTATCTTGCCCCCAGCAAGATCGGATAAACTGGGGAGCACACGAACTATTACTGAATAAGAACCAAGCGCATTAATAATTCTTTCTCTCACAAGACGAGGGGTTGATGGCATAGCAATAAACACTTCTTGAACCTTAAGTTTATTGATTTCATCACCAATACCAATTGGAGAAAAAACTTCTAGACCACCAATATAATTACCCTGTAATTCTTTTGAATCATCAATAAACCCAACGGGGACATATTCAAAAGAATGCTTTAATGCTCCAGCAAGCTGAATGCCTGC
>Ga0209630_10004319_pt1 | contig 12524 bp, 12 predicted proteins | sample COG_01_FD_184745 | JGI IMG/M metagenome (GOLD analysis project Ga0209630, IMG submission 184745) | Pelagic Microbial community sample from North Sea - COGITO 998_met_01 (SPAdes) (version 2) | ecosystem: Environmental > Aquatic > Marine > Neritic zone/Coastal water | place: Helgoland, sampling... | reverse complement strand
TAACGCTAATGACTCAGGATTATATGTTATAGGAGCTAACCCCCAAAATTATTACAACGATGCTACAGATGTATACACCTTAAACGCTCCTAACATCCCGGTATCTGTAACGTCTAGTATTCAGGTAAGTGGTTTTAGCGGATTTGGTGGTAATTATTTTTCTTTATTAGTACCTACCCAATCCATAGATGCTTTTATAGAAGGATTTGATTACACTCAATTTGATCAATTAGGAATTCAAGTTTTAAATACTATACCTGTTAGTGGAAATGGTTTAGCCTCAGCTCAAAATATATTTAATGCCACATCAGGGGGTCCATGTTTTTTTGCGGGTATATATATAGCTTTTAGTGGAGCTATTACTTTAACCCAAACCCAAATATACTTTAACCAATCTATTGCTGCAGATAGCTCAAATAATGATATAATAATAAATATTAACCCAGAAACAGGTAATTTTGAATATTCTGATTTTAATGCTATATTGGGGAATGCTGATTTTCCCCAATTTTCTTCAGTATTTCAAAAAATAGATTACTCTAGTACCCAGGGACTTACTCCTATTAATTTAGGTTTAATTATTAGTGGGTCTGCTCCTAAAGCTACAATCCAAGACTCTAATTATTCTCAAAACGGATGGTCTAATGGAAGATATAATGGAAGTAAAGTTAGTTCAATAGATTTTAATTAATAAGACATGCCAACACAAGCCATAGCACAACAAACCCCATCACCTCAAGCAACAAGTTTAGAACAGGAACAATTAAATAATTTTTTAGGTCCTGTTAATGGTGCTTTAGGTGGGTTACCTGTTGCCGAAAGGACCTCTGAATATTTTGCTGTTTACACAGGAGCAGGAGGAACAGGTCCTGAAATTATAGATCAAACTGCAGTTTTTATTAGTTATTTAGTAGATGCTAAGGGTAATTTAAGTAAACCTTCAACGGAATATTCTTCTCTTGATAATTTAATTCAAAATTTTGAAGTTGGAAAGAATGTTGTCCTTAGAAATAGTACTCCTTCTACTTCTAATGGTAATATTTTTGGAAAACAAAAGATAACAGGTATAGGAAGACAAGTTCCAATTTTATATTCTGCAACTGGGTCTACTGCGGGGGCTAATATTGATACATTAAATTTTGATGGCAGTCTTAACCAATCAACCCCTAGTATGTTAGGAAATATGACTAAACCAAATATTAACCCTGATAGTAGTTATATTGACTATCAAACTATTACTGGGTATAATACTCCTACTATAGAACCTGATCCCTTAGTGGCAACATATAATAATACAAATGGAACATATTCTGTAATTAGCAGTGGATTAGGGGATGTTCAATTTTTTAAAATTAAAATTTTAGCACAAATTTCAAATAGTAATAATGATGATAGTTTTGCTGTAGATTTTAGCATTAGAAGAGATGGTAGTGAAGTAGCAACTAAAAGTTACACAGTCCCTGATGACGATTCATTAAATATTGCTAATGGTAATGACCCCTTTGAATTTTTTACTTTTGGAAATGGTTTAGTTGGTAACCCAGTTTTTGATGTCCAAGTAAGATTCCCCAATGGTGGAACTGATGATTTGTTTATTGATTTTATTCGACTACAAGTTTCTGCTCAAAGTCCACTACCTGGGTTTCCGGATGCTGTTCCCCCTTACTGGTCTACTGGAAGTGATTCTACTAATTTATATTTAACTGCTTCTGCAGAACTTTCTGAGAATTATACTAACATCCAAAATTCACAACCCGTTACAGATTTAGCGAGTGCTAATGATTTTAACCTTTCTGATATTAATGTACCTTTTGAAGTGAAGGTTGGTGACAGAATAAGATTTGAATATAATATGGAAACAGATTTCATTATATATGAAATAATCGAACCGGGTGCTGATCCCGAAGGATTATTAAGGCTAAAATTAAATCAACGCATACCCGATACAGTTAATAGAGATAATTTTATTCTCCACAGGGTCGATGTAAATGATCCTGTATATATGATATTAGATGTTGCCAAAAACCAACTAAGTCCTGGGAATGCACCTTTTAAAGGAGTTATACTTCCTGAATTTCCTACTAAAGAATTAAAAGACAATATTGATGATCTAGTTTTAGAATTGAAAGATAAAGGAATATTAGTTGATAGCTAATAGAAAAATAAAATAATAATATTTATAGCCACATATTTATAACCCATGGGATATTTAAACAATTCAGTAGTAACAGTAGATGCCATCTTAACAAATAAAGGCAGAGAACTTTTAGCAAGAGGTGATGGTTCTTTTAGAATCACTCAATTTGCTCTTTCAGATGATGAAGTAGATTATACATTATATAATCCTACCCACCCTTCAGGAAGTGCTTTTTATGGTCAGGCTATAGAAAATATGCCTTTACTTGAAGCTTTCCCTGAAACTACTCAAAATTTAAGGTATAAATTAGTAACTTTACCTAGGGGTACTGCGAAAATGCCTGTACTTGATATAGGATTTGCTTCTATTACCTTAAAACAAGGAGCATCTTTAGCTATTACCCCTCAAACTTTAAATTATTTAGGTAATAATCAAGTATTTGAAGCAAATGGTTATACCGTTACTATAGCGGATGTTAGAGTATTAAACACCTTTAATGGTGTAGGTATTCAAACTGAAGAAGCTACTCAATTAAACCAAACTGAAACTTTAGGTACAAATGTATCTAAAACTGTTGTAGGTACTACTATTAATTTAACTGCTACTACTGTTAATACTTTATTTGGTACTAGTACTGAATTAAATACCTCACTTCAGTTAGTAGGTAGGGATAGTGGAGCACGAATTACAGTCCCAGTAAAAATAACAAAAACTAACTCATAATGTCATTTAAAAGATTAGATCCAGATGATTTCTTAATTAGTGCAGAGAGCATTACTGCAGGAGCTTGGACTGGTAATTCCCCAACTTTAACTCAATTTTTTACTTCTTCAGTACAAGCGTCATCTACTAGTGGGAATTATTATTTAAGTGTTTTTCAAGATGTATCTACTACAGTAGGTTCTGAAGTACAGTTTAATATTGCATTTGGAGATGCTAATGGATCTGGGTCAGTTTTATATGACGCAGGTATTAATGGGAAATCCTATACATCTACTGTGTTTGGTCAATGGCAAAATATTGTTTTAGGTGATGAAAATAATGATTTTGTATTTGGTGGACATACTCCTACTCAACAAAGTTTTTATGCTATTACAGTTGATAGATCTAAATTTAAAGGTAATATATTCCCAAGTACTTTAGATTTAAGAATTTCAGGGTCTGGGGCTTTTACTTTAAGATTAACAGATAATAGTAAAGATGTTTCTACTGTAACTTTTAATGAAGCAGGTAGGGTCTTCCAAATTGTCTCAGGATCAAATGGGGAAGCAGTAGGATCAGGACCAACTCCTTCAGATGCTGTTGCCAATGGTATGACAGCATCAGGTTCTTATGGATTATTTCTTCCAGATATTGGAACTATACTTTTAAATGCCGCTGCTCTAGATTTAGCAACTGCGGGTGGTGGACCAGAAATAGGGACTTTATTTAATTCTAATACAGCAGATAATAATGCTGGACGATTATTTAGTCGTATAAACTCTGCTGGTAATTTTACTTTGAATAGTCAAGAAAATGTAACTTCAGATTTTGTCTTTATAAGAGCTAGAAACTCAGAATTTAATTATTCAGCAAACCCCTCATTTATTTCAGGATCTACAGGTGAAGTAATCTATAATGATTTTATAAATGCCCCTCAAACCTTTATTTCTACTATAGGAATGTATAATGATTCTAATGAATTATTAGCAGTAGCTAAATTAAGTAAACCTCTTAAAAAAGATTTTACTAAAGAAGCCCTTGTTAGAGTTAAGTTAGACTTCTAATGAATGAGTTATTTAAAACCCCTCAACAGTACCGATATAGTAATAACCCCTTTTGAGGTTAGTAAGGCTTTTTCTTTTATTGGGAGAACCACTGCTATTGGAAATGGATATGGAGGTGTAAATTATGGTACTGGTAGCTATGGTGATGAAACTACTACTGGGAATACTATTAATATAAATAATATAGATAGATTTTTAGCAGTAGATACTACCCAAACTAATTTTTTCGATACTAATAGTGAACCTACTACGGGATATTCAACTTCGTATTACCAAAAATTAGTATTTAATTCTATTAAACAATTATATTATTCTAATTTTACAACTTCATCTTTTGGGGATTCATTAGCAACTTCAAGCCTTGTTCCAGGAGTAAATTCTGAAGGGGATAGATTAGAAGGATCTAATTCATCTAGAGGAAGATTTTATAACTTTCCCCAAACAACTCTAACCGCTAGTAGATATTTCCCTTCTGAATCAGGTGCTTCTTTAGGAGTACTATCAGTACCCTCTAAATTATATGGAAATTACATTCAACCCAGTAGTTTTAATTTAGTATTTGGAGACCCCGAAATTACAGTAACGGATGATGGAGAAGGGAATTTATTATTAGATAATGATAATTGTGGTAATATTATTTATGATCAAGGAATAGCTATATTAACACGAAGTGCTTCTCTTAATTCTAGTGTATTTGCCAATAATTTTGTAAGTGCTTCTAATATTAGTTGTTCATTTAATTCTTCCTTTAATATATATGAAACACAATATAAATGTACCCTTAGAGCTAATGAATATAATTATTCATTAAATCCTAGTTTATTAAAAAGCCACGGGCAAAATAAAATACTAACTTCAGGAAGTAACGAATATAATAACTATGTAACGGGTTCTGATTTTAGTCCTTTTATAACTACTGTGGGATTATATAATGAAAATCAAGAATTAATTGCCGTAGGAAAATTAGCCCAACCCCTTCCTACATCGCAAACCACAGATACCACCATACTTATAAACATAGATAGATAATACCATGTCAAAACAATTAAAAAAAATATTTAGCGGAGGAAGTGACGAAGTAAAACAAGCTTTTACTATAAATTCGTGGCATGTATCACAATCTGTGGATGCCCTTACAGGAGCAGACGCTTATGATATTAGTATAAGTGGTAGTTTAGAAGTTGATGGTCCACTCGATTTATTAAATCAAGAAACTGCTACAGGACAAACTAATTTTTTAGTTTTAGATGGTAATAGGGTAAAAAAACAAACAGGTGGGGCTAATGGTTCTTCGGGAACTAGTGGTTCAAGTGGTTCATCAGGATCTTCAGGTACTTCAGGATCTAGTGGAACCTCAGGACAATCAGTTGCAGGGCCCCAAGGAGCAACTGGGGCTGCTGGGTCTTCAGGTTCATCAGGTAGCTCAGGATCTTCAGGATCTTCAGGATCTTCAGGATCTTCAGGTTCATCAGGTACTAGTGGTAATACTTGTTATGAATACTCTGTGGTACCTAGTACTTCTGGTCAGTCTGTTTTATCATATCCTAGTTGTGAATGTGGTGGTGGTGATGCTACTCTTACTATATTACCTACCATAGATTGTAACTCTTCAACAGCGTTTAGTGGTAATGTAGGGTATCCTGTCCAACAACCTATTAATTTTGGAACAGATACAGGTAGTGTAGTTATAGCATGTAGTGCTTTTAGTGTTCCTGATAGATTTATTATGGTTTACAATGGGCAAGTAGCTGCCGATAGCGGATATAGAGGAAGTACTACATATAACATTGGGGGAGGTAGTAGAAATGCTTTTACAGCATCATTATCCCAATCCTCTGATCCTGTTACAGGTCAACTATACCCATTCACTAACCCCTCTAATGAAAGTGATGGTTACCCAACTGTAACTTCCCCAGGAAATACTAATATTACTTTTGATAAAAACATTTCTAATGTAACATTTGGTGAATTAAAAGTATATGCACCTATGACTAGTACAGCTTGGAATGCTGATATAGGATGTCCTGATGGTGCTATTCGCCCTCTAGGTGATGACAATTATAGTGCTCAAATTTTTGCTACTAGTCCCCCAACAGTATCATCTGGGGAAACGGATGTCACTATATCTTGTTTAGGGATTGCGGGATCAGTTAGTACATTTCTTGTTCCCGCAAGTAGTGGTGGTGGGTCTGATACTGGAGATGGAAATAATGCTTATCTTAGAGCGACACAAACATCAGTTTCCTTTAGTATAGACGAATCTTTCACTAACACTTATACAGTTGAAACAGATGATGCTGCTACAGGTACTCCTATTACCAATCAAATTTTAATTCCGGCTACTCCTGGAGCTACAGGATTTTTTAAAATTAATACGGGGAGTGCACATAATGAATTCGCACTTAATAATACTTTAAATAATAGTGGTTCTATTAGAATTGCAACATCAGGTGTTGATATGACTTTCAGCGATTTAGGAGTTTCAGAAGATGGAACTTATATAACAGTAACTTACCAAACTAGAACAATAAATAGTGCAGGAACTTATGCTAAGGGTACAACAACTTCAACTTTTGACATAAATGCTGCCTGGTTTGAATATTCTGTTCCTCGAGGTTATAATGAATTAACAGTCTTAAATATGTCGGATACTATCGATACTCCATTTGTTTTAAGAGCAGGTAGTGATATGAATTTTGGAGATGATTCCATTTTAGAATTATATCAAGGTACTAATGGATCTATATTTAAGCTCATGTACGCTTATGCTGACGGTCATGCCTCTAGAAGTTTTGAAGATGGTATTAGCGGAAATGTTGTTGAAGTTACCTCATCCGCTACAGTTGGGGGATTTGCGGTTGCTAAAGTAACATGTTGGGCCTCAGGTAGTACTACTAAAGGATTATTAGGAGTTAAAGCAGATCGAATAATTTAATAATAAAACATGAATTGGTTATATAATGGAAAAGAAATCACGGACATATCACAATTCCCATCAGATACCTTTGGGTTTATATATGAAGTGATTACCCCTAAGGGGAAAAAATATGTGGGTAAAAAAGTTTTATACCACAACCAAAAGAAAAAACTTACTAAAGTAGAACTATCAGAACAGACTGGACGTGGGAGGAGAAAAACCTTTAAAATAGTTCAAAAAGAAAGCGATTGGAAAAAATATATAGGATCAAATACTAAATTAAAAAATCAAATTGCTGAAGGAGAAGTTACGCTGGAAAATCTGAAAAAACACATTATTGAGATAGGTTTTAATAAAAAACATCTTACGTACTTAGAAACTAAATATCTATTTCAGCTTGAAGTATTAGAAAACCCAGATTTATATTATAATGATAACATATTAGGGAAATTCTTTACATCAGACTTTGCTCCCTAAATTAAGGTTCGTATATTACCACCAATGGTAAATCAGTTACTAGTATCTTTAATGGACTCTGTTCTAGGCAAAGGTAAACAAACATCCAGGGGTAATCATGCTTACCACTGTCCTTTTTGTAAGCATCACAAACCCAAAATGGAAGTGAACTTTACGGAAAATAAAAAAGGACATAATCCTTGGCATTGTTGGGTGTGCAACACCCGAGGTAAAACTATCCCTAATCTTCTAAAGAAAATAGAAGCATATGATAAAATCGAAGAAGCAAAACGATTAATCCCTCAGGGTTCATTTGTTGAAGAAGTCATAGTAAAAAATAATTTATTTCTTCCTAAAGAATATATTCCATTTATAGATAAACCTAATAGCTTAATGGCAAGACATGCCCTTGCTTATTTAAAAACTAGAGGAGTTACTAGAGAGGATATGATTAAATATCATATGGGGTATTGCGAAACAGGAGAATACCAAAATATGGTTATTATTCCCTCCTATGATGCTATAGGTAATTTAAATTATTTTACAGCTCGCAGTTTTGAAAAAGAACCATATAGAAAATATAAAAACCCATCAGTATCTCGCGATATTGTGCCGTTTGAAATGTTTATAAACTGGAATAGCCCGTTAGTATTGTGCGAAGGACCATTTGACGCCATAGCCATCAAAAGAAATGCTATCCCGCTGTTAGGAAAAAATATACAAACTAATCTAATGAAGAAAATTGTTTCTTCTAAAGTCGAAAAAATTTATATAGCACTAGATAGTGATGCACTTAAATCATCACTCAAATTTTGTGAAAAGTTTATGAATGAGGGTAAAGAGGTTCATTTATTAGAAATGGACGATAAAGACCCTAGTGATTTAGGATTCAAACGTTTTACTGAACTTATTCAAAAGTCTACCCCCCTAACTTTATCTGGGCTTTTGGCTAGAAAATTAGCCCTATGAAACAAATTAAAAAACAATATGGTAGAGTATTAGAAATCTCTGATGACCATAAACAAATCACCCTCCCAGACGGTAGATATTACCAAAGAAATGGTGAATATTACCCATCAGTAACTTATGTATTAAGTCATTATCCCAAAGGTAAATTTTTCGAGGATTGGTTAAAAAAGGTAGGATACTCAGCAGATTATATTGTCAAAAGAGCCTCAGAAGAGGGTACACAAGTACACGAAATGATTGAAGATTACCTTAATGGTAAAAAATTATCATTTTTAGAACATGGCATTCCTATGTATGCTCCTAATGTTTGGCAAATGTTTTTACGTTTTGTTGATTTTTGGGAAGAATATAAACCTACGCTTATTGAGGCTGAAATTCACTTATTTTCAGATGAATTAAAAGTAGCAGGAACCTGTGATATGGTTTGTGAAATTAATGGAGAATTATGGGTTATAGACTTTAAAACATCTAACCACCTCCAAACAACATATGATTTACAAACTGCTATGTACGCTAAATGTTTTGAGGAATGTTTTGGGAAAAAAGTAGACCGTACAGGAGTATTATGGTTAAAATCATCTAAGCGAGGTCCTAAAAAAGATAAGATTCAAGGTAAGGGATGGGAAATGTATGAATCAAAAAGAACCCAAGAAGATAATTTAAACATCTATAGAGCAGTCCGTACTTTATTTGATATAGAAAACCCAAATCATAAACCTGCTTTTACTGAATTCCGAACCACAGCTAAAAGAAATTTGTAATATTTATAACAAATATTCTACTGTGAAATTATACGATATACTAAAAGAAATACAAGGTAAACCTAAAGCTATTATATTAGCGGGAGCCCCTGGAGCAGGAAAGGGGTATATTTTAAGAGGTTTAGATTTAGGAGGTTTAAAAATATTAAACGTAGATGACATTTATGTCCCTATGTTAAAAAAGGCTAATATAACATTAGACCTAAAAAATGCTACCCCTGAAGAAAGAAGCAAACAAGCAATTGCTATGGGTGCCGCTAATAAAGAATTTAAACAAGATGTAGCTAATACTATTGAAGGAAAACAATCTTTTATATTAGATGGTACTGGAGCTTCATTTAAACAAACCTCTAAATTAAAAGCTGAATTAGAACAAGCAGGATACGAAGTATTTATGTTATATGTTTACACTGATTTAGAACGTTCCTTAAAGCAAAATCAAGACAGATACGAAAAATCAGATGGTAAAGATAGAAGTTTAGCTCCTGGTATCGTAATGAAAACTTGGAAAGATGTAACTCAAAATTTTAAACCTTATAAGGATTTATTTGGTTCTAATTTTACATCAGTAGCTAATACTTTAAAAGATCAAGAAATTTCTGATTTAAAAGATATAACGGATACTTATCTTGTTCCTTTTACCCCTAAAGGAACCAAACCTAAAACCCCAGAACAACAAGCCAAATCAGATGCTCGTAAAGCTAAGGATGCTGAGGAAATTAAAACTATGTTAAATGATGAATTTATAAAAGACATAGTCAACAGCTCAGTATCAGCTGAAGAAGCTCAATCTAAATTAAAATCCTTTTTGGCATGAATGATTTAGTTAAGGCATTAATTGAGGGTATTATAAGTGAAGACGAATCTTCTAAGAAAAAAATAATTGGAATGTTTGGGGGAGGATTTAAACCACCTACATCAGGCCACTTAGAGGTAGTAAAAAAAGCTTTACAAGAAAATCCTGAAATGGATGCTTTAATTATATTAGTGGGTAGTGGAACTAGAAACTCAATTAGTCAAGAAGAATCACTTGCTATTTGGAATATATATAAAAAATCTCTTCCTAATAAAGTAAGAGTAATGGCATCCCCAGATAATAAACCCCCTATCGGTGCTATATATTCTTATGCTAAAAAAAATCCTGATAAAGAAGTTTATTGGTTTATAGGTGCTCGAGAAGGAAATGAAGGAGATTTTCAAGATATAGCAGATCGTACTAAATCACTTCGTAAAGGTGATTACTCAAATATTAAAGTTAAAGAAATAATAACAGGTGGATCTGTCAGTGGTACTAAAGCTAGACAGGCATTATTAGCTAAAGATAAAGAAACATTTGCTCAATTCCTTCCAAATATCCCTGAAGTAGATGAGATTTGGGATATGCTTACGGATGTAGTTAAAGAACGAATTAATTTTACCCCTGATTTTATAACACAGGGTGATATAGATTTTGTAGATGATATGGCTGATAGAAAATTATCTCCTATAGACATAGATCTTTCGGGCAACCATTTCTTTGATAGATTAAATGATCCTAGAAACTACCCAGACATATCAATTGAAGAATTAGAAGATTTTTTTGATAAATTATCTGATGAAAAAGAAGATTTTATTGAATTTCTTAAAAAATACAAAGATGTAGTAGTAAAAGATACGGAAACTAATATTAATATTCCGTTTATGAAGCGAGCTAATAAAGCTATCGCTAAAACTATTATGCGTAAAAAGAACTTTATGACTTCAAATAAAATTCTGCCACTTGAAGAGGGTAGATATGATGCTGAGGTAACTATGATATCTCGTATGATCATTAATTATTTTAAGGAAACACTTGGAGAAAAAGTTTTAAATAAATTTGAGGATGCTGGTGTGTTAGGTGATGATACTTATGATTTAGAAGTTTACCTTACTCCTACTGATTTTGACACATTAGGACCTATTCCTTTTGTAGTGAATGCAGCAGGAGACGAAAACGGGATTGCTATCCAAATAGATTACAACCCAGAATCATTTCCTGAAGCTTATAATGATTTAATCCCTGAACTTAAGGATGCTATAAGGCATGAATTGGAACATACAGCTCAAGGGCGTTTTAATAAAGGAGTTTTTCCTGATGGAACAAATCAAGATGATTTACCTTTATTTGACTATCTTACTTTAAATTATGAAATTCCAGCTTTCGTCCAGGGTTTGTATAAAAAAGCTAAAACTAAAAAAATAACATTCACAGCGGCTGTTGATGAATTCTTAGATGAAAGGGTAGAAGAATTAATGCCTGAAGAAGCTGCTAAGGTAAAACAAATTTACATTGATTATGCTAAAAAGAATTTACCTGCTGTTCAATTAGACGAAGCAGACCCTAAAAAAGGCACAGGAAAAAAACCAAAAGGATCAGGACGTAGGTTATACACTGATGAAGATCCCAAAGACACAGTAGGTATTAAATTTTCTACTAGACAAGATATAGTTGATACTTTAGGTAAAACTTCATTTAAAAATAAATCTCACGCTCGTCAATCTCAAGTTATAAACTTAATACATCAAAGAGTTAGGGCAGCGTATGGTAGATCCAAAAAACCTGAAGTTAAAAAACGTTTAAAAACTGCTTTAGATTATATTACTAAACGTAAAGAATCTTCTAAAGCAAAAACACAACGTTTAAAAAAACAAAAAGCAAATGAAAACGTTGCACCTAACCACAATCAAAAATCTGCTCCCTACGGTTCGGGATATAAACCATTAAAAGAAGATTTAACTCCCCAAATTATTTCATTAACTCAGTATATGGCAAGTAATGGTTTAAATTTAAAACCATATCCTAAAGTTAAATTTATAGATAATGATGCTGAAAATGCTAATAATTTATTAGGTAGAACTGCTTATTATGATCCTAATCAACAATTAGTAGCGTTGTATACTATGGGTAGACATCCTAAAGACATTTTACGTTCATATGCTCATGAATTAATCCACCATCATCAAAATTTAAATAATACTTTAGATCATGGTCAAACTTCTAATACTAATGAAGATGATGCTTTAGATAGAATTGAACGTGAAGCTTATGAAAATGGTAATATTTTATTTAGAAACTGGGAAGACTCAATTAAAAATACATAACAATGACAACTAAAGAATTTATAGATGCGGTAAACGATGAATATGACATCGAAACACTAGAATTAATGCAAGAATTAATTGGTAAAAGATTAATTATGCTAAAAACTATGACAGATGTAGCTACTAAAAAACAAATAAAAGGATTTAAAAGATATGGCTAAAAGTAAAGGATTAGGCGATACTGTTGAAAAAATTACAATGGCTACAGGAATTAAAAAAGTAGTAGACAATGTATCTAAAGCCACAGGAAAAGACTGTGGTTGTGGAAAAAGAAAAGAAAAATTAAATAAATGGCTTCCTTATGAATGATAATGTTTTAAAAAAAGAGTTTTCTAAAAAAGATGTCCAACGCGCTCGTAACTTAGTTACGGGCAATATGGGGGCTCGTTCAACAGAGG
>Ga0209630_10004318_pt1 | contig 12525 bp, 11 predicted proteins | sample COG_01_FD_184745 | JGI IMG/M metagenome (GOLD analysis project Ga0209630, IMG submission 184745) | Pelagic Microbial community sample from North Sea - COGITO 998_met_01 (SPAdes) (version 2) | ecosystem: Environmental > Aquatic > Marine > Neritic zone/Coastal water | place: Helgoland, sampling... | reverse complement strand
TATTTAAATCTAATTAGTCTTTCTAGTCCAATTTAATTTCTTAAATTCTATCTTAGGACACCTATTCATAATAACCTTTAAGCCTGCTATTTCTGCCAGCTTTGCTGCTTCATAATTGATAATTTCAAGCTGCATCCATAAAACTTTAGCATTAATATTAATTGCTTCCTGAGTAACTCCCATGACTGCATCTGATGACCGAAATACATCTACCATGTCCACAGAATGATTGATGGAATTTAAATCAGAATAAAAGCTTAGCCCTAGAATAGAGTTATCTATTTCATTAGGATTAACTGGAAATACTTTATAGCCATGTGCTAGCAAAGATTCAATAACCTTATAACTATCTCGATCTGGCTTAGAGCTTGCACCCACAACAGCCACAGTCTTAATTTCAGAAAGTATTTCTTTTATGTATTCATCTGAATAATTAATTGTGTCAGTATCCATAGATCTATGGTGACAGATTGGTTTTATAAATGACAGTTTTTACTATTCATGACAAGAGCAATCTATGCTCTTACATGTCTGATAGTTGCTGAAGTGCGCATAAATAACAAGCACTGAACCTAAAAAGGTTAAAGCCTTTTCCCCAAATTCTTCGAAGAGAATTCCATTAAAGAGAACTGCGGAGATTAACATGAGCAAACCTGCAAAACCTATATAAAGAAAATTAAGAGTTTTGTGGTTTCTATAGCCAGAAATCAAGGCATATGAGCTAATTGGGATGGCTAAAAGTAAAATAAAATTATGAATAAATTCATTATCTATTGAAAGTGCAAAAAACCCCGAAGTTAAAATAAAGAATGATGGAGCGAGCAAGCAATGAAGCACACATATGAATGATAATGTAGCCGCATACCTATCTGTTCTTAATTGTGATTTAACTGACATTTGATTGAATTGTGACATATTTTCTCTATATAAGTGCAAAAAAAATAGGGAAGCTGTAAATTTAGCTTCCCTATAATTATTCTTAATTTAAATTAAAATCTAAAAAGTTAGATTAAATTTAATACCAATATTTCTTCCAGGTAAAGGAACTGGGCCTTTAACGAAAGAAGAATGATTTCTTGCTACATCATCAAGCAAGTTATTTGCAAATAAAGTAACTTTCATACTGCTTTTATCATTAACACTAAATGTTTTTGTTACTCGAGTATCTAGCATACGGTAAGAATCTGTAGCGGTCTCACCTTCAGCAAAATCATTCTGTCTTTCAACACTTTTTAGGTTAATTTTGAAGACAGTATCATTCTGCTTATAAGATAAAGAATATACATTCCTTGCTGGATTAATTCTTGGAACATTATGTCCATCAGCAAATTCAGCATTAACTTGATCTCTTCCAAATGAGTAAGTTAAATCTCCAGATGCAAGATTAACAGTTCTTCCGAATTCTAATTCATAACCAGTAAATTCAGCATTTTCTTGGACATAAAATGAGTGGATTAAATTTCCATGGTCGTCATGATCATCTCCATGATCATCATCTCCATGGTCATCATCCCCATGGTCATCATCTCCATGGTCGTCATGATCCTCATCTTCATCCATTAAAGTAATGTAGTTATCAACTTTATTGATATAAAGACTTGCATAAGCAAAGAATTCGCCATCATCATAATCAAAAGTAACATCAAAATTATTTGATGTTTCACTTTTTAAATTAGGATCGCCAACTTCAAGCCTTCCGGTAGCTAAATGAGGTCCATTCATAAAGAGCTCAATAACTGAAGGTAGTCTTTCAACGCTGGCAAAACCAAGATTTACATCTAAGTTATCACTTAAACTTCTTCCTAAGGCTACAGCAAAACTATTAGTAGTATCATCAATATTGTAATAGTCGATATCTCCATGATCTTCATCAGTTACGCTTCCTGATCTTTCAATTTGATCCATTCTAAAACCAAGATCAACGTTATACATTCCTATATCTTTACTCATGAAATATCCAAGTGTAAATTCTTCACTAGTAGCAGGATTCATGAAAGCCTCTTCGCCAATAATTGAAGAATCTTCATCAAGAACATTAAACACAATTTTTTGAGTCATATTATCGTTAGATATATCAAAAATTGCTCCATATTCAGAAGATGAACTCATGAAATTTGTAGGTTCATGCTCTTCTTCATCATGATCTTCTTCACCCTCATGCTCTTCTTCAGCATGAGCCTCAGTTAGGATGTAATCTGAATCACGAAACGTGAAATCAACTGAATTTACTAAATCGCCACTCATATTTAATGAGCCTTTTACAGTAAAGCTTTCAGAGTCTGTAGTTGAGAAAATTCTTTCTTCCTCATGCTCTTCCTCTTCACCTTCATGCTCTTCATGCTCTTCGCCATGAAATGGAATTCCATAAACACTTTCAAGATTATCAACTGAGAATCCTAAGTAGCCCCAATCTCCAGTTTTTGAAATACCGAATTTAGTTGCTTCTGTCATATAGTCAGAGTTGTTAACAAATCCTAGATTTTCTTCCTCATGCTCTTCCTCTTCTCCTTCGTGCTCTTCTTCATGAAGAATGGCTCCATCTGGAATATCAAAATTACCTAATTCAATTTTTGAGTAGCCAAAATTTACGTTAAAGCCAGCTACGTTATCTTTAAAATTAAAGTTTTGAGCGGTACCATCATTAACAGATTGTTTTTCATAGCCTGCAGAAAACTCTGATCCAGCAAAATCCATTTCTGCAATACAGTCATCAACTACATTAATAATTCCACCAATTGACCCATTTGCATAAAGCAAAGAAGATGGACCTTTAACAATCTCAACTTGAGAAATGTTGTTTAAATCAAGATCATTTAAATGATCTACTCCAAGACCAGATACATCTCGATTGACCATACCATTTTTAAGGATTTTAACCCTAGGACCAGACATTCCTCTAATAATTGGTTGCCCAACTGCAGAACCATAATCTGCTATGGAAACCCCTAAATAACTATCAATTGCTTCACCCAAACTAGTGGTAGCACCATCAGTGATTTCTTCACCATCTATTACGTATAGAGGGTTATTGATTTCACTTGAATTTAGTAAAGAGGATGTTACAAAAACCTCTTCCATGCTCTCGGCATGTAAAAAATTTGAAAATGCGCTAAATGTTAATAGCGCTGTAAATATATGTTTCATAAAAAAACTCCTAAAAAAATTAAAAAAAATTCAGTATTTAATTTCTTGGGGGAGCTCTTGAGTGGAAGTTTTTAGGTGAAAATGAGATAAATTCTTGCTTAATCTCAATTTTAAATAGTTTTGTAAAAGAAACTTTTGCTAATTTAGAGTTTAAATCATTGGTATCGAATACTTCATTTTCACAAAACTGGCACTCAATTTCAGCAACATCATGATCATGCTCGGAAAAGCCATGATTTAAAGGATCTAAAGACACTGAAATTACAAATAGTATTCCAGCTAAAAGAATAAGATATTTATTACTCAAAAATTTCACAGTGCGAATTGTGAGCTTAATCAAAGCTTTTTTCAAGTGATTACAATATTTATATTATTAAAAAATTCTATGAATTAATTATTAAGCTACCAATCCTGCGCTATAGCCTGAAGCCCATGCCCATTGAAAGTTATAGCCACCAAGATGTCCTGTTACATCTAGAACTTCTCCTATAAAAAATAATCCAGAATGATCTTTAGTTTCCATAGTCCTTGAATTAATTACATCGGTATCAACTCCACCTAATGTAACCTCTGCTGTTCTATAGCCCTCTGTAGCTGCTGGCTTTAAATGCCATGCATTTAAAAAATTACCAATATATTCTATTTTTTCTTTGCTAATTTCGGCAAGCATATAATTTTTATACTTCGGCCAGCACATACCTTCCAATTCAAGCACAAGAGCCTTTGGTAAAAGTTCATTTAAATGTTTCTTAATAGTGGTTTTAGGTTCTTTTACTTTTCTAGTTAATAGTAATTCTTGAGCATTAATTCCTGGAAGAAGGTTAATTATAATTTCATCTCCAGGATTCCAATAATTTGATATTTGTAAGATTGCTGGACCACTTAATCCCCTATGAGTAAAAAGCATTGATTCTAAAAAATGCATCCCATTACTCGTAATATCCACAGGTGCAGACAAGCCAGTTAATCTTTCGCATAAATCTTTAATCTCATCAGAAAACATAAATGGAACTAAGCTCGCCCTTCGTGGCACTAAAGGTAATTGAAATTCCTTAGCTAACTCATAACCAAAACCACTGCCACCCAAGGTTGGAATTGAAAGAGCTCCTGTTGCGACTATTAAAGATTTACATTCAAGCTGAGTTTTATTTGAAGATACTTTACTATTAAAAATAGAAGTCACACTGTAGTTCGATTCATTACCCTCCTCATGTTTTTTAACCACTTTTACTGTTTCTACATCCATATGTATTTGGACGCCCAATTCAGTACATTCGTCTATCAACATGTTAAGAATATCTTTTGATGAATTAATACAAAATAGTTGATTATGTTTTTTTTCTTCATAATCTATTCCATGTTTTTGAACCATTGTTATAAAGTCATCAGGGGTGTATCTTTTTAGAGCTGATTTACAAAAATGAGGATTTTTGGAAAGAAAATTTTCTGCTTCAACATAAAGATTTGTAAAATTTGAACGGCCGCCACCAGACATTAGTATCTTCTTACCAGCTTTATTTGATTTTTCTAATACTAAAACAGTTTTATTTCTTTGAGCTGCGGTCAATGCAGCCATCAATCCAGCTGCACCCGCACCAAGAACAATAATATCAAATTCTTTCAACATGATAATTATCTATTTAATACAAATATGTAAATTTAAAATATTTAATTTAAGCTAATAAACTAATTTAACTCTTGCTTAGATTTTTTCATTAAATTGATGCTAATAATAAGCATGATGGCAAAAAGTACCTCAGAAATTATTGCTGTTACCAAAAATTCAGTACCATGTATAACGCCTGCAGTTAATCTAAATATGGCAGCTGAGCCTAATAAAACTAAAGGACCATATAACCATTCATGTTCATTTTTATAAGCGCCAATACAAGACAAAATACCAGCGGTAAAAAAGAAAGAAGTGAAATCACCAATTAATGTATTTTTTCCTAATAAGGTCTCACCACCAACATCGTTTAAACTTTCTTTTATCTCTAAGCCTGCTGCAGCTGCAACTGGATCAATAATCCAACCTATAGCTGAAATAAGCATTACTGCCCCAACTAGACCTGATAATATCCTTGCTATCATAACTTTCTCCCTAAATAATATATGTCGAATTGTTAATAATACCTTATTAATAGGTCTGGTAACGCAAGATAAGATTTAAGTTAACGATATTTTTGGTGTTGTCTTTTAATAAGGCTACACTAGTGAAATAGGACTAAATGAGGATTTTTTTGCTATCTTTTAAATCAGATACTTTTCGAAGTTATAGTCAGCTTGCGCTTATTGTTGTTGCTGCTGGAGCCATCTACCCACTTCTTTATCTAAGGCAAAATTTTGAAATTTCTATATTAGAATCTTTTGACATTACTCAGACACAGCTGCGTTATTGCAGTTCAATGCTTGGACTTATTTTTATGATTAGCTATATCCCTAGTGGCTGGCTAGCTGATCGCTTTTCATCACGAAAGTTACTTGCCTATTCTTTGTTAGCGACTGCTTTAATAGGTATTTGGTTTTCGACAATGCCCTCGTATTCTTCATTATTATTTATCTATGGGGCCTGGGGTATAGCTACTGGACTTACATTTTGGTCTGCACATATAAAGTTAGTAGCAATGCTTGCAAAAAAAGATCAACAAGGTAAATTCTTTGGAATTCTAGATGGAGGTCGAGGTTTAGTTGAGGCTATTTTAGCAACTATTGCCATAACTCTTTTTGCCTATGTAATCAGCCAGAAATCTGGATCGACAAGTATGGCATTACAGCAGGTTATTTATCTATATATAGCAGTTTTGCTTGTGGTATCTCCGCTAGTTTATTGGCTTCTTGATGACTTTGATGAGAATGATAAGAAGATTGCTAATAGTAATTTTGTAGCAGATTTAAAAACTATTTTAAAACATCGTGAAATATGGCTATGTGCAATTTGTATTGTCTGTGGCTATCAATTATTTTATGCAACTTATTCATTTTCAGCTTACCTTCAACAAAATTTTGGTTTAACGGCAGTTGCAGTTGGAACGATTACAGTTGCTAAATTATGGATGCGGCCTATTGGAGGAATCACTGCTGGTTTTATCGCTGATTGGAGTAATCCAGAAAAAGTTCTTTCCGTACTTTTAATAGCTGCATCTCTATCGCTTGGAATAATGGCATTTTTACCCACTAATTCAGCAGTTATAGCTATGATACTTATTGTGTTGTTGATTGGGTTTTTAACTTATGGAGTAAGAGGTGTCTACTGGGCTACATTGGCTGGTTGCAATATTCCCAATAAATCTAAAGGGTTAGCAATTGGCGTTATCTCAATGATTGGTTACTTTCCAGAATTCTATCTCCCCTTGATTAGCGCGCCTCTTCTAGAGCAATTTCCTGGTGTACTTGGTTATCAGATTTACTATTTAATAATATCTGGTTTTGGATTTATAGGTGCTTTTGCAGCTTATCTATTAATGCAGCCTAAATCTTAGTTGATACAAGCTCAGTTATTCTGCTCAAAGCATTTCTATTTTTTGATTTACAAGATGTTGAAGTAGAGGACTTTCAGAAGATTTTTTAAATGCTTCGTCGATATCCCTAGAGCGTTTTTCTAAAATAGGACGGTAGTTTGGATGAGTAAATATATAGAACTCGCCATCATTTAATGCTTCAACAACTCTTTTTCCAACAATGGAAACTTCAATCCCATTTTTTACTAATTCTTTAGCACGATTTAGAAAACTATTTTTATTATCCGAATTTATAGCATTAGATTTATATTGAGCTGGACGATTTCTTTCAGAATCATAAATGCGTGTTTGAACAAAAGCTGGGCATAAAACTGAAACATTAATACCTGTATTTTCAAGCTCTCCAGCCCAACTTTCCGATAATGCTACTACAGCAGCTTTGGTAGCAGTATAGGCTCCACTATAAGGAACCCCTCCCATACCTGCTATTGAAGCAACATTTACAACCCATCCACCTTCATCATGTTGTTTTATCAATGGAACCATTACCTTGGCTCCATAGACTACTCCCATCAAGTTAACATCTAACGCCCATTGCCATCCTTTATTATTCTGACTTTCAATTGAGCCTGATTCTCCACCAACACCAGCATTGTTTACCACCATATGAATCTTTCCAAATCGAGCTAATGCTTTCTCTGCTACTAGTTCCCACTGATCTTCTTTGGCTACATCAAGGACAACGGGCAATACAGAAACTTTATTTGCTTTAAGTTCTAAACAAGCTTTTTGAAGATTTTCTTCATTAATATCTGTTAGTACAATATTCATATTCTGTTCACCTAGTGCTTTAGCAATAGATAAACCTATGCCCTCTGCACCGCCACTTATAACAGCTGTTTTTCCAGTAAATTTTGACATGTTAATTTTCCTTTAAAGTTTTTTATTTATTTGTCTAAGTGGTAGATTTTCTTTTAACAGCTCATCATTGATTGAAAATATATCTTTATATGAAGGTTCAGTATCCATCTTTGCAACAGGAATAGCATTTTGTATTTTTTGATTGCTATCTATCAAACAAGCCTCAGTTTTAGCTAAAGGGCCTTTATTAAATCCAGATGTATTCATTCCTTCCTGCACCCAATTAATTAATTGAGTGTCCTCAGTATTAACTTGTCTATTAATCCTCCAATTCAAATACCTAGCAGCTGCCATTTCTCTTCGATTGTCCTCTAATGCAAAAGGTATCTCTCTTATAATAGTTTCAGAGGCGCTAATTGGGATAAATTGCATAAAATCCATCTGATCGGGGTAGACATCAAATGCTAAGTTTGGCCAAAGTCTGTAATAGACCCAATTCATTTGCTGATCTAGTGATAAATTATTAACTTTAGGTAAAAACTTTTTATAAAGAGTATTTGAGGTTATATTTTTTCTAGTCTTATTAAGATCGCCCCACATCTTGTGTATGAATCCTCCCTTCTCACTTACCTCTAATCCATAACTATTTCCAACTAGGCCTGATAATCCTGGATGAGCAATAGGAATATGCATAGCATCGACATAGTTATCAGCAATTTGCTTCCAATTAACTGCTCTGGGACGCATGGTAATTCTTCCTAGAGGTTTAAGTTCTTCAAACTTGTAAGACTCTATTTCATCCAAATAAGGTTCAAACTGGTCTGCTACTGAGGGGGTCTTACTTGGGATTACCTTAGCAAATACAAAACCTTGAAAAATCTCCATTTCAATAGATTTCAGGCCATGATCTTTAATACTTAAGTTACTAAATTCATTAATATGGGGAACTTGTTTTAAATTACCTGATAGGTCATAACTCCAAGCATGGTAAGGGCAAGTGATTCGATTGCCACAGTTGCCATTTGAATGATCTAATAACTTTGTTGCTCTATGAGAGCATACATTATGAAAAACATTAATATTATACTTTTCATTTCTTATTGCTATAAGGCGCTCATTAAAAATATCAAAAGTAAAATAATCTCCAGAATTTGGAATGTTCGAACTGTGACATATTAATTGCCAGTTATTTAGAAAAAGATTTTTTTTCTCTAACTCAAAAAAAGCATCGCTTGTATATGTCCAACTTGGAAGGGTCTCATATCCTCTCACTTTTTAATAAGATCTGATATGTTACCAATTAAGCTACTTAATTCAGGCTTATTATCTTTTATTTCATCAAGAGTCAGGCCATCAAGCTCATGAGGAAAAACAAGCCACTGATCAGTTTCATGTAAAAAGTAATCTGGTTTTCTATCTGTTTTGTTTTTTTGTGGCTTGAAATAAGGAGTAGCAATCTTTATTTCTGGTGTATTTTTTTTACAAGCTTCTTTTAGATCTAATATAATTTGTTGTACCGAAATTCCCGTATCATGAACATCATCAACAATCAGCAACGAATCCTCTGATTCTAGCTTTCTTATTACATAATTTAGTCCGTATATTTGAACTTCCTTGTTCCTCTCGTCAATTCCAGAATAATAAGAAGTTCTAATGGCTATATGGTCTGAATGAACTCCTAATACTTCAAGAAATTCCTGAACAGCAATACCTATTGGAGCCCCGCCTCTCCATACACCAATTATGTAATTAGGCCTATAACCACTTTCATACACTTGCCAAGCTAACTTAAAGGAATCTTCAAGTAGCTGTTTTGCTTGTATAAATTGTTTTTCCATGTGTTTTAAAAAATAAACGAGATTATGTTGATAATATCATAATCTCGTTTGTGTAAAGAACTGGTTTACTTAGAAATTCTTGCTAAGTCTAACCATGAATTGACGCGGAGGTATTAATTCCAAACCTGTTGCAGCAACTCCAAATACATCGGTCATACTTGAATTCACTCCATCTTCATCAGTTAAATTGAGTAATTTAAAATCTATACCCCAGTCTTCGTTGAGAAACTCTAGTCTGGTTGTTACATTTAGTAAATCATACTCATCAATGGCATCCACTGCTGAATTATTGGAAACACGCTGTTGAAACTCTCCTCTGTGAACATACTGAAGAATTGCTGTAAGAAGTCTTCCAGAAGATAACTCTGTTTCATAGACCATATTTATGTCCGCTGTAAAATCTGGGCTCTTTGCTAATTCATTGCCTTTTACATTTTCTCTAAGACCGTATCGAAGATCTTCTTGGCCAAAGAAGTATTGATATGCATCAACGTTATCTAAAACTTCATAGTCAGAAGTTACTTCTGAGTTTAGAAAAGCTAGATTAATATCCATACTTAAAGAATCTGATATTAAAGCAGTGAATTCTATTTCTAATCCTGACATTTCTGATTCTGGAATATTAGCTACCCCACCTCTATAAGGATCAGGATCTGTTGCTTGAAACTGAAGATTTTTATAATCGTAGGTGAATAAAGCTATGTTTGCTCTAGCTCTTCCATCCATAAGGTCGGTTTTTAATCCAAACTCTAAAGCTTCAATGGTTTCGCTTTCGTATGTTGGAAATACCATTGCTGGTGCAATTGGAGTTCCAGATGCAGCATCTTCCTCTTCTGTAAATCCAAAGGTTAGATTACTTCCACCTGGCTTAAATCCTCGAGTAAAAGAAACATATGCCATAGTGTCATCTGCAAGATCGATCTCTCCAAGAACTTTACCAGTAACCTTATCTGATGTTCCAGTTGCCTGAAAAGTTTCAACATTAAAAAAGTTAGTAACATCGGTATCAAAAGTATCCTCAGAATAACGAAGTCCAGAAACTAAGCGCATGTCATCACTAAAGCTGTAAGTTGTTTGAGCATAAACAGAATATGATTCTCTGGTAGGGAAAGCGTCAGTAACAAAATCCCACTCTGCTCCAAACACATCAAAACGACCTGGAATGCCATAATCATGCTCATAACAGTTTGCAGAATTAGCTAGGGGGCTACTGCATTCATACATGATTTCACCATCGAGATTATTATCTCTATAACCTCTAATATGATTTTCAATATCGTGCTCCATATAAAAAGCACCTAGTGTCCAGTCTAAAGATCCAAAAAGAGGTTCATTAGAAACTAGGTTAATTTCAAATGTTTTTGATTCAACTAGTGAAGTTTCTGGCGTAAATTCTGATCTTTGATATGTTGCATCTGCTCCCAATCCAGGGATAACCTTAACAAGGTCACCGTAATTATGCCTATCATTATCTCTAACAACAGAAATATCATCTTCTTGAATACTCGCCATTGCTTTCAGGTTTGCATAACCTAAATCAGATTCATAAATTCCAGCTATAACATATGACGTTAGGTCATGTTCCGAGATTGTGTCTTGTGATAAATTTCTCATACCAGCAGTTGGATCATCAATACCTCGCATTGCTGAACCGTTTCTATCTACATCAAAGTATTGACCGAATACTCTTAAACTTGATGTATCGCTTAAATCAAAAAGCCAATCACTTCTAACGCTTATATTATTGGCATCATCTAAATCTTGTCCTGTGAATACATTAGTGCTAAAACCATCTCTTTCAGTAGATGAAACTGAAAGTCTTGTAGCAACCTTATCGCTAATAGGCATATTTAGACTTGTGCGATATTTTTTGAGACCATAGTTTCCTAGAGTTAAATCAGCTTTACCAACAAATTCATCAGTTGATGGTTTTTTACTAATAACATTTACAGCTCCACCAGTTGAGTTTTGCCCAAAAAGTGTGCCTTGTGGTCCACGAAGTACCTCAATTCGATCAATATCAATAAAATCTGTCTGGAGTGAAAAAGGTGATGCTATAAAAATACCATCCATATGAAATGCTACAGATGGCGCAGCAATTGCGTTTTGGTTAGTTTCATTACCAACACCTCGAATAGATATAACTGTCTTATAACCCTCATTTTTTGCTACTGTAACGCCAGGAACAATTGAGCCCAGATCAACAAAGGAATTGATATTTTTTTCTTCTAAATCAGAGCCGCTTAATGCAGTAATGGCTTGAGATATATCTTGTAAGCTTTCGCTACGCTTTTCTGCAGTTACGATAACTTCTTCGATCAATAGAGAATTTTCTTGCGCAACTAAATTAAAGCTAAGTAGAAGAGCAAATGCTGTTATATAAAATTTATTAAAGAGAAGATAGGGTTTCATTGTTTTTCCTCATGCACTTATTCGGGTTAAATTTAACAGTGCGATTAAAAGTTAATATTAATAATATCTATGCAATATATATGCCAAAAAAAGTAAAAAATTATTTTGTAGTAGATCTGTTTATAGTTTAAATTGTATTTTAAATATTTACATCATAATTCATGAAATTAATGCTAGAAAAAATCTTTCATCTTGAATCTCATAACACTTCTATTAAACAAGAGTTTTTAGCTGGATTCACTACTTTTATAACAATGGCATACATCATTTTTGTTAATCCACAAATGATGGCCTCAAGCGGCATGGATCAAGGGGCAAGTTTTGTCGGGACTTGTATAGCTGCAGCAATAGCTTGTTTTGCAATGGGTGTTTATTCAAATTGGCCTGTGGGACTTGCACCGGGAATGGGATTAAATGCTTTTTTTACCTATACAGTTGTAGGTGAAATGGGTTATTCATGGGAAGTTGCGCTTGGAGCAGTATTTTTAGCAGGTATCTTATTTGTAATTATGAGTATTACTCCCTTAAGAAAATGGATGTTAGACAGTATTCCTCTTAATCTTAGAATTGCTATGGGATCAGGTGTTGGTCTTTTTATAGGTTTTATAGGATTAAAAAGCGGCGGTATTATAGTTTCTAACAATGCTACTTTTCTAAGTCTTGGAAATTTTCTTGAAATTGAAACATTATTATCTGGTTTAGGATTTCTTCTAATCGCAATTTTAGCTGTTAGGAATGTCTCTGGGGCCATTATTATTGGGGTTCTATCAGTAACTCTTATTGGTGTATTACTTAATCTTGTTCAGTTTCAG
>Ga0209630_10004317_pt1 | contig 12530 bp, 10 predicted proteins | sample COG_01_FD_184745 | JGI IMG/M metagenome (GOLD analysis project Ga0209630, IMG submission 184745) | Pelagic Microbial community sample from North Sea - COGITO 998_met_01 (SPAdes) (version 2) | ecosystem: Environmental > Aquatic > Marine > Neritic zone/Coastal water | place: Helgoland, sampling... | reverse complement strand
CAAATGGGCGAGGCGCCCGAGCGGGTCTTCACCGTCGGCGCGACGGGCGTGGACAATCTGGTCGCCTTCGGGCGGTCGAGCCGGGCCGAGGCGGCGGTGATGCTGGGTCTGACGCCGGACGGGCTGGAGCCTGGGTTCATCGTGGCGACCTTCCATCCGGAGACCCTGGCGACGCAGTCGGCCGAGGCGCAGATCGCCGCCTTCCTCGAGGGGCTGGGCACGGTCACGGACCGGAAGATCGTCGTCACCCTGCCCAACGCCGATGCGGGCTCGGAAGCGATCCGGGCGGCGCTGAGGGCTTTCGCCGCCGAACGTCCCGATCAGGTCCTGACCTTCGAGTCGTTGGGTGCGCGGCGCTATGCGGCGGCCCTGACGGCCAGCGACGCCGTGGTCGGCAACTCTTCCAGCGGGGTGATCGAGGCTCCCGCGGCGGGGACGCCCACGGTCAATGTCGGCGACCGGCAGGCGGGACGGCTGAAGCCGCCCAGCGTCATCGACTGCGCCAATACGCCGGAGGCGGTCGCTGAAGCCTTGGCACAGGCGCTCGAGCCGCACTTCCGCGCGGCGGCGCGCAGCCAGCCGGCGCCCTTCGGCGACGGGCGTGCGGCGGAGCGGATCGTCGCGGTGCTGGAGCGGACGGACTTCGCCGGACTGGCGCGCAAGCCGTTCGTCGATCTGGCCTAGCGGCGGACCCCGCCCAAGTCCTCTCCCGTCGTCACATGGGGCCACAGGGCCTCGCAGACGACGAAATCGAACAGGGTGTCGACGTCCCAGCCGCGTTCGGGCGGCATCGACCAGCTCAGGGTCCCGTCGGACTGAAAAGAGCGGTCGCGGCGGAGGATTTCCGGCCGTCCGACATAGACGGCGCCGTTGATGATGACGGCTTCGTCCGCGTCCGGATCATTGCGTTTCCACAGGCCGTCAGCGCTTACCGTGCCGTAGAAGCCGGGCGGCTTGGGCATGGGCGAGACCCCGATGACCGAGGGCGCGCTCCGGGCATGGCAGAGGGCGACGGCGCCGTCGATGTCGGCTGCGGTTCGGAGCGGCGAAGTGGGCTGCAGCAGGACGACATAGTCCCAGTCGCCCCCGATGACGGTCAGGGCGTGGTCGATGGCGTCCATCACCGAGGCCGAGGCGCTCGCCAGCTCGGCGGGACGGCGCAGGGTCTCGATGCTCATGCCTTGAGCCAGGGCGATGACGGCCTCGTCGTCGGTCGTGACCACCAGCCGGTCCAGCGTCGCGGAGGCCTGACCGGCCAGCAGCGTCCAGCCGATCATGGGGCGGCTGGCCAGCGGACGCAGGTTCTTGCCCGGAAGGCCTTGCGAGCCCGCGCGGGCGGGGACGAGGCCGAGCACCCGTTTGCCGTCGATCATGCCGCCGCTCCTGAAGACATAAGGACTAATGCCGGCCCCGGCCTTACGCGCGGTTAACCACGTCCGGAGAATCATGCGCGCGACAGCGGCCCGCCGGGGAGCGCGGCCGCACGGAGCAGACGGCGTGGACGATCTTTTGAAGGCCTATGCGGGCAGGCGCGTGCTGGTCACGGGCGCGGGCGGCTTCATCGGCAGCCGCCTGACCGAGCGTCTGGTCGAGCTGGGCGCGAACGTCCGGGTGCTGGTGCGCTACACCTCGGACGGCGATGCGGGCTGGCTGGACCGGTCGCCGGTCCGCCCCGACCTCGACGTGCGACGCGGCGATCTGGCCGACCGCGACAGCGTTTACGACGCGGTGAAGGACCGGGAGGTCGTCTTCCACCTCGGCGCCCTGATCGCCATTCCCTATTCCTATCTGGCGCCGGAGAGCTACGTCCGGACCAATATGATGGGCACGCTGAACGTGCTTCAGGCGGTGCGCGAGCTTGGCGTCGGCCGGCTTGTCCACACCTCGACCAGCGAGGTCTACGGCTCGGCCCAGACCATTCCGATGACCGAGGCCCACCCTCTGGTCGGTCAGTCGCCCTATTCGGCCACCAAGATCGCCGCCGACAAATTGGCCGAGAGCTATCATCGCTCCTTCGAGACGCCGGTCGTGACGCTGCGGCCGTTCAACACCTTCGGGCCGCGCCAGAGCGCCCGCGCCGTGATCCCCTCGATCACCATGCAGGCTCTGGCCGGACGTCCGGTCATGCTGGGCGACACCCGGCCGACGCGGGACTTCGTCTTCGTTGATGACACCGCCGATGCCTTCCTGAGGGCCGGGATCGTTCCCGGCATCGAGGGCCTGACGGTCCATACCGGCGGCGGGCGCGAGGTCCGCATCGGCGACCTGCCGGCCATGATCGGCAAGGCGGCCGGGATTGAGGTTGAGGTGGTCGAGGACAAGCAGCGCATCCGCCCGCCGGCCAGCGAGGTCGAACGGCTGATCGCTGATGCGTCTCTCGCCAGGGCGAAGCTGGGCTGGGCGCCTACGGTCAGTGTGGAGGAGGGGCTGGCCCGCACCGCCGACTTCATCCGCGAACATCCGCAGCTCTACCGCCCGGCGGAGTATGCGGTGTGAGCCTGCCGACCAGCTCCCCGTCCAATCTCGAGGCCCAGATGATGGGCCCGGAGACGCCGCTGCTGGCCGCGATCGAGCGGCTGGATCAGGTGCGTCGCAAGCTGATCCTTGTGGTGGACGAAGAGCGGCGGTTGGTCGGCTCGGTCTCGGACGGCGACATCCGCCGCGGTCTGATGCGGCGCCTGACCATGGACGCCCCGCTCAGCGCTGTGATGAACGCCAATCCGGTGTCGCTGAAGTCCGGCGTTTCGGACAAGGATGCGGTGCGCGCCCTGTCGGACCGCGGCGTCGGCCTGGCCCCGCTGGTGGACGGCAAGGGGCGGGTCATCGGCCTCTATCCCGATGTGCTGGGCGTGGCGGCGCCGCGCGACAATCTGGTGGTGCTGATGGCGGGCGGTCGCGGGGCGCGGCTGTTCCCCCTGACCCAGAACTGTCCCAAGCCGATGCTGAAGGTGGCGGGCCGGCCCCTGCTGCAGACCATCATCGAGCGGTTGCAGGCCCAGGGGTTCCGGCGCTTCCGTCTGGCGGTCAACTATCTGGCCGAGATGATCGAGGATCATTTCGGCGACGGCTCCAGCCTCGGCGTCGAGATCGACTATCTGCGGGAAGACCATCCGCGGGGCACGGCCGGGGCCCTGTCCCTGCTGACCGATAGTCTGGATCAGCCGATGCTGGTCATGAACGGCGACCTCCTGACCCGGATGAGCTTCGGCGAGCTGATCGACTTCCATGTCGAGCATCAGGCGAAGGCGACGCTCTGTGTTCGGGAGCACAATTTCCAGTCGCCGCATGGGGTGGTCGAGACCGACGGGCCGCGCGTCACCAGCCTGACCGAGAAGCCGACCTTCCGCTGGCTGGCCAACGCGGGGGTCTATTGCCTCTCGCCCGAGGTGCTGGCGCGGGTTCCCGCTGAAGGCATGTACGACATGCCCGATCTGCTCAACGCCCTGAATGCGGACGGAGAGACCGTCGGCGCCTATCCGATCCACGAATACTGGCTGGATATCGGACGGCCTCCGGACTTCGAAAGCGCCCAGGCGGAGTTCACCGCCATCTTCGATCCGGCGGAGTAGGGCTTAGCCGCCGCCGGTGCGGCCCGTCGCCTTGCCCGTGCCCTCGCAGACCGGACAGGTCTCGCCGTCGGGAAGCGTCCCGGTCCCCTCGCATTCGGGGCACAGACTCGCATCATGATGCTGGGCCTCGGCCGGATCGACCGGGGTCAGGCCGTGGTCGTCGATGTCATGCTCTTTCATGTCGCCCTCCTTCTCCAAGCCTGAACGGTCAGGCGGGGCGTGGAGTTTCATGGCCTTTCGCCGTGACAGCGCCACGCTTCGCGTTTATCAGCCCGCCGATGATGGACGAAGTTGAACGCCAGTCGGAAGAGCGCGGCTGGGCCACGGCGAAAACCCTGGCCGAGGCCCTGCCCTATATCCAGATCTACGACCGCGAGACGGTGGTGATCAAATACGGCGGCCACGCCATGGGCGAGACCGCCGTGGCGAAGCAATTCGCCGCCGATGTCGTCCTGCTCAAGCTGATGGGCGTGAACCCAGTGGTCGTCCACGGCGGCGGCCCGCAGATCAGCGCCATGCTGGACAAGGCCGGCGTGAAGTCGAACTTCATCGACGGCCTGCGCGTCACCGACCGCGACACCATGGTCGTCGCCGAGATGGTCCTGTCCGGCGCCGTGAACAAAGAGATCGCCCACTGGATCAGTGTCGCGGGCAAGGAGGCCGACGTGCGCGGCATCGGCCTGTCGGGCAAGGACGCCGGCCTGCTGACCGTCGAGAAGACGACCCGCACCCGCCGCGACCCCGACAGTCTGATCGAGCACGAGGTCGACCTCGGCTTCGTCGGCGAACCGACCAGGGTGGACCCCAAGCTGATCGCCGGCCTGATCGCGTCCGAGACCGACGACTGGGTTCCGGTCATCGCCCCCATCGGGGTGGCGGAGGACGGCATGACCTATAACGTCAACGCCGACACCGTGGCGGGCGCCGTCGCCGGATCGCTCAACGCCAAGCGCATGCTGCTGCTGACCGACGTCAAGGGCGTGCTCGACAAGAACGGCCAGCTGATCCGCCAGATGACGGTCGCCGAGGCGCAGGCGCTGATCGACGACGGCACCGCCTCGGGCGGGATGATCCCCAAGCTGCAGACGGCGATGGACGCGGTGAAGGCCGGGGTCGAGGCCGTGGTCATCCTGGACGGCCGCCGTCCCCACGCCATGCTGGTCGAGCTGTTCACCGAGCACGGCGCCGGCACGCTGGTGAAGGCGTGACGGCTGAACCCGTCGCGGCTCCCCTCGAAACGGGCGAACCGGCGACCGAACTCTCCGCCGACCTGACCGGGATCACCACCTGGCTGTTCGATCTGGATGACACCCTCTATCCGCCCGAGAAGCAGATCCTGAAGCGGGTCTCGGGCCGGATCTTCGACTATATGGTGCGGCTGACCGGCCTGCCCGAGGACGAGGCGCGGGCGTTGCAGCTGCGCTATCTGACGGACCACGGCGCGACCTTGGGCGGTCTGCTGCAGGACTACAAATTCGACCCGGCGGACTTCCTCGAAGACGTTCACAATGTGCCGCTGGACGGGCTGGAGCCCGAGCCGGGCCTGCGTCTGGCGTTGGAGCGGCTGCAGGGGCCGCGCTACGTCTTCACCAACGGCTCGACCGGACACGGACGGCGGGTGCTGGAGGCTCTGGGTCTGACGGACCTGTTCAGCGGCCTGTTTTCGATCGAGGACGCGGACCTGCTGCCCAAGCCCGCGCCCGAGACCTTCGCGAAGATGATCGCCCGCTTCGGCATCGATCCGAAGCGCACCGCCTTCTTCGAGGACACGCCGCGCAATCTGGAGCCGGCCAAGGCGTTGGGCATGACCACGGTGCTGGTCGGCCCGAGGGCGCTGACCTCGACGGACGCCTATATTGATTTCCGGGCCGCCGCGCTCGGCCCCTTCCTCGCCACCGCCCATCTTGCGGAGAAAAGCTCATGACCCTCGATCGCGCCCAACTGGAAACCGTCATCGAAAAGGCGTGGGACGACCGCGCAGAGCTGTCGCCCTCGACCCATGGCGAGGTGCGCCATGCCGTCGAACAGGCCCTGGCCTTGCTGGATTCGGGTGAGGCCCGGGTCGCCACGCGTGGCGACGACGGCGTCTGGACCACCCACCAGTGGCTGAAAAAGGCGGTGCTCCTGTCCTTCCGCCTGAATGACAACCAGATCATGCGCGCGGGCGAACGCGCCGTGGCCAGCCCGACCTCGGGCGCACCCGGCGTCGGCCCCTTCTGGGACAAGGTGCCCAACAAGTTCGGCGACTGGACCGCCGCCGACTATCAGGCCGCCGGCTTCCGTTCCGTGCCCGGATCGATCGTCCGTCAGGGCGCCCATATCGCCAAGAACGTGGTTCTGATGCCGTCGTTCGTGAACATCGGCGCCTTCGTGGACGAGGGCTCGATGGTCGACGCCTGGGCTACGGTCGGCTCCTGCGCCCAGATCGGCAAGAACGTCCACCTGTCGGGCGGCGCCGGCATCGGCGGGGTTCTGGAACCGCTGCAGGCCAATCCGACCATCATCGAGGACGGCTGCTTCATCGGCGCCCGCGCCGAGGTCGCCGAGGGCGTGATCGTGCGTGAGGGCGCGGTTCTGGCCATGGGCGTCTATCTCTCCGGTTCTACGAAAATCGTCGACCGGGCCACGGGCGAGGTGTTCCGCGGCGAGGTGCCGGCCTACAGCGTCGTGGTGCCGGGCTCCCTGCCCGATCCGAACGGCGGCCCGTCGCTCTACTGCGCCGTCATCGTCAAGCGCGTCGACGCCCAGACCCGGGCCAAGACCGGCGTCAACGAACTGCTGCGGGACTAGCCCACCAGGACGGGACGCCCGGCGCCCTCCGGGCAGACCGCGCCCAGCACCGTGACGTCGGCCTCGCCGAACCTCAAGCCGAGCGTCTCGAGGATCGGATTGATCACGGCGTCCAGCACGGGGCCGAGCGGCGCCAGCAGGGTCCCGAGCGCGCTCACCAGCCCGCCGAGACCGAGCGGCAGGCCGACGATGTTGACCGTGACGTCTAGCTTCTGAAGCAGGCTGACGACGATGCCGTTGACCAGTCCGGTCGCGTGGACGGTCTTCATTGTCTGGGCGGTGATCTCCGGATCGGTGAAGGCGACGGGTTTGAAGCCCTGATCCGCGGCCTCGACCGTGGCCCGGCCCGTCAGGCTGACCAGACCCGCGACCGACATCAGGGTCGCCGGGGCCGGGGTCAGGGCCTGTTTGAAATCATCCAGCTTCGTCTCGTCGATCACCCCGATGTCGGCCCGCGCCAGGCCGGGGCGGACGCCCAGCGTCACGGTGCGCGACGGCTTGCAGGCGATGGCGTCCAGTCGCGCTTCGGACGACGCCAGCTGGATCAGGATCGGCAGATCGACCTGGGCGAGACCGGACAGTTTCTGGCTGGTCCGTGCACGGACATAGAGTCGGGTCTGGGCGGTGCGGACGATCGGTTCGCCCTTCGAGGTGACCGTGATCCAGGGCGACTGATTGGGGCGTTCGCCGATGGCCAGGTTGATCTTCAGCTCCGCGATACCGGTCTGGGCCGCGGTGGTCAGGGCGATCTGTCGCTCGCCGCCGCCGATCTCCAGCATGGCCATGGCGAGATCGAGGGTCGAGACCTTGGCGTCCAGACCTTGTGCGAGCCCGTCAGTCGCATCGACCTCGGCCCCGATCAGATCGCCGACCTTCAGCTTCGTTCCCGTGGCGGCATTACCCAGACGCGACAGGGCGCTGGCGGACTGGCCGCCTGCAAGGGTCTCCAGAACCTTCAGGGCCCGCCCGGCGTCAACGTCATGTTTCAGCAGGGCGTCATAGCCGCCGACCTGAAGGCCCAGATCGGTCGAAAGGGCGTCGGAGAAGGTCAGCAGATTGACCTTCGCGCCGGCCAGGGCGTTGTAGTCCATGGCCGTCAGGGAGACGCTGTTGCCGGTCAGTCCGCTGACCAGCTGGTTGGCGAGGCCGCCGTTCAATGAGGCCAGACGCGAGCCGATCGAGAACAGGGCGCGCGGCTCGCCCGGCGTGGCCGCCGTGCCCGAGCGGGTGATTTCCACTGAGTCCTTGCCGAGGATCCAGCCGCCGAAATAGAGGGGCGCCCGGTTGGTCAGGCTGACCCGGACGGCATTGGCCTCCGCCGTCCCGGCGGTGAAACGCCGGGCCGGAGCGACGGCCTTGTCCGAGACGTAGCGGCCCTTCAGGACGACCGTGGCGACCCCGGTTCCGGCATTGGCCAGGGCCGTCGCTCGCGCGGCCGCCTCGGCGTGATCCATGTCGCGGGCGCCGGAAAGGGCGGCCAGGTCGGCCGCGCCCTGGAGCTGGCGGGCGTGCAGGGCCAGGGAGCCCAGATCAACCGTGACCGCGGCCATGGCGCAGAACAGGCCCCCGGCCATGGCGGCCATGACCGCGATCCCGCCTCTGAGGTCGCGGATCAGCCCCTCCGGGCGGTCTCGCCGGACGCCCCGGACTCGCTTCTCATGGGGGCGCATCTCAATAGCCGCCGATCCGGACGGTGGCCGAGCGGGTGATCAGGGTCGGGGGCTTGGGCAGGGGGCCCGCCAGCAGCATCACCGGATTGTTCTGTGCGTCATAGGCGACCTGGACGCGGATGGCCTGGGCGTCGCTGGTCACGCTGACGGTGACCAGGGCCGGATCCAGCCCGCCGGCGCCGGCCGCCTGATCGGCGACGAACGCGCGCGCCAGTTGTTCGCGCTCGGAGGCGTCCAGCCCCCCGACGGCGGCGCGCGCGCCCTCCGTCGCGAGGGACTGCACCGATTGGGCCAGCCAGAACCAGCCGCCGTAGACGACCATTCCGGCCAGCAGAAGGATCATCATCGGCCCGACCAAGGCGAACTCGATCGCCGCCGACCCCTGTCGTCGGACCGGCCCCGCGCCGCCCGCTGCCGCCTCGCTGCGAAAGTCCCGTCCCATGGCGCTCGCCTCATTTTCAGCGACAAGCGTCTCAAAGCATCATTAAACAATGATTATGGTGCAAATATCATCGTATTTCGATGTTCGAAATCTGGAGCCAGCACTGTGTCGCGGACGCCGCGCCGCCGATTTCATTTGTAATATGATTTGATCTTTTCGCTCTTGTTGCTTGACACCGGTGTCACGTCAGGCTTTGTAACCAGGCCGAAACACGGCGAGATTCTGTCCAGCCTCCAGAGAGAGCGCGGACGCCTTGGGAGGAGACCTGTCACATGAACACGCTTCGCGCGCGCGCGCTCCAGTGCGCTTCCGCCACCGCCCTGATCATGGGCGTCCTGTCCGCGCAACCGGCGCTGGCGCAATCGGCCCAGCCTCAAACCGACGCCCAGGCCCAGCCCGACGACGGCTCGACCCAGGTCGATGAGGTCGTGGTCACCGGCATCCGCGGCGCCCTGCGCAGCGCCCTGAGCACCAAGCGCAATGCGAACGTGATGGTCGACGCCATCAACGCCGAGGACATCGCCGACTTCCCCGACGCCAACCTGGCCGAATCGCTGCAGCGCCTGCCGGGCGTCTCGATCGACCGCGACAACGGCGAAGGCCGCACCATCACCGTCCGCGGCCTGGGCTCGGACTTCACCCGCGTGCGTCTGAACGGCGTCGAGGCCCTGTCGACGGCCGGCGCCTCGATCGCGGGCGACAGCCCTAACCGCTCGCGCGGCTTCGACTTCAACACCTTCGCTTCTGAACTGTTCAACTCGCTGAAGGTCCAGAAGACCGCCTCGGCCGAGACGGACGAAGGCTCGCTCGGCGCCACCGTCGACCTGCAGACGGGCCGCCCGTTCGACTATCGCGGCGCCCGCTACGCCCTGTCGGTCCAGGACGCCTATTACGAGAACGGCCAGACCAACAATCCGCGCGTCGCCGCCCTGGTCTCGGACCGCTGGCGCTTCAACCACGTCGGTGAAGTGGGCCTTCTGGGCTCGATCGCCTACAACAAGCGCGACCAGACCATCGACAGCTACCAGCGTCAGGCCGGTCAGTCGGACTACACCTACCGCGGCGCGACCTTCGCCGGCACGCCGAACATCGCCGCCGGGACTTCCATCCTGACCCGCCAGGGCTTCGCCGCCCCGACCGGCACCTCGTGTAACAACGGCGTCATTCCGGGCGTCAACATCACCAACATCTCCTACTGCGACGCCCTGCGCGGTTCGAATCTGGCGGCCTACAACCTGATCAACAATCCGATCGGTTCGACGCTGAAGAACACCAACGCCACCGGCACCGCGGCAGGCACGACCGTTTCGCCCGGCTCTCTGGTCCGCATTCCGGCCCTCCCGACCCTGAACCAGCAGGATCTGAGCCAGGAACGTGTCGGCATGACCTTCTCGGCCCAGTGGCGGCCGACCGATCGGACCACGATCAGCTTCGACGGCGTCTATTCGCAGCTCGACCAGGTTTCGACCAACTACCAGATCGTTCCGGTCGGCCTGAACCGCAACAACACCCAGGGCACCGCCAACCAGGCGACCTACCAGCTCTCGAACGCCAATGTCGGTGGAACGGCGGCCCAACGCCGCGCGCTTTACGCCACCTGTAACGCCCGCGCCGAGACCCCGATTCTGGCGGGCATCGACTGCGGCCAGCAGCTCTACGGCACGACCCCGGTCACCGGCACCCTCTCGGGCTTCAGCTTCAACCCGAACAATCTCGAGCCGTACGACTACTATAACAGCCCCACCTCGCGCGGTTTCATCGCCGACTCCACCGGTCTGGCGATGCGGAACGCCCTGATCGGTCGTCCGTCGATCCGGCTGATCGACGCGGCGCTGAGCCCGAACGGTCAGAACGCCGACTATCTGGTGCTGGGCAATGTGGATATGCGCTCAGCTGCGGACGAGGCGCGGTTCACGACGATCTTCCAGCAGGGCACGATCAACGTCGATCACCAGTTCAGCGACACCTTCCGGATGCACGCGATCTATGGCGAGAGCCGGTCGGTCAACAAATCGCAGGGGTCGCTGGTCGAGTTCACCCGCCTGAACTCGGGCACGGGCGCGGCCGGTGACGGCTATTTCGTCTATGACGCCCGCAACGGCGGCGACATGCCGTCGATGAATTTCGGTTTCGACGTCGCCGACCCGACCAAGTGGGACGTGGTCAAGGGTTTCTCGGCCATCCGCTATTTCGAGCGGGTCGTGGACAACCACTATGAAGGCGGCGCGATCGACTTCGCCTATGACGCCAACGAGAACATCACCCTGAAGTGGGGTCTCTCGCAGCGCCGCTACACCTTCTACACCACCGCCCTGCAGCGGGAATCGGCGCGTGAGACCCTGAACCCCAGCCTGCTGGAAGCCGGCGTCTCGATCGGCCAGGTGGGCGCCGTCCACGAGTTCGGTCAGGGCCTGAACCTGCCGGCCGGAACACCGACCAGCTTCTTTGCCCCGAACCTGGACGCCTTCCGCAATCTGTTCGACTTCGAGTGCAACTGCGTCAACAAGTGGAACGACTGGCGCATCTCGGAGAAGTACAACTTCGCCCAGACCTATCAGGTCCAGGAAACCGACAACTCCTTCTTCGGTCAGGTCGACTTCAACTTCCCGGTCTTCGGCCGCACCCTGCGCGGCAACGTCGGCCTGCGTCGTGCGATCACCGACGTTCAGTCGGACGGTTTCACCAACCGCGGCCGGGCGATCAACGCCGGCAACAACTACGAAAACGACCTGCCGTCGCTGAACATGGCCTATGAGGTCGCGGACAACATGATCGTCCGCCTGGGCATCGCCAAGGTCATGGCGCGTCCGATGCTCGGCAACCTGGCGCCCAGCGTCACCGCCTTCACCGTGCCCAACGCCCTGGGCGCGACCACGGGCGGCGCCATCACCATCGGCAACCCGCAGCTGAGCCCCTTCACGGCGACCAACTACGACCTCAGCTTCGAATGGTACTTCCAGCCGGACGCCCTGTTCTCGGTCGCCATCTTCGACAAGGAAATCGAGAGCTTCCCGCAGACCCTGGTCGGTGACGGCCCGCTGAGCTCCATCCTCGACACGGCCGGCATCGCCGAGCTGCGGGCCGAGTTCGAGGCCATCGCCGCCGACACGACCCAGACGGCGGCGGCGCGTCAGAACGCCCAGAACCAGGTCGACTACATCAACGCCGACCGCGCCTTCGCCATTCGCCAGTATCGCGATGCGCCGGGTGGTTATATCCGCGGCGTCGAGGTCAACTATCAGCAGAACCTGACCTTCCTGCCCTGGTACTTCGAGAACCTCGGCGTTCAGGCCAACTACACCCACCTCGAATCCGAGCTGAACTATATCCTGACGCCCCAGCCCCTGGTCACCGGCGTGGGTCCGTTCACCGGCGCCTCGCCGGATGCGTTCAACTTCACGGTCTTCTATGAAGTTCCGAAGTTCTCGGCCCGCGTTTCGGCCGCCTACCGTGCGGAATATGTGACCCAGTATCCGATCGCCTCGGGCACCACCGATCCGGGCTACTCGGACTCGCCGCTGGTCAACGACTTCCTCGGCTCGGAATCGACGCTGAACATCGACGCCTCCATGACCTACAAGCTGAACAAGCAGATCACCCTGACGGTCGAGGCGCTGAACCTGACGAACCAGACCACCAACCGCTGGGGTTACGCCGACGATCCGGTGGTGACCAACTACGGTTCGACCGGCCGCCAGTTCTTCGTGGGCGCCCGCGCGGTCTTCTAAGGGCGAGCCGAACACTTCCCCGGGCTTCCGTCCTGCCGGAGCGTCTGAACGGACGCTCCGGTTCTTTTTAGGAAGGCCGGGTGTCGCGAGACGCTCCGGTTCTTTCTGGAAGAGCTCCGGGCGCCGCCAGGCGCAAAAAAGGCCGGGCCGTCGCGCGACGGCCCGGCCTTTTGTCTTGTCCAGGGATCAGTTGATCAGGCTGCGGCGCAGGGCGGGAACGGCGATCGCCAGTTCGCGCGTTACCATGGTCGCGAAGAAGGTCGCGCCGGTCGGGCCCAGGTGAGTGTAGTCGAACGACAGCTTGGCGTCCCCCATCGGCTCGACCGCCGCA
>Ga0209630_10004314_pt1 | contig 12535 bp, 9 predicted proteins | sample COG_01_FD_184745 | JGI IMG/M metagenome (GOLD analysis project Ga0209630, IMG submission 184745) | Pelagic Microbial community sample from North Sea - COGITO 998_met_01 (SPAdes) (version 2) | ecosystem: Environmental > Aquatic > Marine > Neritic zone/Coastal water | place: Helgoland, sampling... | reverse complement strand
ATTTAATGGTCTTGGAGTTGTAAAATACAGACTAACCGGTGGAGAACCGCTAGTTAGAAAAGGCATTGTTGATATTATAGAATATTTAAACACATTAAAAACAAAAGGATTAATTAAAGAACATACACTCACAACCAATGGAACAAATTTACAAAGATACTCTGAGATTTTAAAAAAGAATGGTGTTGATCGTATTAATGTATCGCTTGACACTCTAAGAGCGTCGAGATTTAAAGAAATTACAAGATGGGGGGATGTCAATAAAGTCTTGAATGGAATACAAGCAGCTTTAGATGCGGGCATAAAAGTAAAAATTAATACTGTAGTAACCAAAGATTTTAATGATGATGAAATAATAGAAATTATTAATTGGGCAGAGAAAAAAAATGTAGATGTCTCTTTAATTGAAGTAATGCCAATAGGATCTATTGGAGAAGAGAGATTTGATCAATACAAATTAATGAGCGTTGTAGAAAAAGACCTTACAGACAAACTATCACTAACAAAGAGTTCCTTTAGAACTAATGGTCCCTCTAGATATTTTACACGACCAAATTCAAATCAAAAAATAGGATTTATATCTGCATTATCTCATAATTTTTGTGAGACTTGTAATAGGATAAGATTAACATGTACAGGAAAGCTTTTTATGTGCTTAGGGCAAAATGATTTTGTTGACCTAAAATACCCTCTTAGAGAACAAAAAACAGAGGATGTGGTAAAAATGATAGAATATGCAATGACAATAAAACCAAAATCCCATGATTTTGAAATTAAAAAAGATGATTTTAATGGTTATATTAATAGATATATGAACCAAACAGGGGGATAATAAATTATGAAAATAGCATTTACATCTTTTCCTTTAGAAAAAAATTTAGAAGCAAAAAAAGAATTGGAAAAAAAATACGGTACTCATAAACCAGAAGATGCAGACATAATTGTTGCATTAGGGGGAGACGGTTTTGTTCTTAAATCCTTACATGAATATTTAAAATTATCTAAGCCAATATTTGGAATGAATTTTGGAAGTGTTGGTTTTTTAATGAATTCTCATAGTACTGAAAATCTTGAAGAAAGAATAGAAAAAGCACAATTATTAAAGTTAAAGCCATTAATAATGAAAACTATAAATCCTACAGGACAAGAAGTAAGAGCTTTAGCAATCAATGAGGTTAGCATCAGAAGAGAAAAATATCAGGCGGCAAAACTTAAAATAGAAATAGATGGCGTGACAAGAATGGAAGAATTAGTTTGTGATGGCGTAATGGCTTCAACCGCTGTCGGTAGTACAGGATATAATTACTCAGCCTCTGGACCGATTATTCCCCTAGAAGGAAATGTAATAGCTCTGACAGCTGTTAGTTCCTATAAACCTAGACACTGGAGAGGCGGACTCTTATCTAACAAAGCAAAAATTAAAATTACAAACATAAATCCTTCTAAAAGACCTATAGTAGCGCATGCAGATCATATCGAAGCTAAAGATGTCATTTCGATTGAAATTGAAATGGCAGATAAAATGGAAATACCTTTGCTACTAGACAACCATCATACATTAGAGGATAGAGTTTATAGCGAGATGTTTGGCCAAAATAAGACTTGAATTTAAATATTATAAAATTTTAAAGAATGTTGATAAGAGTAGTATTTATATTTGTTACAATATTTATTAATAACTCCATAGCAGAAGAAATATGTCCAAAAAATGAACAGAATATATCAGCACATTTAATCACAGATGGATATTATAATTATCAAGATTATCTGCATTACTCTTTAGGAAAATTTAGCTCTCTAAATAACAGTAAATATAATTTAAATGTCTCAAAAGAGTTAAATCTTGGATCAATCAATAGTGATGTTATTTTCGGAGAATTTTACGAATTACAAAAAATAATTAATAAAGAAAGTAAGTTAGCTACACCAGGATATATTCAGAATTTTTACCAAAAAAATAATATTAAAGATTCGCATCAAAATAATAATTTATATCCTCTCGATTTAGATACTTACATTTTAGTATCTAAAGAAAAAATCAATAATGTTGAAAATGAAGAGGATATTTATAATTTCTTTGATCAAAGTAAGTACACACTATCTCAAAGTTTTTCCTCAAAAAACGAAACTATAAACTTTATAAATTTCCTTTTAATGGACAATGCAATTAATTTTGAAAATCCTTTTTTTGAAAGTATTTTATTTAATCAGAAATCTAAATACTCTTTATTGAATAAGAATATATTTCTTGGAAGCTATGAGGAAGTCATAGATTCTTTTCATAATAATGAGAATTTACTTACAGTTCTCCCTGACGGCTTTGCTTACCATGAAAATATTAATTTTATAAACTATCCTAACAGTGAAAAAATTTGGGATAAAGAAATAGGAAAATTTAAATCTAATAATCTAAAGAATATGACTTCATTTTATGGATTTAGTGCTCTCGTAAATAAAGAAAGCGGTTTTAATTTTTTATGTTATTTAACAACAAGCGATTCAAGAAGAATCATTATGAAAGATTTTAATTTAGGAATAAGCCCCCTAACTATCAACGATTTATCAGATATTGATAAAATTTCATCTAAATATAAAGAATTATTAAAATTAAAATCTCAAAACATTAGAAATTTAAATAAAGAAAATATTACTAAAAGTGATGAGGATTTTCATAAGAACATAATAAAATTTATAATTAATCAAAGTGACTTAATATTACATGATGGTGAAATGAGTTTTTTCAAAACTAAAAATTAATTTTGACCAACTATTGTTATTTAATAACGTTTCGCCTTAAAGTTTAATAATTAAACCAATTTTTTTCTTGTTAGATTGATTAAATGATAGTATCCATTTACCACCATTTTATTAGCTTTTTAAGCTATTTAACGATTGGCCTCGTGCTGGAATGGTAGACAGTCTGGACTTAAAATCCAGTGGGATTTATCCCGTGCCGGTTCGAGTCCGGCCGAGGCTACCAAATCAATAATATTTTTTATTAATTTGGTATAAATAATCCAATATCAAACTAACAATTTTATTTTTTGTAACATATAAATTATTTGAGTTATTAATTGAATAAACTTTGTTAATTTTATAAAAATCTTTTTCAAAAAAAGAATCATTAATGATTGAAATTAAGTATTTGTCAGATTCCTTAGAATCTATATCTCTTTTATTATTTCTATCTAATAAATATTTACTATCAACTTTTAAAAAAAAACCAATATCAGCACTACTATTAAAATTATAAATTGATTTTTCAATAAAAGAAAAAAATTTAATAAGTAATTTATGTTTTGAATTTAACATTTGAATTTTTGGACCATCAGAAAAACTTGGATGATTTTTAATATATCTATCACATATAACTAAATATTTTTTGTTATTTTTATAATTTTGCGCTTTAGAAAGCTCTAAGAATCGAGATAGAGCAGTCATGATGGATTTTAATGAAATTAGAATAACTTCAATAAAAGAAAATTTTATATTCTTATTAATAACATTGTTAGAATTTGTAAGTTTATAAAACTTTTTATTGAATAATAAATATAATATGTTGATGCATTTTTGAATTAAATTAGTCTTGGGATTACCAATATGAAGAGTTTTAGTTGTAATAAAGTTATTAAAGTAGAGATAGATTAAATTAGATAATGTTGATTTACCTGAATTATCCGGCCCTATAAAAGAAATTATACAAGAATGATTTAATATAGATTTTTTTTTAAAAAATAACCTTTTATATAAAATATTGACAATAGTAAATAATCTAATTAGTTCATCTTTAAAATAATTAGAACTAGTAAAGTCTTTTTTTTTAAATCTAAATTTTAAAGACAAAATAAAAATTGAGAAATAATTTTTGTTTAAATAAAGTTTTTGAAATAAAAAAAAATCATCAGTATTTATATGATTATTTTTATTAATAATATTACTGATATTTACCTTGTTAATTTTTTTTGATTTAAAATATTTAATCTCATTAGATAAATCTTCATTTCTTAACGATATTAAAAGTTCTATTAAAGAACTAAATTCAAATATTTTTCGAAATATTAGAAAATAGTATTCAATCTCAATAATTGGTTTTCTAATTGTAGATTTATAATAATCTGTTTTACTAAATAGCAATTTATTATTGAAAGTAAAACTTTTTACTAATTGTCCGCCAGTTATAAGTTTATAGTATATATGCATATGTATGAGACCTTCTTTAGTTAATAAATAATAATGTCTTATATGAGCATTTTTATTGTTATCCGGAATAAATTTATTAAATTTCATCAATTCAATAAATTTTTTTTTACTTTTTTCACTGATTAAAAGATCAAAATCTACATCGTTTTGTAATTTAAGCGATAAGCGATCATTGCTTTTCCAATGGATATAATCAATTTTATTTAAATTTAATTGATTAAAAAATGATTTAATGGTTAGTTGCATTATAAATTTTCAATTACTTCTATATCTATCTTATAATAACTGTTTAAATAATTTAAGTATTTGTCGTACATTACTAACGATTTTTGATAAAAAGATTTAATAATTTCGTTGTCGTCAATTTTCCATGGCTTATCTTTTCTAGATGAATACCTATTTAAAAAAATAGATTCTTCTATTTTTAAATAAATAACCTTACTAGGTAAGTAATTTAAATTATCTAGAATAGATTTATAATTAAAATCATCGTTTATAAAAAATGGATTAATAAAAAAATTATCGATGAAAGATAGTATACCTTCATCTAAAATTATATCATTTTTTGACATATCCAAATTGGAGTTAACAAAATTATGTATAACTAGTTTATTTTTAAAAGAATATTTATACCTTAAACGGTCTAATCTATTTAATTTAATTAATTTTTCTTTAAAATTACTTTCAATAAAACTCAGATTATTATAATAATAATAAAAATAAAGTATCTCATTTGCAGAATATTTTAACAATTTAGGAGCATATTTTAAATAGGCATCAAAAGTAACATTTATGTTAAATTTATTATTTTGAAAGTATGAAGTTTTTCCTGATCCACTGACACCTAATATGTTAATATATGTCATTACCTAAATTTTAAAAAATGGAAAAAATTGGCTATAACAAAACTAAATAACAAAATATTCAACTTTTTAAGTTGGAATATGTTAAATATCTTAGCAAAATTTGTAGCAAATTTTGGAATTATAATAATTTTAACCAGATACATATCTCCTAAAGAATATGGTATATCAAATTTTACCATATTAATATTTAACTTTATTATATTAGGTGTATTAGAAGCAATCGGAGAGTCATATATCAAAGTTAAAAAAAATAAAGATTTACCTAGCCAAATAAACTTAATTTTTTATTTATCATTATTTCCTATATTAATGGTTTATATAATTGTTGGATTATTTACGTATAAATTTTTTAGTAATCTCTGGTTTACAAATCTACATATTATTCTTATTGCTGGAATAATTATTCGATTACCATCATTTATATATGAATATCATTTGTTAAAAGTCAGGGAGTTTAAATTAATTGCAAAAATTGAAGTATTGTCTATGTTTGCTTACAGTACAATTACAATTCTATTAGCGGTAAATTCTTATAGTTATTATTCTTTAGTAATTGGAATTTTTTTTTACTATAGTCTTAAGAGTTTTTTAATAATTTACTTAACTAAGTCTAAACTAAATATTAATTATAAATTTAAAATTAATAATTTAGCAATTTTAACCTCATATGAATTTTACATCAGTAAGATAACTAATTATTTTTTTATGAATAATGATAAAATAGTATTACCAATATTTACAAACTTTACAAATTTAGGATATTACGGAAGAGCTTTTCAATTATGCAGTATACCTTCAATTACAATAGGTAAGAATTTAGAAACTGTATTTTTAAGTTATTTTACAAATGAAACATTCTCAAAAGATACTTTAGAAAAATATCTAAATAAATGTTTTTCACTAAATAGTATTTTTATAATACCTATGTCAATTTTAATTTATTTTAATTCAGATAAAATTATTAATATATTGTTAGGACAAAAATGGGAAAATACTGCTGAAATATTAAAAGTTATGTCACCATTAATAACGATACTTTTTATCATTAAAATATTTTTACCAGCATTAAAGACAACGAAAAAAATTAATTTAAGTTCACTAGTTTTCTTGGTATTTGGGTTATTAAATATAATATCAGTATATTATTTCTCAAATAAAGATTTAATTTTTATATGTAAAGTAGTTTTAATGAATTATTTTTTTTTAGTGATAACATATTTGTACTTATCTTATAAAATTTTTAAAATTAATATAATAGTTTATTTTAAAATACTGACTCAAAATATACTATTTGTTTTTATTTTTTTTATTATAAATTTATTTATTAAAGATTTTAACATGATTTATATAATAGTTTTGAATTCATTATATTATTTATTATGTATAATTTTTATAGATAAAATAATATTTAATAAAGAAACTGTAATATTAATTAATCAGATAAAGGAATATATATATAATCATGTGCGGCATAAATGGAATAATTAATCTAACAAAAAAAAATTCTAGAGAAGAATTGATAAATAAAATAATAGCTATGAATAATTCAATACTTCATAGAGGACCTGATGGTGAAGGATATATTGTTAATGAGTCTAATAGTATAATTTTAGGAAATAGAAGATTGGCTATAGTAGGAGATAGTAATATTAACCAGCCAATAGTAACTAAAAATTCTAATATAATAACATTTAATGGTGAAATATATAATTATAAGGAATTACAAAATCAATTAATCAATGAAAATAATATTAATTTTGAAACAGATACAGATACAGAAGTTATAATTAAATGTTATGAACAATTTGGTATAAATTTTATAAATAAATTAGATGGGATGTACGCCTTCTGTATTTGGGATGAAAAAAATAAAAAGGCGATATTGTCAAAAGATTTTTTTGGGAAAAAACCATTATATTATTGTTTATATGAAAATGATTTCTATTTTTCTTCAGAAATAAATGCCCTAACAAAGGTTTTACCACTGAATTTTTTTGAGATTTCGAATTATGGACTAGTAGACTATTTTAAATACGGTTACATAAATGGAAAAAAAACAATTTATAAAAACATATTAAAATTAAAACCTAATTCTTATATGGAAATTTCTAAGGATAGTATTAAGGAGATAAAATTTGAGAAATTTTCTATAAGCAATGAATATAACTCTATGCAGAAAAAAGATCTAGAAGATCTATTTAATCAAAAACTTTCTAATGCTGTAAGAAAAAGAACTAATAGTAGTAAAAAATTATCATTACTTTTGTCTGGAGGAATAGATAGTACTTTAATTGCTCTAGAAATGAATAAACAAAAATTAGAGTTTTCTAGCACTCATATAAATATAGAAAAAAATGAAGATATAAAAACTTTAGATAATTTAAAGTTAATGAAAAAAAATGGCATGGATATAAACTTTTTAAATATCTCAAATAAAGAAATTTTACATGATTATAAGAAAATTATTACAAACTTTAGTGAACCTAATTCAGATATTTCAATTATACCTACTTATTTTGCTTATAAAAATAGCGGCACAAGTAAAATAGTCTTAAATGGCGATGGAGCTGATGAGCTTTTTTATGGTTATAGAAGAATTAAATTAGCTAAATTTATTTCATATTATTTAAAAGATAAGCAATTAGATTTAACTTCTATTAAATTTCTTGATAACAAATTATTTAATGCAATAGCACTACCCCTTCTAGATAAAATACAGTGTCTAAGTGGTAATTTTGTTACCAAGCAAGAAAGAAATACTATTTTAAATAATGATTTTATTAATAATTATAATGACAAAGATATATTTAATGATTATTCAGGAAAAAGTTTTTTTGATATACTTTATAATTTTGATATTGATCAACAATTACCAAATTGTCTACTAGTCAAATCTGATATGTGTTCAATGTTAAATTCAAAAGAAGCAAGAAGTCCAATGCTTGATAAAGAAATTTATGAATTATCATTACATTTAAAAAATAAATATTATTTTAATGAAATAAAAAATAAAAAATTATTAAGAAAATCTTTAAAAAATAAAATTTCTAATAATCTTTATAAACTGCCAAAAAAGGGTTTTGATTTAAATAAAAGAAACCTATATGAAAATAATTATAAAACAATTAGAGAAACAATAAGTACAAATTCGGCAATATATAACTTAATTAACAAAAATCAGTTAATTAAATACATGGATAGCACTCGATCCAAAAATAGTGATTTATTGTGGAGTATTTATTCTTTTATTTCTTGGGAAAATAAGTAAATAATTTTAGAAGTTTAATTAATTTAAATTTATCCAAGTTTGAATAATGTGAACGGAATTCTTTAATAAACTTATCTATTTCAATCGTAGTAAGCATCGGCTCATTAGCTTTATAAATATATTTATTCTTAGTTTTTATACTATTTGGTTCAATTAATAACTCTTCGTACAATTTCTCACCAGGTCTTAAGCCTGTGAATATAATTTTGATATCACCATTTGGATTTGATTTTGATTTCAATTTTAATCCTGACAATAAAATCATTTGTTTAGCTAAGTCTAGAATTTTAATTGGTTCACCCATATCAAGCAAAAAAACCTCACCTCCTGATGATAAAACACTGGATTCAAGAACTAGCCCTACTGCTTCTTTAATAGACATAAAATATCGAATAATATCTTTATGTGTGACAGTTAAATTTTCGCCATTTTTAATTTGATCATAAAAAGTGTTAATAACAGATCCTGAAGATCCAATTACATTACCAAATCTTACAATACTATATAAATTTTTATTATTAGAAGAATAAGCTTGTACAATTAATTCACTAAATCTTTTAGTCAAACCCATTAAATTTTTTGACCTTACCGCTTTATCACTTGAAATTAGGGTAAAATTTTTAACATTATATTTAATAGATAGATTGATTAAATTATAAGTACCAAAAATATTATTATTGACAGCTTCCAAAACGTTATCTTCAACAATAGGTACATGCTTATAGGCTGCAGCATGATAAATTACATCAAATTTATATTTCTTAAAATATTGATTCATTAGTTCATAATTAGTAATAGAAGTTAGTTGGAAAAAAAATTTAGAATTCTTGGTATTTAATTTAGTAATTTTTTCTTTAATTTGGAAAAGATTAAATTCACTATTATCAATAAAGATAATTATTTTAGGTTTCATTTTAACAATTTGAATAGAAATTTCAGATCCAATAGAACCGCCAGCGCCTGTAATAAGTATAGTTTTGTTATTAATGTTTTTTAAAACTTTAGATTTATTGAAGCTGATATTTCTAGTCAATATTTTATCAATATTTATTTCTTTATATTTAATTTCTTTGAATCTATGATTAATTAATGCGTTATAATTTGGTATAAGAATGAATTGCTCGTCTTTTACTAATTTATAGTTTATCAAATCATTTTTTATGCTGATTGAATTGGGGTTATTTGTAAAAAAAATAAAAATATTATTATTTGAAATAGTATTAGAAAATTTATCAAAATTAAATATTGGTAAATTATTAATTTTTCTATTTATGTTTTTAGAATTTGGGTCAATAAAACCTTTAATATTATAATTATTATTTTTGATTTGATTATAAAGTAAAAACGACTCGTACTCTGATCCAATTATATAAGCGGTTGTATAATCATCGTCGTTATTTAAGAACTTATAAATTTTAAATATAAGAATTCTTGAAAATAAAAGTAAAGAAAAGAAAAAAATTGGTTGCATAAATATTACAGCTCGTGGAAAAGGGTCATGTCGAATAATAGGAAAAAATAGATGGAAAATAATGGTAACTAATAAGTAAATTAACAATAATTTATTTATTCTAAAAATAGTTTCTATATCTAAGTATCTAGAATGATTAAGATAAAAATTTGAAAATTTGAATAACACTAAAAATAATAGAAAATTAGATATAATAAAAACAAGATCAACATCAAGTATATTTAAAAAGTAACCAACTTTTAATAAGTTTAAAAAAATATCAAAAACAAATAGCAATAATATTTTTTTGTTATACGAAAGTTCAAAAAAAAAATTTATTTTACTTCTTAGCATAATATTTTTTATACCAATTGACAAATTCAATTAATCCTTTTTTAAGATTTGTATGCTTATGTTTTCCTAATTTTGATTGAATCTTAATTATAGAAGAGTGAGTTTTGACGACATCGCCTGGCTGTTTAGGCTTTAACATAATTTTAGAGTTACTTTTTAAAATTTTTTTTAGAGTATTAACCATATTAATTATATTAATTGGCATTGTATTACCAAGATTATAAATTTCAAAAGATACTTTATTGAGAGGTGGTTTAAAAATTAATTTTTTTATATAAATAATAATATCATCAACATATGTAAAATCTCGTGTATTATTTCCATAATTATAAATATCTATATTTTCGTCATTAATCATTTTTTTAGTAAAGCTATAGTAAGACATATCAGGTCTACCATAAGGACCATAGACTGTAAAAAATCTCATTCCCGATATTTTACAATTAAAATTTTTACTAAAACTATATGCCATTATTTCATTAATTTTTTTTGTTGCTGCATAAAAAGACTCAGGTTGATCTGTATTAAAATTTTCTTTTAAAGGAAATTTTGCAGATTCACCATACACAGAACTAGTAGAAGCATATAACAAATGTTTAATATTTAAATCTCTGGTAATTTTTAATATGTTGTAAAAACCCAATATATTACTATCAAAGTAATTATCTGTATTTTTAAATGAATGTCTAACTCCAGCTTGTGCTGCTAAATGGATAACTATCTTAATTTTATTTATTTTAGTAAAATTATTTAATTTTTTAAAATTGATGATATCTATTTTCTTAAACTTAAAGCTTATATTTTTTTTTAAGATCTTAATTCTATTTTCTTTTAACTCAGTATCGTAATATGAATTAATATTATCAATTCCAAATATATTAAACTTATGGTCGTTTAATAGAGATTTACAAAGATGAAAACCTATGAAGCCTGCAGCGCCAGTAATTAAAATATTAATTTTTTTCATATCTATGATTAAATTATATGTATAGTAATTAAATGAATTTATATATTATATTCTGTCAATATAATTTTTTAATTAAAATTATTTAAAAAAAATGAAAAATTTAATTTATTTCTGTAATGATTCTCATTCATTCTTACATTTTAGAAAAGATCTTTTAATATCAGCTATAAAAAAATATAATATAGAAGCTATATTGCCTAAATCTGATTTAAACGAAGAGATAGAAAAATTAGGGATAAAAATTCATGAAGTTAAATATTATAGACACTTTAGCATAATCTCTGATTTAAATTTATTATATAATTTATTTAAAATCTTTTATAAAAAAAAATTTGACATAATTCATACTATAACAATTAAACCAAATATATATGGAATAATTATTGCTTATTTATTTAATATAAAAATTAGAATTATTCTGGTAACTGGCGCAGGTCCAATATTTAATAAAAGTGAAAAACTTATAGGTAATTTGAGAAAAAAAATTGCATTATTTTTATATAAAATATCTTTCAAACTATGCACAAAAGCGATATTTCAAAATCAAGATGACATAAATGAATTTGTTGATTTAAAACTAATTAATAAGTTTAAAACTGTTTTAATTCAAGGAAGTGGTGTTAATAAAAATTATTTTAATGAACAGAATATTGATACTAATAAATTAAATATTATTAAGAAAAAATATTTTTTAAATAATAAAATAATAATTCTTATGGTCGCAAGAATGATTAAAAGCAAGGGAGTTTTAAAATTTATGAAATCCTCTAAACTATCTACAAAAAATAATATTAAATTTATATTAATAGCACCAAACGAAAATGATTATTTTAAAAAAGAAAAAATAAGTAATGAAGAGATTAAAAAGTACATCAATAAGAATTTATTAATAATAAACGACTATGTGTCTGATATTAGACCTTTTATATTTCTATCAAAAATATGCGTCTTGCCCACTAGTTATAGAGAAGGCATACCAAGATTTTTAATAGAGTCGCTTGCATATTCAAAACCACTAATAGTTTCCAAAAGACCTGGATGTAAAGAAGTGGTGAAGGAAGGGATTAATGGATATTTTTTAGATGTAACTAATAATATTAATTATTTAATTAATAAAATATTGTCAAATCATAATCACTATAATAGATTATGCAAAAATTCTTTTAAATACTTTATTGATAGATTTGAAAGTGAAATAATAGTAAATAAAACGATTAAATTGTATGAAAAATCTTAAAATTTGTGTAATTGGTCTAGGCTATGTAGGCCTTCCATTAGCTCTAAATTTTGCAAAAAATAATATATTAACTATAGGTTTAGACATTAATAAATTGCTAATTAATGATTTAAAGAAAAATATATCTCGTATCACAAGTGTTAAAAATACAGAATTAAAAAACATAGCAAATAAAAATAAATTATCATTTTCT
>Ga0209630_10004307_pt1 | contig 12553 bp, 8 predicted proteins | sample COG_01_FD_184745 | JGI IMG/M metagenome (GOLD analysis project Ga0209630, IMG submission 184745) | Pelagic Microbial community sample from North Sea - COGITO 998_met_01 (SPAdes) (version 2) | ecosystem: Environmental > Aquatic > Marine > Neritic zone/Coastal water | place: Helgoland, sampling... | reverse complement strand
CATAATTCGGACAGGGACCTGCACGGAAGAACCTGGGCTCTCAGCGATACGAAATCGAATTTCTATTTCATCAACCTGCTGGGCGAGGAGCTCGGTAGATTTGCGGCTGATGAACTCCAATACTTTGGTCTTCAGGGAAGTAACGATGGTGTCAAATGGACTGTTGGTCTGGGCTGGTAAAAAGTTGATGTATATCCGACCAGAGCTGGCACCTTTCGTGCGCGGATCAAGTCGTGCGAGATCAAGGGCTTCGACAGCCTTACCGAGAACTCGTTCTATACCTCCTTCAGCCGCATCACGAGAGTGACTTATGCGCCGAAGTAGTACGTGCTTCTGAAGACCTCGCTTGCCGAAGCCTTGCTTGGACTCTCCAACGTAAACGTGCAGATCTCGGTTAACAGTTGGCAAGCGTGTCAGGTTGTAGTTCTCAAGTCGAGCTAGCTCAAGCAAGTGTGCAACAGTGGGCCGCTCACCACGATAAAGAGGATCTTCCTGGTAACCATTGGCAGCAGTGAAAGTATAATAGTGAGGGAGGTTGGGGGGGACGTAGCTAATAACGTTTACAAACTTGACGCCAAGTTCCGCCATGCGGCCGCGGTGTTCGCTCAAAACGGCTGCACATCGGTCTGCCAGAGTTGTTTCTTCAGTCTGGCAGCTCAAAGCAATGTGTAAAACATGAAACGGCGTATCTTTTGCGGCATCGTCGATATGATGGGCGAGACGATCAAGTATAGCTGGCATCTGGGCCTTAGCTTGTTCAAGTGTCGTGGTCACCACCATGACGCCGAAACGCAGCGGTGACTCCTCTGGATAAGTGTTGAACTGAAACTTGAAGTTCATTGAGTCAAGGTCATTTTCACGCACAATTTCCGATGAGATGACGTTGTGGGCACGATAAACACGCTTCGTGTAGACTTCAAGCGCTGCATCGGCAACGTCTGCATCAGAATCTACGAAAAGAGATGGTAAAAGATCCACAGCAAGGGTGGGGGATTCGATCAAGCTTTTCAGATCGCCCGCCTCTGAAGTCCCCCACGGACGCTTCAAGCCCATACCTCCCAAGAGGATGCTGCGGAGCTCATCGAGGCGTTTATCTATGGAGGGGAGACGTTTTTCAAGTAAAATGTTGGATGCAGTCAGCGCAAGTTCACCGTAGTCAGCACCTCTCAGGTTTGACAGTCGTTCAATGGAAGCACGGAAATCGTCAGATATGGGTGAATGGTCATCTGCCCATCCGATGGGTCCACCCATGACCCGCTGCGGAAGTGTCGGAGCTTGCTTGAGCAGACTGATTACCATTTGTGTACTCTGTTTGATGCGTGCATGAGCAACGACCATCCTTAAGAGTGCGTCCATGTCACCACTGTTCTTCTGCGTTTGTTCGCGCATCACGGAGTCTCCCTTCTTTCCAGCGAACAGACTCTCGACGGAGAGGTAACGATCGACAATACAATTGAGGATAGAACATGCCCGCTGCCATCGTCCACCATCAGCCTCTGGGAGTGCAGGATCACAAAGCGTTTCGAGAAGGTTATTCACTGTCTCTTCTACAGGAAGAACGTATCCATCGAGAAGTAGGTTAGTAGAGGAGATAGCTTCCTCAAGTGCCTCAGAAGCAGATGGGGGTGCTTCTTGGCCCTCTATAGATGAGCAGCGAAATTCCCCACCAAACGGAGAAATCTTCTTCACTTTGTTTGGGTCCTTGAGAGTGAGGCTACCGAGTAGATCACCAGCCTCGATGACGGCACCTCCAGATTTGGCATGTGATATCGTGCCGCTTTCAGTTGCGATGAGGGGCATTACCATCTTCATTGCTTCGACCTCTGCATAAGGCTTGCCCGCAATCACCTCGCCGCCATCATCCTGAAGGAAGCGAATGAGTTTACCTGTGACATCCGTCCGCAGCTCAGACGGGTCAAACTGGTTGGGAAGCAGCCAGGTTTGACCATCGAGCACCATTCGCAGACCGAGCGGTTCCTCGAGACCATCGATCTCGTGCGTCTGCCCCCCCCATATTCCAAGGAGTACTCCATCAGAACGCTCACGAATTCTTGCGTTGATGAGATCTTCTCCTTTAAGAGATAGAACAAGTGAGTCCGGACCACGACGGTGAATCGTGAAGGAATATTTCACGTCTTGATACGTTATATCCATTGGGAACTCTGTGAGACGTTCGATTCCTTGAGTGGCTGTCTGCCCCTTCTGCCAAAATTCCTTGAAGGCAGATTCTTCTGCTTGTACGATTCGGAAAGCACGATATAGGGCAGCAGACGCTACGATGGTGTGTGGATCCTCTTTCATTGCAATTGACTTTGCCTTGATAATACCATCGAGCCAACTTGTGTCGATATTATTATTTTTGAAGTCATCCGTCTCCAAGAGTTGAACAAGATACTCGACGGCAGTTCTAATCTCACCTCGCACCACCATTCCCTTAAGAGCCAACACGAGCGACTTGCGTGATTCCTCGCGAGTCGAGCCGGTGGCAAAGATGTGACCAAACTGGGAATCTGCGAACTCATGCACGCCACCGTTGGCGCCAACAGAAAAGTAACCCCAGACAGTAGGTGTTGACTGAAATGACACTCTTTCAATGCCTGCAGTGAGAAAACGAATAAGAGTACACTTAGTGACCGGTACACTTGGTGAGCAAAAGTAACAATAGAGCAAGGATGGTAAGACTCACTCACCGCCTGAGGTAGGCTTGAAACCCTCATCTGGGTTCTCTGCCGTTATTCGGGCCGCGATGACGTGGCGCTCGGGAAGGACATAGTCTTCTTCCATGAAGTCTATGTTCGTGTCCGTCTCCGGATCGCGGCCATAAAACCTCCTGATATCAGGTATGCGGCTAAGCGGAATACCCATGGCCACTTGCAGTTGCGTTGCCGGTAGATTTACTCCTGTGATTCCCTCTGTGACAGGATGCTCGACTTGGAGACGTGGGTTGAGTTCAAGGAAATAGTACTTCTTTGTCGTGGCATTGTACAGGTATTCAACTGTCCCAGCGCCGACATATCCAATATTTCGAGTTAGACGCTGAGCAGCCTTTTCCATTTCGCGAAATATTGTAGGGTCTGCGATCGTTGGCGGCGCTTCCTCAAATATTTTCTGGAAGCGGCGCTGTGTAGAGCAGTCTCTGCCACTTAAGGCAACCGCATTTCCGTATTCGTCGCCAACAATTTGAACTTCAAGATGCCTAGCTTGGGAGCAGAGCTGCATCATAAACATCGGCGACCCGGGAACCTCTGCCTTGACCATTTCAAAGTTGACCCTTAATTCCTCGTCATTAGCACTCATGCGGATGCCTTTACCGCCACCACCTTCAGAAGCCTTCAACATGACTGGATACCCAATGCGATTCGCTGCCACGAGAGATTCTTCGACCGTTGTAACCATTGCTTTGTTGAAAATATCATCAGGAATCGTGCCTTCCTCGGTGAGCTCCGCCTCTAGACCTTCTCCAGACCACGGGATGGATGGAACCTTTGCAGTCTGTGCAAGGATGTTTGCAGCGATTTTATCGCCAAGCACTGACATCACGGGTGCTGTCGGGCCAATAAACTGTATCCCACGCTCCTTAAGCGAAGTTGGAAGTTTTGGATTCTCTGATGCATGTCCCCATCCTGGCCATACTGCATCAACTCCTTCACGCTCAGCAATGTCCACAATTAGGTTGACGTTCGCATAGTTATTTTTGTTTGAACCTCCCGGGACCTCCACGAAGTCATCGGCAAACCGGATGAATTCGGCGTTGGCATTTAAGTCCTCGGGAGTTGCCATCGCGATGAATTCGATGGCGTTTTCGTCTCCAAGTTCAGTATACGCCCATCGACGCATGGATATGATCGACTTTGTCGCGGCCATTCCATTATTCGCTATGAGCACCTTCCGGATAACACGTTTGCCACCGTGGGCAGCAACATACCTGGCAAGAGCCTCTGTTGTGGTAGTGTCAGCACTTGTGTCCGCAGGTGCGGAAACAGATGCGCACGTACAGACGTCACCAGGAGATGTGTCATGCTGCAGTTCAATGCGGCATGGCTTGAATGTGATGGCTGGAGCTGGAACTCGAGCACTATTTCCTTGTGGCCTAAGGTTGAAATAATTTCCGTGTTTGTTCACTGCAAAGGATATGTTGCAGAGAAGGATGTTAACGTTAAGAGAAAGTGAAATAAAAACGAAGACTTAAAAATACAGCTGGTCGATAAATGGTAAAACTAAAGACAGATCTCTTATCTAAGAAGGGAAGATGGAGATAGAAGCTAACGTGAAAAGTTGGGGTTTTATCTATCAGAGTTTTCCCGAGACGTGTCCCGGTGACGAAGCTGAGAATCTCTGCGGAGTGATGTAACTTACATCGTAAAAGCTGCGCGATATGGCGACGGTTACTCGATGACGTCGAAGCGTGCGCTTTATGCACGGGCCACCAGTTGGCGGCAGCGCTCAGCGCGTGCATTTTGCCGGTTTACCGACCTCTCTTTTGCTGGGATTCCCGCGACAAGTATCGAATGAACAAAGTCAGCGCGACAGAACACGAGGCAAAGAGCTAACGTGTCCGAAATCGCGACCGGTACAGACAACTCATCATCGACCCGACTAGAGTCAACGTGGATGAATGAATCTCTACAGCGCAAGCCAAAACCCCGTCAGCAGGAAAAAACCCGGCGAGCAAAAGAATAACGCTTTCGGGCACCGCTCACCGGACGACTGTTTCTCGATTAATGTTGGTGAGTGCCCGCGGGATTTACCTTCAGTCCCTGATGCACCGGTCCCTAATGCCGCGTCACTTTTGCCCGAGGAATGGTTACGTCTGCTAGTGCGCTACGACACCTCAGCCCTATCCAAAAGTGCCGTCTGAAACTTTTGAAAGTTGCCAATACAGTACACGTACTGTCACGTACACGCCGCTGTACGCTGTTTATCTGTACTGTACACGTACTGTACGTGTACGTTTATTACTCGTTTATTAGGGATTATTCTATCCATTGAACAATATCAATGTTGAACAACTATTCCACCATATGTGTACTGTACAGTACAATACTACAGTACAGTATTTGCACGAGTCTTGCACGTGTAGCAGTCGTGTACATGTGCAATTGTGTAAACCGCGTTGTAGCCAAATGCTATCTACAATAGCTGACAGCTACGAAAGTACTTCCGTATCTATTTCTGGAAGTACCATCGAAGCAACGTATTACTTCCGTATCTATTTCTGGAAGTACCATCGAAGCAACGTATTACTTCCGTATCTATTTCTGGAAGTACCATCGAAGCAACGTATTACTTCCGTAATAACAAATGTACTGAAGTACTTTCGTACCTTACGAAAGTACGGAAGTACACGTGTACGGAAGTACCTTCCGTACGAAAGTACTTTCGTACTTTCGTACGGAAATACACGTGTACGGAAGTACTTACGAAAGTACTTTCGTACTTTCGTACGGAAATAGATAGAATACAGTACACGTACACGTATGATACGTTTACGAAAGTACGGAAATACTGTATTTTTGTTGTATCAATTGTATGATAGTGCACTCAACTTATTATCTATTTCTGGAAGTATTCCGGAAGTGCAACTGTATGATATTTACGAGTATTAGGTGTACGTTGTACAGGATGTACACGTACACGTACTGTGCAACGTTACTCGAGGTATAATACGTACATACTCGTATTTCAGTACGAGAGTAGTACTGTACGAGTACGTGTACATGTACACGTACTCGTATCATACGAAGGTACGAAAGTATTTATTTATCTCCATAGATAAACCACCTAAAAAACATACTCGTGACCAATTACACATACAAAAGTGTACGCGCCAACACCCGCGCGCGAAACCTATCTCCTCCGCGCGCGATGCGCGTCTGCGCGCGAAACTATGCACGATGCCAGTACTAAAGCATGCGCACAATCGTACGTCGGGTCTTTTTTTTTTTGAGTTTCGCGCGCGTCGCGAAGAAATCGTATATCTTGCCCGAAGTCGCGATTCGCGACGAACACATTCACTTTTTTTATCCCGAGGAAAGGGAGCGGACGACTGAGTTTTTCAAGAATGTCACGTGGGTATGCCCAGTTTGTCTGAACCAGGACATGCTTTCGAAAGACGAGATGGAAGTGGCGCGGGCGATAGTGGCAGATTTTTCAATATCATAATATTACAGCCCGTCCAGTCGTTGTGGCACGACGAAGCCATTTCTTAAAGAGCTGTTCCCTCGACGCGAAACACTACTCCTTCCTCAAATGAGATCGCGACGATTTTTATTTGCACCATCTCGTTCCAGGCATCAAGGTTGAACTTCCTATGGTGGGGGATTTCGCGTTCATGCTCTCTGCCGCGAGTGGGGTACGCGATCTTCGCGAATCGCGATTTCGGGCAAGATCTGCGCTTTCTTCGCGACGCGCGCGAAATTCGAAAAAAAACCACCATAGGGCTGTGCGCATGCCTTAGTACTGTCATCGTGCAAAGTTTTGCGGGCAGACGTGCATCGCGCGCGGAGGAGCAGTGTTTCGCGCGTACACTTTTGTACGTGTTTTTTTCGTCACGAGTAACGCTTTTTTTAGGCAACGCTTTTTTCGAATTTATGTACAGTAGTGTAGTTGTACACGTACAGTACGCGTACTGTTGAGGACTACGAAGGTACGAAAGTACCTTCGTACCTTCGAAGGTACTTTCGTACTTTCGTACCTTTTAAAACAGGCAATGCTATGATAGTACATGTACAAATAAAGGTAACTTAGCTAGCTACAGGTAGCTAGCTAGCTAGTCTATGAAGATAGATAGTCTCTGCCGCGAGTGGGGTAGTCTACATAAACGTTGTACGAAAGTACGAAGGTACAACTAGTAGTGTACACGTGTACTTCCGTACAAGTTAATAAGCTTTAGAGATAGGCAGATGATAAAGAATCGAAGGTTCGAAGGTAGTTGTTTTGGGTCTGTGCACATATGTAGCATCTTTCAAAAGTGTTTCTCCAAATCATGTGAATATACATATTTCGAGACGAATGACAGTTGCGAAGGAGAAGTAAAAGCAAAAAAAAACACATCTGCAGAAACAAGTTCAGAATACTAATTTGTACTTGACGTGTCGGCCTGATCACTTCGTGTCAAACCTACTGTTCTCCTCAACACAACCACTCGCTTCAATTCATTCAGAACCGATTATTTGGTTATCAGACCCTGGAAAGGTATATAATGCTTACAGATATGGAACAGCAAGCGCGTTGGATGCGGCGGTCGTGTGCCACGGGTCCGCAATGTGCCGGGCTAGTGCGTGAACAGGGCCCTCGAGGTTGTTCGCCTGTGCCTCTCCAATGATTCCCGCAAAAGCAAGCATAGCAACTCGCCCATTCGCAATTTCTTTCTTCTTCAGCGTTTCGAAGTCGTTACCTTTGGAGAAGCCAGCGGGATCAAAGCTGCCGCCAGGATATATACGCTTCAAAGGGTCCTTCTCTGCTGCACGCTTCGTCTCAACATAAGCCATAACGAAGACTTCAATAGCAGCGATGGCAGGCAGAGGAAATGGGACCTCACTGCCTAAGTATGTCTGAGAGGGGGCCACAGGGGCCTCTGTCCATGTCACGCCAGTAATGATTTCAGCACCTGCGGCGCCAGCTACGCCAAGCATCGCCCAACGGCAGTGCATCACTTCAGCCTCCCGGAAGCGTGCAAGGTTGGTTGGATCCTTGCCGAGGCCTAAGGGGTCGAATCCATAGTCACTGCATTTCAAAGGGATATATTACGGGTGAAATCTGAGTAAAATTGAGTTGCAAGCGATGTGGATTATGCAAACGGGATGTGCGAGACGGCAGGAGAGCTTCTCAACGCAACGCTGGTGTAGCGCACCAAGGGAGTGAGCCGTCAAGGTGCGACGGGGGGCTGGATCCAGGGCTCCAAGTGGCGCGCATTGAGGTGTACGCGGTGCCGTTCGTAGCAGCGCCCGACAACTTTCTGCCGCTAAAAGCAGATGCACGGGCCATAATCGGGGAAAATGAGGCGAGGGCAGCCATCGCGTTCGAGGAAATCACTCTCCGAGCCGGGAAACGTGTGTGCGGGAAATGACGTACTATCCATAGCAGAAGAATCGATGGATTTGATTGGTTCCGATGCCCAATTTTTAGATTCGGAGGTACTTTCGTAAGTTGTAAACTATCAACTACACGTACGTGTACTGTATGCCCTTATTAGTCCGAGCAACTTTTTCTACGTTGTAGTCTACATACTGTCTACAGTAGTACGAAAGTACCTTCGTACTACACGTGTACACGTACAGTATCATGTATGGTGGTACATACAAGTATTCATTGTTCATGTTTTATTAAAAATAAAGTTTTATGTGTAGTTGTACTGTACGTGTACAACGTTGTACGTGTACAACTGTACATATTCCATAGCTACATACAACTGTACATCTGGCTTTTGAAATCCCTATGATGTCGGCACACCGAGCCTACGGCTACTTTCTGCCGAAAAGCATAGACTTTTTGTAAAACTTTCATCACATGCAGTCATGTACCCGTACAACGAACGTACGAAGATATTATGTACCGGAATAAACGTTAGTTATTAGAATGCATCGCATGAAGGCGACGTGAGTTCTGTAACCTGTAGAGACAGGCCCAAATTGAAATATGATCTTTGTATGCACAGTTAGTCGTCGGTAAATGTACATAGGCCGTCTCTGACTAATTGCCCGTAGACCGATAAATCTGCAAATCGGGCGGCACGGGGGCTATTATTTCTGATATCCATAGGGCCTACGTGTACAACTTGTACAGTACGGAAGTACTTTCGTACTTTCGTACGAAAGTATCTAGACGGAATACAACGTAGTACGTTGTACCGAAAAAAAAGTATTTTCGTTCGTAAGTTGTACGAAAGTACAACGTACGAAAGTACTTTCGTACTTTCGAAAATACATTGTAGATACTTTCGATGTACGTTGTACTGTACAGTAGCCCTACTGTAGATACTTTCGAAAATAATACCTTCGAAGGTAACAACTTTATACAGTACGTACGTGTACAACGTACTTTCGTACGAAATTACTTTCGAAAGTACGAAAGTACTTTCGAAAGTACAATAACGGTGTACTTTTTTGTACTTTTGAAAGTACTTCCGTACTTCCGTACGTGTACAGTACGTGTAGTTGTACCTTCGATTTTTTCGGTGGTCACGGAGCCTCCACGTCATACATTGACTAGAGAGTTTCAAGCATTGCTATCTACAACTAGTACCTTCGAAGGTAGCTCGTTCCGCAACTTACAGTTGTGCGACGCAACTCCAACAGAAACGATTTTGGCACTTTTCGTGCACGCCGGCGAATTTTTTCGGCGCAACCTTTCCACAGGTCTCGACTTTCTCTGTGACGTCTAACAAGTCCTTCCCAGCGCTCCTTCTGAGGACAACTCGTCCACTCGATTAATGCAGGTCGACGACTTCGCGAAGGTCCCAGAAATGGATAGTCGGCTACTTGCTTCTTCACGTGTCGTGTCTGATTCACAACTCCTGACTGGCGGACACGGCACTAGACTCGAAGACGACAATCGTGACAAAGTATGCAACCGCTACAGACAGTCGTCTTCGACACAACGAGGTGCGCACAACTACTTCTCCACATTCTGTGACTTCTCCACATTCTGTGTCTTCACGAGAAGGCAAAATCTAGAATGATGCCGAAGGCCAACTTGCGCCTTCAAAATTTGACAAACCTGACCACGTTATATCACTGCGCGACAGTGGAGGCGGGCGATGTCCTATCTCTGGCGATGTCGCAGGCATCTGTTCGAAAGCTTGCGACCGAGCACCAAATGTCTTCAAACAGTGTTTTGGATAATGACAAGCCAACAGCTGCACAGGCTGCAGCTGGACGGCTGCAGCGGGCTAGCGCCCGTCAGGCTGCGAAAGCTGCCCAACAGCAGAAGCGACACGCCCATTCAACACCTCGAACATCTGTAAAAAGGAGCATTGAGTGCCGTAAGAAAGTTAAACATGAAAGCACTCTGCACGACGGTGAAACACAGGAAGGTTTGTGACTCCCCAGAACCAAACTTGTTCCTGATATGCCCTGAACAGTCATCCTCCAATATTTTGTTTTCATAAGTTCTTGTTGTTATCTACTGATAATCTTTTGGGTCCACCAGGCTTCGAGGAAGTTGCTGACTTGGCAGAAGATATACATTCGCCATACAAAGAAAAACAAGTGAAGGCCGAAAAAACGCCAAAAAAAATACAGGTTGAGGATGAAAAAGAGCGCAAACGACTAAAACGTCTCCTTAGGAACCGCGTTTCCGCCCAGCAAGCTAGAGAGCGTAAGAAAGCGTATATGTCTTCACTTGAAACTGAAAGGCGTGATTTGGACGGTAAATTTGCTGAACTGGAGTCAAAGATCAATACTCTCGAGAGAGAGAACTTCATGTTAAGGCAGGTTGTACAAAATGCCACACGAGGGCATAGCATCGATGCTGTAAAAGAAAAAAATGGGATACTTGGCAGTGCTGAAGAAGCTCGCACCGTGCCCAGCTGATCAAACAGGCTTGCATAAATAAAGAATCCAGGTTCCGACGAGCTTTGGCGCTCAGAGAACTCTTTCATAGATAGATATTCTTGAATCAATACACAGGTGTGAAAGATACTGTAAATTCAATACACTAAATATTTTACTTGGCTTTACAATCCTGGCTTCGGGAAAAGAAACGGAGGATTCACTGGGTATATCAGAACTGAATGTAGAGCTCACGGCTGTCATTCATTTCTTGAACCAACTCGACTGCCTCAGTCAAGGCTACCTCTCCAAACTTCGTGATATAGTTGTTATTTACACTGATGCTCTGAAGGGCACCGTTTGCGTTACTTTTTATCGCTTGGGCCAGTGCGAATGCACCGTTGTCTTTTATCTCATTGTAACCCAGATCCAGGGAAATAAGATTCTCATTCACGACCTGGAGACTTTGCGCAAGTGCGGTACAGCCTTCGTCACCCAGTTCATTACCCCGCAGGTCCAGCGTGCAGATATGCTCGTTATATTTGATGGCATCTGCGAGGTACCATGCCCCATCTTTTGTGATTTTGCACCAGCCCATTCGCAGGGTGGTGACTTTACTGTGAAACTTTACTGATTCGGCCATAGCCTGAGCTCCTCTAGCGCCGATAGGATTGTATCCAAGCTCCAGTGTCCTCAAGGTTTTGTTTACCTTCAATGCCTCAGCTAGTGCCATAGCTCCTGCGTCAAGGATATTGTTACCGCCGATGTCTAGCACTTCTATGGCGCAGTTATCCGATAGTGCATTTGCAATTTCTGTAGCTCCGAGATCACACAACTCGTTCATGTATAAATTTAAGTGTGTAAGATCGCTGTCTTGTTTGATGTAGTCAGCAAAGAACTTTCCAGCCTCGAAACCTATTCCATTATTGCCCACGTCGAGATCGGTTAACTTGGCGTCACGTTCGCTCAACGCCCGACACAGCGGCTGGATTCCTAGGTTACCGATATCATTCCCATTCAGAAACAAACCTTTGATCCCAGAGTTCATCTTTAGCCCGTTTGCTAGGGCACTAGCACCCATTCTGCCAACATAGTTGCCACTCAGGCTTAACGTTTCAAGAGTTGAGTTCTCTACAAGCGCCTCTGCCAGCGAGCACGTGCCCTCGTAATCTATAGAGTTGTTATTGAGCTCAAGTGCAGATAATGTAGTATTTACTTTGAGCATGTCAGCAAGTGCAGCGGCTCCTTTATCCCCGATGCCGCTGCTATTAAGGTTGAGGGTGGTGATAGTTTTGTCGATTTTGAGATATTCTGCTAGCTGTATGGTTGCGCTGTCACCAAGATTGTTGCTTGCTAATGACAGCATTTCAAGGGCGTGGTTACTTTTGAGTGCTTCACAAATAGCAACAACGCCAACGTCACCGATCCCGTTTGCACTAAAATCAACGCATGTAGCATTGTCATTAAAAGCAAGAGCTTCACTGACATACGCAGCTCCTTCGTTTCCCAGATTACGCCCATGAAGGTCGACAGTGGAATACCGCCTCAAATCTCCCATCATATCGCGAAGTACGCGTTTAAACTCACCAGAGATTTGTCTTGGCTTAGCAAGTGCAGGGAAACCATTAGTTGGCTCAGCAAACATCGGCATTTCAGCAGAAAAGAAATTATCACCTGTCGGTACGGCACGTCCTGTTGAGGCGACGTTTAAGTCATCAAATCCGGGCGTGGGGCTCCGTTCGAATGTGTCAGGTGTAGATGTCACTGAGCTCCTCTTCTTTCTCAAGAACACGCATGTGATGGCCGCCAGGGCAATGGCAAATATGCCTATAGAAGTGTAATAATTGCTGCTACTAGCTCTGAAAAGCAAGGACCCTACTTGCTGATGCTGCAGTGACTGCGAAGGCAAAACAAATGTCTTCGGCCTTGACAGCGGGGTAAGTGGGAAAGGCTCGGAGACGGGTTCTCTGGATGGGACCTCATCGTTCCCATTGATTTCATCCGCACGTTTGTCCACCCCATCCTCATCGAAAACGTATTGCTCTTTGTCATCAATATCGGCC
>Ga0209630_10004306_pt1 | contig 12555 bp, 9 predicted proteins | sample COG_01_FD_184745 | JGI IMG/M metagenome (GOLD analysis project Ga0209630, IMG submission 184745) | Pelagic Microbial community sample from North Sea - COGITO 998_met_01 (SPAdes) (version 2) | ecosystem: Environmental > Aquatic > Marine > Neritic zone/Coastal water | place: Helgoland, sampling... | reverse complement strand
CCCTCTAGATCTTACAACAACATCAGGATTTAATACCATTCTAGCCATCTGGTCTTGGTTAGGATTAAAGTTTTTAAACTTTTTGTAGTCTCTATAATTAAACCAATTAAATCTTCTTACTTTATAGGGGCAGTTGTTAGCACAATATCTTGTGCCTATGCATCTGTTATAAGTCATCTGATTTAAACCTTCGTTACTGTGGGTTGTTGCTGCAACTGGACAAACTGTTTCACATGGTGCATGGTTACAGTGCTGACACAACATTGGCATAAAAACAACTGATGGGTTTTCTTCCGGAACTTCTAAATTTCCATAATCAAAATCACCATCCACCTTATTAGAATCTGCCCATTCTTTTCTATTGTCATCTTCAATAGATGAGAAATATCTATCCATTCTCAGCCAATGCATATCTCTTGATCTTCTAACTTCGTCCTTTCCAACCACTGGGACATTATTTTCAGAATGACAAGCTGTTATGCACACTCCACATCCGTTACATGAAGATAAGTCAATAGACATTCCCCACCTGTGACCAACATGTTCTACGGGATGTTCATCCCACAATGAAAATTCAGTAGCATTAACTTCAGAATGTCCTCCCTCTTCGTGGCTATGAAGCTTTACTTTTGGATTATAAGCTTCTTGATTAGATTGATGATTGTCTTTCCAAAAATCGTAAGTAGTTTCTTTAACAATTGAAGTCCTTCCCATTATTGTATGATGGGTTTGTGTTCCTGCAAGAGAATACCTTTCGTTGGTGGCAATAACATCTCCGTATCCACTATAACTTACAGAGCCGTTTTTGAAATTACACAACTTAAAAGCGTTAGCCCCAATTGGAACTAAACCTCCTTGAGAATTAGTCAAATGGTTTCCGTATTCGTCTGCCTGAAAAGCTGCATTTCCTATATCTTCATTATTTTCACCTCGGCCATATCCCATAGAAACACCAACAGTTCCACTGGTTTGCCCAGGAAGAGGATAAACTGGTAATTTAATTTCTTTTCCATTAACTTTTAAAGTGGCAACAAATGCTTTTTCTTCTTGACCTAAATGAATACCATCCCAAGCTGACTTAGAGTCTGAAGTATCTATTCCAAATAATTTATAGCAATCGGATGGTGCCATAGTTATGTAGTTGTCCCAAACTATTTTAGATATTGCGTCAGGAAGTTCCTGTAACCAAGGATTAGCTGCGTGATGGCCAACACCAAGTTCCTTTTGATAAACTAAATATTCCCAATCTAAAGCATTTTCTTGAGGATTAATTTGTACAGGATAATCATTAAAAACTAAAATAGATGGAATTGATTCGTTAGTGCTAGTAGTAAATCCATTATGAACAGTCCAGTTCCAAAAATCAGCAAAATTTGGATAGGAAGACTGGTCTCCAATAGAATTATCTAACCAATATTTTCTCATGTAATCGTAGAAAGCTTGACTTTCTGAGTTAGATCTTTCAGCAAGACCAGACCATACTAGTAAACTTTCTTGAGCTTGTCTTGTATTGTAAAGAGGTCTAATTAAAGGTTGTTGTAAAGAATAATTATTAGATCCAGGATTTAAATCACACCAAGACTCTAGGTAGTTGTGATCAGGACAAACAAATTGACAGGCTGAAGCAGTTTCATCCATAAATTCTGAAAACGAAACAGAAAAATCAAGCTTACTTATAGCTTCAGATATCTCGGATCCATTTGACATTGAATAAACTGGATTAACTCCATAGAAAATAACTCCATCAATTTTACCACTTAATAAGTCTTTTTGAAAACTGTCAACTTCTTCATCGTTGCCGTTAAATAAGTTTATCTCATTATCAACATCTATGGTTGTACCATAATTATTTAATTGATAGTTTATTTTATTAACTAGCATTTGAACATTTGGATCATTGGACCCTGCTACAACAAGTGAATTTCCTTTGTTTTCTAAAAGAGATTTAACAGCAGACTGGATTTTCTCATTAGTAGCTTCATTAAGACTGGAATTAGAATTTTGATTATTTAGAGAACTTAAAATAGAAGACGCAACTAATATTTCTTCAGAAGGTTTTATTTTCACACGCACATCTGAATTAGCACCTGTAAGAGAAAGAACTGACTCAAACTGAAAATGCTTAGACATCCATCCATTCTCAGGCTTTCTCGCTTTACTAAAATCAGTAGAAAATTTGGAAGGAAGTAACCAATTGCATATAAAATCAGCATTTATTGATACGATAGTCTTGGCTTTTGTAAAATCATAGCTAGGAATAAACCCTTTTCCAAAAATATTTTCATTTGCTTTTCTAATGCCATAATAAGATTGAGCATCGTATTCAATATGCTTAATATTGCATCCAGAAACAGAGTCATCAGATGGTGAAAATTTATTAATAAAATCTTGAATAACCGATTTTGTAGAAGGAGATATAATAGTGTTAGAAACTATTCTAACTCTTCCATTCTTATCTTTTAAATTATTTAATTTTTTTAAGATTTCTTTATCAATACTAGACCAAGAATCTGAACTTTTATTGATAGATGGTCCGTTTAATCTTGAACTATTGTATAAATTTAAAATAGATGTAGATACTCTAGGAATTAGTCCACCTTGTGTAAAGCTTTCTCTTTTACCTTTTAACCATATTGGTCTTCCCTCTCTAGATTTTATTAAAACATTGGCAAAATCATTTCCGTCATAATATGCAGAAGAATACCAATTTGAAACTCCGGGTGTTATCTCTTCTGGTTTATTTACATAAGGTATGGATTTGATCACTGGCGATTCGCAAGAAGCAAGAGTTGCTGCAGCTACACTAAAGCCCATAAACTTTAAGAAATCTCTTCTTCCAGTCTTTAAATCATCAATACCATCAGACCCTAAAAATTCATCTACAGGAACATCATCTTGAAATTCTTTTTGACTAGAAATAGAAAATTCCGGAGTTTGATGTTTCTCCGAGTAACCTTTCCAATATGTTTTTGTTTTGCTCATAAACTATTTATAAGAAAATTTAGTAATGACATTTTGCACATTCCCAACCTCCTAATTCTTTCACTGTCACCTTATCATCTTCAAAAATTTTGTTATTAACGTCTGCTCTCAGTTTAATTCTCTTATGTATTTCTTCATAATACCCAGAACTTGTCAAATCAATCTCTTTTTTGTTATGACATTCTATACACCAACCCATAGTTAGCAGTGGTTTTGTCAATTGAATTAGCCCTCGCTCCATTCCATCGTCAGTTGCTGCATATGCATTTACTTCATCAATGGTAGAAACTCTTCCAAGTGTATAAGTCTGAACAGGACCATGACATTGTCTGCAATCAATATTTGCAGTGTTAGTATGTACGTGTTGAGCGTGACTAAAGTAAACATGGTCTGGTAAGTTATGGGCCTTATTCCAAACAATTGGTTCCTCTATCCTGTCTCCAAATTCGTCTAAATTATATGCCTGCTTGTTTTTGTTGTAGCCTGAGGCTTTATGCAGTTTATCTATCTCTTCAGTGCCATACTCAGGTCCTTCATGAACAATTGCATGACAATTCATACATACATTAACAGAAGGTATGCCAGCATGTTTTGATTTTTCAGCCGAATGGTGGCAATACTTACATTCAATACTCATTTTTCCAGCATGAAGTTTGTGTGAATAGGCTACTGGCTGTGAAGGCATATAATCTTCGTAAACACCCAATTGGTAAGCTCTACCAAATAACTCAACTCCAGAAAATAATGCGACACCCACAATCAACAACATGGTTACAAACCAATTTCTTAGAAGCCACTGCTGAGCACTAGTAGCAAATGTACTAGTAGGGTCAAATTCTTTTCCTTCTTTAGCAGCGACTGCAGCTGTTAATTCTCTTCTAACACCAAGGATAGCAAACAGCACAAATACTAAAATAAATGATATTATCCACCACCAATAGTCCGATGAATTAGCATCATCTGATAGTGTATCGTTCGATGCTAAACTTCCACCACCAACTGCCGCAACAGGTGGAGCATAATTATCTACATAGGTAAATATTGACTCTACTTCTTCTCTAGACAAATGTCCCTGTGGTGTCATTGCAGTAGGAGACCAATCCCATATAGCTTTTGCCATTTTAGATTTCCCACTATTGTAAAGCTTGGAAGGATTAGACACCCATTGGTAGATTAACTCTTCTTCACCAGCATCTGTCCACTTTTGCAATACTCCTTGCATTTTGGGACCAGTGGCATTTTTTACAGGGTTATGACACGATGCACAGTTTGCCTTAAATAGCTTTTCACCATCTTGCGAAAAGAACGATAATGCAGCAAAAGCCATCACTATTGTTAAACTGATTTTAACTGAAAACTTAATAAGTTTATTTACCATTTAAATTGAATAAAAATTAATCCTTTTAAAAGCATTAGCAAATGTAATATGTCAAAATAATTTAGACCACATTGTTTTAAGAATTGTCATCAAAATATCTTAATTTAGAATGTTTCTAAATAACTTGTTTGGAGATGGGTTTAAAAAGCTAAACAATAGGGTGTAAATGCAATAAATAGTTTTAATTAAATTTGTAAGAGATATTTGATATGAAAAAAATTCTTTTTTACACGACGTTAATAATTTGCTCCACTTTTCATTCACAAAATGATTGGACCTTATATCCAAAAAAAGAAGCTCTAGACAGTCTAAATATACAATCCACTGAATTATTAAAATCAATAAATCATGACTCTATACAAGTTCATGACTCTATAAAAGTATTAGATACAAAATATACCGATTCATTATACTACCTTTCTAATGAAGGTATTTTAGTAGAGAATAAAGATTCTAAAATTGACTCCATAAATAATTATTTATCGGAAAAGGGGAAATACAATGGATATACTGTTCAATTATATGTTAGTCAAAAAACAGATAAGGTTAGAGAAATAAGAAAAAAATTCATATCCAATTTCCCAGAAATGATTTTATTTGACGAGTACATAGCTCCAAATATATTTTTGTACTCTGGAAAATTTCAAGACTACAATAACGCTGTTTTTTCAAAAATGAAGCTTGAGGAGGTTTTTGAAAATACTTTAGTAGTTAGAAAAAGTTTCCCCTACCGTGTGGAAAAAAAAATGGAGGACTAAGAAGCCCTCCATTGAAATAGATAATAAAAACTTAATTTCTAAAACATTGCAAGGAAATCAGAGTTTTCAAAAAACTTTATAAATTCTCTATCTTTTTTAGCCATATCTTTCAATGAAGCATCTTTTTCAAAAGACATTTTAAGATTCTCCATCACCATTTCTGTATTTGAAGTTCTAGCTCCAATAATAGCTTTAAGATAATAAGACTTAGCGTCTTTAAGGTCTAAATCGTCAATAGCATCTGAAGCAGCGTCATAATGCTCTGCAAGAATGTTTGCTAAAGCGTAGTTGTAAGACTTCGTATCTCCCATAGAGGTAATAGATTCTTCATATTTACCTTCTTCAATTTGAATAAGGCCAATATTGTACTTTGATTCAGTAGTATTAGACGACTCGAATAATGATTTAATTTCATCTGTTGATTTTCCATTTGACACGTGCTTGACTGCAGCAACATTATTACTTACTGTTTTATTATCTGTAATTGCAAGAGCTTCTTCAAAAGATTTTGTTGCCCCATCATTATCCCCCATCATATACATTATATAACCCGTATTGTTCTTTATTCTCCAATCATTTGGATATATTCTTGCAGCATTATTATAATTTTTAAGTTGTGTATTCATGTCTTGCTCATTCAATGTTGCCTGAATAATCTCTTCCAAAGAAAGTGTATCAGGATTTGTAGCAACTAAGTTTTTAAGTTCGTCATCACTGTAGCCAACTTGGTCGTAACTAACTGTTATAACAGATCTTCTTAACTGAGGAAGAACTTTTTTCTCAAGAAATGCATAAGATTTTGCCATGTTTCTTATTTCTTTTTCTCTCTTATTTAAGTCAGGTGTCATTTGTAAAACTCTAAGAATTAAATCTTTGTCTTCATTATCAGTTTTAGAAACTTCAGTTTTAAATCCTTCCCAATCTTCTCCCTTTGGAACAACATTGTAAAAAGAAGTTTCTTTTCCAGAGTCAAATTTCATTCTTTTAGATTTTGATACTAAAGACTTCATGGTGCTATTTCCTCTGTCCTGAGCTAAATTATCATTCAAATCAACTTCCCCTTCAGGAGAAGCAAAAGAACTAATCTGTATAGACTTTACTTCTATTCTAGAACCCTCTTCCATAGAGCTAGAAATAAAACCCAACAAATCTTTGACATCAGAATCTCTCAATTCTTTGGACGAAACATTATGCTTTGCTTTATTAAAGTTAATTGTTGCAGATTTTGTAAAAGAATTTATTCTTTTGAAATTGCATTCAGAAGAGCTAATTACTTGATCGTCTAATACAATTAGCTTAGAAGTGATAATGGTTCCATCAGCAATCTTTGGGCTCATGATATCTTCGGTTTTGCTACCCATTTTAACTAGTACCTGAACCTTTACCTCACCTTCGTCCATACTTTTTTGATAAGGAATGGTACTTGTGTAAGAGAATGGTAAACCTGTAGAAGGAACCACTTTTCCATTACCTGCAGCTTTCGGGCCTTGGTAAATTTCAGTTTGAAAAGGAATCTCATTTCCGTCCTTGCAAAAGAATATTGGAGTAATTTCGGCCACAGCTTTTGCATTAAGACCTTTTTCGACAAATTTTCCATTTATTTGAAGCGTTACATCCCCACCCTTCATATGTAATGGGTTTTGGGTAACTTCATATTCTAATTCTTTAATCATAGAACAGCTAGAGAAAATTGTAAAAAACAATGCGACTATGGCAATGTAGTTGATGTTAAAATTATTGGTTTTCATTAGAGTTTGTTTAATCTACTTTTAAGTTGGTGCAAGTATAAGGACTTTATTTTATAAAAAAAAAGCAACTATATGTAAAAATAGGAACTCTAAATTGTTGACAACTACAAGAATTTTAGCTTTAAAAGCCTATGAAAGAGCAGATTTCAATAAAGAAGATAAGTTTTCCAACAACAATTTCTCATTGTCATAATGGATGCTTTGAGCATCTATTTTAATTACCGGAACTTTTAATTTATCTAACCAAAAATTATAGTTTTGAATTAGATTCTCTAAATATTCAATTCCTAAGTCTTTTTCAAAGTCTCTATTTCTAGATTTGATATTTTTCGAAATATGTTCAATACCTGAATCTAAAAAAATCAACATATCGGGTTTAGGAAAATTATTGAATAAACTTTGGTGGATATTTTCCACTATTGAATAATTAGATTTGGACAAATTCATCTTAGAAAAAACCAAGCTTTTCTCAATATGAAAATCTGAAAAAACTATTGGATGATCTTGGTCAAAAAAAGTATTCATTTGTAAACTTCTGTCCAATAAAAATTGCATTTCAGAATGAAATGCATAGTCTTTTGTTTTATAAAATAATTTTAAAAACTTATTTTCAGCAAACTCTTCCAACAAAAGAGAACCATTAAAATGATTGGCAAGAAATTTTGCTAGAGTTGTTTTACCTACCCCTATATTACCTTCTATTGCTATATATTTATTTTTCATTGAATAAAACTACATTTGATTCATCGACGCATTTTAAAAGCATTTTGTCTGGAAAATCATTTAGATCTGGGATGAATTCATTTTCAAATAGGTCTTTAAGTATCAGTAATGAAAATTTTCTTTCTTTAATTTTAGGGTGAGGTATAGAAAGTTCTTCATTATCTATTATAATTCCGCTGTAAATTAAAATATCTAAATCAATTATTCTGTCTTGGTAACTTTGGCCCATCTTAGGCCCTCTACCCATTTGTTTCTCTATGCTTTTAAGTTTTTTAAGTAGTTGCATCGGCTCCAAAGAAGTTTTAATAACTAAACCCATATTTAGAAACTCATTTTCAGAATCGTAACCCCATGGATCGGAAGAGAAAATTCTAGACTTATTTAAAATTCGTCCAAAACCTTCAATATTGCTCAATGCATTTTTTAAGTTTTTTAACTTGTCCCCTAAATTAGTTCCTAAAGAAATTACAACTTCATTTTCCTGCATTTATAAATAGAATTTATCAAAACTTTATTAAAAAAAGGTAAATTTTAAAATCACTTATCTATTTCTGCAATTATAAAGAATTATTATTCATATTTTTACAAAAAAATTAAATTCATTATTATGAGACCATTTTGGAGATCTTTCTGGGCATCAATTTTTGCCTATGTTGTTTTAAGTGTATTTGTTATTATCCTTATTAATATAGTTATTTTTTCTGTCGCTGGATCATTTATGGAAAAAGAAAAATTTAAAATAAATGACAACTCTTATTTAGAACTAAATCTAAATTTTAATATTGATGAAAGAAGTGGAATAGCAACTTCTAATGACTTTAACAATCCAATCTCCAAAAGCTATGGAATTCATCAAATTAGAAAGGTTCTAGAAAAAGCTAAAAAAGATGAAAAAATAAAAGGAATAGTTTTGAGAATCCCCAATGTAAATATGGGGTTGTCTACCATTGACAATCTAAGAGACTGTTTAAAGGACTTTAAAAATTCTGGAAAATTTATTATTGCCTATGATGAAACCTATTCAATGGGTGCTTTTTATCTAAACAGTGTAGCTGACAAAATTTATTTATATCCTCAAGGAATGGTTGATTTTAGAGGTCTAGGATCCGAAGTTATGTTCTTTAAAAAAGCTTTAGACAAATTGGATGTTGATGTGCAAATAATAAGAGGCAAAGGAAATAAATTTAAAGGGGCAGTAGAGCCTTTTATGTATGAAAAAATGAGTAATGAAAATAAGCTTCAAATAAAAAAATTATTGGACGATGTTTGGCGAAATATGACGCACAACATTAAAGATTCTAGAAATATATCCTTAGAGAGCTTAAATGAAATTGCAGATTCATTATATAGCTATAATGCCAGTGGAAGTTTAAATCATCAGCTAGTGGATGATTTAATTTACGAAGATCAATTAGATTCTATAATAAGAAAAAATATTGGCGTAAATAATGAAGAAAAAATTCACAGTATTTCTTTCAAAAAGTATTTGGATAAAAACCTAAAGCAAAATCCCATGGCTATGGGCTCTAGTTTTGGAAGTAAAAAAGGGAATATTGCAGTTGTATACGCTGTTGGCACTATAGTTAGCGGCAAAAGCTCTGAAGGGAACATGGGTTCAAATACAATAGTTAAGGCTATAAACAAAGCAAATAAAGATTCTACTATTAAAGCAGTTGTTTTAAGAGTTAATTCTCCAGGAGGAAGTGCGCTAGCTTCAGACGTAATTTGGAGATCTTTAGAAAAAACAAAAGAAAATAAACCAGTAATAGTCTCAATGGGAGACTTAGCGGCTTCTGGTGGATATTATATATCATGCGGTGCTGATAGAATATTTGCAGAGCCAAATACAATAACTGGATCAATCGGAGTATTTGGCATGATTCCTAACTTGGGGAGAATGTTAGAAAATAAAATTGGGATTACTTTTGATAGAGTGGAGACTAATGAACACGCTGCTTTCACTATGTTTGATGCTTTAGATAAAAAAGAGTTGGCTACTTTCCAAAAAGGAGTTGATCAGATTTACGATACCTTCATCACCAAAGTAGCAATGGGAAGAGATGGACTTAAAAAAAGTGATGTTCATAATATTGCAATGGGAAGAGTTTGGTCTGGTAAAGAAGCCCTAGACTTGGAACTCGTAGATGAAATGGGAAGTTTACAATCTGCTATAGACTTTGCCGCAGATAAGGTTGGTATAGAAAATGATAAAGTCAAATTAATTCATTTACCTGAGAGAAAAAATGACGAGCTATTAGAACTTTTATCTTCTTTAGAAATAGGTACTAAGAGCAGTAATGAAGCAATGGAATATATAAATAATATAAATTCTATTTTTAAAAAAACTGTCAAAAGTCCACATGTTAAAGATAAATATCAAACAATATTCCCATTTGAAATAAGAATTTTCTAATATGATTATATATTTGTTAAAAAAAACAATGTCGTCAGATAAAAATTTTCACGGAAGCACAGGAATCATTGGCTATATTTATGTCTCAATTGCTTTAATTATTATTGCCGGATTAATATTTTTTGGTTAATAAACAATTCCAATGATTTCATCTATTGGAAAACCTCTAAATAATTTTTTTTCTTGGTATCTTGAAAGAAGAATGGTTGAAATTGAAAATTTCAAGTCCAATCCTGAAATTGTTCAACAACAAACTCTTTCCAATTTAATTAGTTCTGCAAAGTCAACTCAATTTGGGATTTCAAACAACTTTAGCTCAGTTTACAACTCAAGTAGTTTTAAATCGATAATTCCTCTAAGAAAATACGAAGACTTTGAGCCTTTTATCAAAAAAGCTAAAAATGGAGAACCTAATGTTCTTTGGCCTGGAAAAGTAAAATGGTTTGCCCAATCATCTGGGACAAGTAGTAATACTATTAAACATATTCCCATAACCATAGATTCTTTAAAAAAATGCCATTACAAAGGGGGGAAAGATTTATTGGCGATTTATTATAGAAACAATCCAAATACACAACTGTTTTCTGGGAAACACTTAATAATGGGAGGGAATGAGAAACATTTACCTGGCAACGACAAGTCTATTTCTGGAGATTTATCAGCCATAATTATGAAAAATTTACCCTGGTGGTGTGAATGGAGAAGATCTCCAAATAAAGTGAGAAGTCTTTTGCAAAAAAACTGGGTAGATAAACTAAAATATATAGTAAAGCATTCTTCAAAAGATAATGTTCAAATTATTGCAGGGGTTCCATCTTGGGTTTTAATTATTATGAATGAAGTTATTAAAGAAAATAATCTAAATTATATTCATGAAATATGGCCCAGCCTAGAATTATATCTTCACGGTGGAATGAATATAGCTCCATACAAAAAAAACTTTGAATCTATAAGCAGTAAAAAAATTAACTTTTACCAAAACTACAACGCAACAGAAGGTTTTTTTGGATTGCAATCTGAAAATGATGCAGACGACATGCTTTTAATGCTTGACTACGGAGTATATTACGAGTTTATTTCTAAAGATAATTGGAAAGAAGACCAGCCTTTGACATTGAGTTTAGAAGACGTGGAGTTAAATACTCCATATGAAGTTGTGATTTCTACTAATGGAGGTCTTTGGAGATACAGGCTAGAGGATACTGTGATTTTTACATCCATAAACCCCTTTAAGATCAAGGTAATTGGAAGAACAAAACAGTTTATAAATATTGCTGGGGAAGAACTAATGATTCAGCATGTAGAAACAGCTATAAATAAAGCTTCAGAAAAATGTCTTTGTAGCATAGGAGAATATACTGTAGCTCCTGTTTTTAAAAATAGCAATAAGTCTATTGGATTTCATTATTGGTTAATCGAGTTCTGTGAAAGGCCAGATGATTTATCAAATTTTAGTAGTATTTTAGACATAGAGCTTCAAAAAGTTAATATTGATTACAAATCTAAAAGAGAAAATAATTATCCTCTTAATAAACCAATTATCAAGGAAGTTCCAAAAAATACTTTTTACAACTGGTTAGAAAGTCAAAATAAATTAGGTGGTCAGCACAAAATTCTAAGAATAAATGAAAATAAGGATAAAATAAATGAGATATTGGAAATGGAAAATAGTAATTAAGTTTTTAGTTTTTTCATTAATATTTACCATTTCAAATGCACAAAATATTAATGAAAAACCATTCAAATTATTTTCTAAAAGTGAAAAAATTGAGATTGATCAATATGGATTTATCTACCACATAAATAAAGACAATCTTGTTAAGTTTAACAAAGAAGGAGTTCCGATATACAACTACAGTAACAAACTACTTGGAAACATAACACAATTAGATATAAGTAATCCTTTGAGACCTTTACTTTTCTACAAGGACCAAGGAATAATATTAGCTCTAGACAATACTTTGTCTTTACAAAAAAGTGAAATTTCTCTAAATGAGTTAGCATTGTACCAAACAAGTTGTATTTCAAACAGCAATTTTGACAATGGAATTTGGCTATACGACATTGATGTAAATGAAGTTGTAAAAATCAATCATCAAGCAGAAGTAGTATTTAAAAGTGGCAATCTTTCTGTTATACTTCCGAATATGCAATTCCCTATATTAAAGCTACTGGAAAAAAATAAAAAACTTTATGGGGTTACTTCTAGCCAAATAATTGTTTTGGACCAATATGGGTCACTCTTAAACACAATAAATCTTAAGGCAACTAATGGGCTTATTATAAAAGAAGAAAATCTAATAGGCTATGACGGTAATTGTATTGTAAACTACAATTATTTAGACTATAAATTAGATACTATTTACCAAACTAATAGCTATGACAAAATCGTACAATGTCAGGAAGAAATAATAGGCATACTTAAGGGTAATTCTGACGCAAATTCAATTTTTATATCCAAATAATTACCAACAAAAGTTATTAACATATGTTTTTTTTTAATTCCTATTTTCTACTTTAGTTACCTAAAATTAAAAGGGAATGCACATAGCT
>Ga0209630_10004301_pt1 | contig 12562 bp, 13 predicted proteins | sample COG_01_FD_184745 | JGI IMG/M metagenome (GOLD analysis project Ga0209630, IMG submission 184745) | Pelagic Microbial community sample from North Sea - COGITO 998_met_01 (SPAdes) (version 2) | ecosystem: Environmental > Aquatic > Marine > Neritic zone/Coastal water | place: Helgoland, sampling... | reverse complement strand
GACAAGAGGTGGTTGTGAATATTCTTAGAGTTGGAAGACTGGGTATGTTCTTCCAGTCAAAGGATGAGAGAAAAACAGGATATTACGACAATGAGACAGGTACTTGGGAAGAATTGCCTGGTAGTTATAGGGTGACTGTTAGAGATGGTATTCGAATGGCTCAAAAACTAGCACCTATGGATATTATGATGCTGCCGGTTGTCTTCAGAGGAGAAGCTTCATGAAAAATTTAAATAAATTCATTTTATCTTTGGCATTAATTGCATCAGTCTCAACTTTTGCTCAAGAAGCTGCTGAAGGCGAACCTACAACTATTCAAGGTTTATTGCAGTTAGTTGAACAGGGGAGAACAACTGAACAAAGTGTTAACGCTAAAAGAGAGGCTGAGTTTCTTGCTGATAAAAATAAGCAAGCAGCAAAATTGGCTGCTGAAAAGAGAGAGTTAGCTAGACAAGAAAGAATCGCTGATCAGCTTGAAGCCGAATATAAGAAAAATGATGCAATCTTAGTTGTCAAAGAGGCAGCTTATAAGAAAGAACTAGGTTCACTGGTTGAGCTTTTTGGTCATTTGCAAAGTTCTGCTGGAGAGGCTAGCGCACTTTTTGCTGATTCCTTAACTTCTGCACAATATGGCAGAGAAAGAGAATCATTTTTAAACGAGCTATCTTCAAAAATGTCCAGCGCTACAGTACTTCCGACCATTAGAGAGCTTGAGGGTCTTTGGTATGAACTTCAAAGAGAGATGGTTGCAGGGTCTGAAGTTGTTTCTTTCAATGCAAATGTTATTAATCTTGATGGTGAATCAGAGAATTGCATGGTTACTAGAGTGGGACTCTATAATGCTATCTGTGATGGCAAATATCTAGAATACATTGGCAGCAAAGGCCAGTATGCATTCCTTGGAAAGCAGCCTGAAGGCCGTTATGTAAGTTCAGCTAAAAAACTATCTAATGCCGAGGTTGGAGAAGTGATTAAGTTTGGTGTAGACCCGACTGGTCCAGTTGGTGGAAGTTTGCTTGCTAATCTTATTCAAAATCCAAGCCTAATGGAGAGAGTTAATCAAGGTCGTGAAGTTGGTTACATTATTATTTTTGTAGGTTTAATTGGTATAGCGATAGCTTTTTGGAAGTTATTTACTTTATATACAATGGGTGTTGCTGTTGCCAAACAAGCTAAATCAAAAACTCATGATAAGACCAATCCATTGGGAAGAGTTCTCGCTGTTGGTGAAGAGCACATGAACAAAGATATTGAAACTTTAGAGTTGAGACTTGCTGAAGCAATCATGGCTGAAAGGCCAGCAATTGAACGAGGGATACCTGTTGTAAAAATTATTTCAGTTGTCGCGCCTCTGGCAGGTTTATTAGGAACAGTTACAGGTATGATCGTAACCTTCCAACAAATTACATTATTTGGTACTGGTGATCCTAAGATCATGGCTGGAGGTATCTCTCAAGCCCTTGTGACTACTGTTTTAGGACTAGTAGTTGCTATTCCAACAACGCTTTTACACTCTTTTGCTAATTCATCAGCAAGAGGAATTATTAATGTTCTCGAAGAACAAAGCACAGGAATAGTAGCAGAACATTCAGATTCAAAGTAATTAGTTAATGTTTTACGCAGTCACCGAAGCTTTTAATACTCTCAGAGACTTTATGTCTGCTGGGGGTAGTGTGCTTTGGTTGATTGCAATCCTTGCCGCTTTTATGTGGGCAATAATCTTGGAAAGAATTTGGTATTTTAATGCAGGCCATCAAGTTTATATGGGCGAATTAAAAGCTGAATGGGATTCAGTTTCAGATCATGCCTCATGGAAAGGTACTGCAATTAAAGAAAAATTAATTTCTCAAGCAAGAACCGAAGTTAATAGATATCTGCCTTTAATAAATACATGCGTTGCTCTAGCACCTTTATTTGGTTTATTAGGAACTGTCACCGGTATGATTGAGGTTTTTCAGGTGATGGCTTTTACGGGTGGTGGTGATGCTAGGTCGATGGCTGGAGGTGTTTCAAAAGCAACTTTACCAACGATGGCTGGAATGACCACGGCTCTTTCGGGTGTATTTGCTACTATATATTTAAATGCAGCAAGAAATAGAGAAGAGACTTTAATTAAAGAGATAATAAGAAATTAGTTAATAGGAGAAAATTGTGAGAAGAAACGCTATATCAAGTGCAGTTCAAGAAGAAGAAGCAGAGATTAATATGACTCCCATGCTTGATGTTGTTTTCATCATGCTTATTTTCTTTATTGTGACGGCTAATTTTATTAAGGAGCCAGGTCTTGAAATCAATAGACCAGAGTCAGATACATCTGAAACTCAAGAAAATGCAGCAATATTGATTGCCATTGGTGCATCTGGAGAAATTTGGATGGATGGAAGAAGAATTGATGCAAGACAAGTAAAAGCAAATGTTGTAAAACTTCTTGCTGATAATCCGCAAGGCTCAGTTGTAATTCAGGCTGATGAAAAAGCAATGGCTGATACAATTATTAAAGTTATGGATGGCTCAAGAGAAGCCGGCGTTTATAATATTTCACTTGCATCTGAACCTAAATAGAGAACTATTTTGAATACTGCTAATAATAGTATTAATACTTTATATCAAACCTTGGCCAAGGCACTTGGACCATTAGCAGCAATTTATTACAAAGCATTCAATTACAATAAATACCTTGCCGGAACTGGCTTTGCAGCCTTTATAACTCTTGGTTTATTCTTTTTAATGGTTGCATTGATTAATCTGGGTGATGATAGCTTGCCAACTGATAATTCTAGAAAATTAGGTGATGTCATTATGCCTGATAGAGATATTGATACTTTGTTCGATAATGTTGACAAGCCTGAAGAGCCTGACGAGCAACCAGAGGACATAGCACAGCCGGAATTAGATCTCGCGCCGCTAGCCGGTGTTGATGTGAGTGTCCCAAAACCAAAAGCTAACTTTGCTGGCTCTGGATCTTTTTTTAGGGACGGAGAATATATCCCTTTATTTAAAGTGACTCCTATTTATCCTAGAAGAGCTCAAGAAAGAGGAATCATGGGATACGCAGTTATTTCTTTTACTATTACTGAAACTGGAACAGTTGAAAATGCTGAACCTCTTGAGGGAATGTGTGGTGATCCAACCAATCCAGAAACTGTATTTAGACCATGCTCTATTTTTAATTCAGCAGCCTCTAGAGCCGCTTTAAAGCTTAAGTATAAGCCAAAGATTGTTGACGGAAATGCTGTTAGAGTTGATGATGTTCCTCATAAGTTTACTTTTATTTTGGAGGAGACTTAATGTTTAAGACAATTTCCCGAAATATTTTTATTATATGTGTTTTTAGCTTTACTCTAAGCACCATTAATCTTTCTGCGCAAAGCAGAGCTGATGAACCATCTGTAGGCGGCAACTCTCAAAAAGCAGGTAAAACTCGTACCTATAAAAAAGCTCGAGTTCTTCAAAGCTCTACTGCTAAAAAAGTTGTAAAAATCGTTGAGGCTCTTGAAAGACAAAAAATTGTAAAAGTTCCAGACCCAGAAAACAAAGGTCAATTTATCGAAAAAGAGGAAGATGATCCTGATTGGGTAACTGCTAAATCAATATTGACTGAACTACTAAATAATAGAGCTGAGATGAAAAGTTATGATCGTTCTGTTATGTGGAATTATTGGGGATATCTCTATTTCAGTGAAGAAGACTACGATCAAGCCATGTATGCATATGAGCAACTTCTTAAAGAGCCCGAGGCAACGGTTCCTCTGAGAACAGCATCATTATTAACACTGGCTCAATTAAATTTAGTAAAAGAGAGATGGGATAAGGGCATTAGCTTAATTCTTCAATGGATGAGTGAGGTTGAGACTGTTACGGCTCAATCATATTATCTGCTTGCTTCGGCTTACTTTCAAAAAACAGATTATGTAAGAGCAAGAAGCAACATGGAAGAAGCCATCAGGCTTGCAGAAGAAGAGGGTTATAGACCCAAAGAAAATTGGTATGTTCTTTTAGCAGCTTGCTTTAGTGAATTAAAAGATAAGAAGATTATAAGTGCTCAGTTTGCTCTAGAGCAGCAAGTAGGTATCTATGAAATTCTAGTTAACTACTATCCTAAAAAATTGTATTTTCTGCAGTTAGGCGGCACATATCAGCAAATGGATAGAGAGGAAGACTATATGCTGACTTTAAAAGCAGCTTATGAAAAAGATTTACTGGACAAAGAGGGAGAGTATCTCGCTTTAGCACAAATGCTATTGCTGAAAAAAAATCCGTATTGGGCTGCACAAGTTTTAGTTGCTGGTCAGCAAAAGAAAGTAACTATCACTGATGAAGACACCGGTGAGGAAGAGGTTGTTGCCGTTGTAAAAGATAAAGAGAAGACATTAAAGCTTTTGGCTGATGCTTGGAGAATGGCTCAGGAAATTGATAAGGCCATCCCTGTGCTAGAAAAAGCTGCCAAGATGTCAAAAGATGGGGACACATATGTCCTATTGGGGAATCTATATCTCTTTGAAGATCGTATGGAAGATTCTATCAGGGCAATTGAAGCTGGCCTTAAAAAGGCTAAAGTTAAAAGTCGATCTCAAGCTTTGCTGGTTTTAGGTCAAGCACATTTTGAATTGCAGAATTTTGAGGAAGCGAAAAAACATTTCAGGGCTGCGGCAAGAGATGAAGACAAACGAATCAAAAAAACTGCAAACTCTTGGATTAAATATGCTGAGAATGAAGAAATCCGAGTTAAAAATTTAGCTTTGCGAAGAGATTTTATTCAACAATCTCAAGCTAAATCTAAAAACTCCTAAGTTTTTACAAAAGTTTCAATCTTGAAATCATATTCATTTTCGCTATCTCGTTTGTAAGATTTCTTTGATATTTCTTTCCAATGACTTAAATCAATTTCCGGATAGAATACGTCTCCATCAATTTCACACTCAACTCTAGTTAACACCAGTTTATTTACTATGTTTTTGCTCTCCTTAAAAACATAACCGCCACCAATTAATACTATTTCTTCTTCTGTCGAATTATCTTTGTTCCACTGACTTGCTACTTCAATTGCTTGATTTAGATTTGAAACTACTTCTAAACCCTCTTGGGGTTCTAACCAAGACGATATAACTATATTTTTTCTATTAGGCAGAGGTCTTCCTATTGATTCAAATGTTTTTCTTCCCATGACTATTGCTTTGTTTTGGGTATATGCACTGAAATGTTGAAGATCTTTTTTTAGTTTCCAAGGTAGTTCATTGTTCACGCCTATTACAAAATTATTAGACAGGGCAACTAAATGGGAAATAATCATAAATCTATATTGCCATTGGAGCTTTTAAAGCTGGATGTGATTCATATCCCTCTAACACAAAATCATCAACAGAATAATTATTGAGCGCATCTATCGAATCAAGATTGGGCATAATCAATTTTGGAAGTTTTTTAGGCTCTCTGGTGAGCTGCTCTTTAACCTGATCAATGCTGTTGTGATATATATGAGCATCGCCGAAGGTGTGCACGAATTCACCTGGTACTAAGTTTAGGATATTTGCTAAAATTGATTGAAGCAATGCATAACTTGCAATATTAAACGGCACACCTAAAAACATGTCTGCACTCCGTTGATACATCTGACAGGACAGTCGACCATTTGTTGAAACATAGAACTGCGACATTACATGGCACGGAGGGAGCGCCATAGAATCAATTTTTTCAACATTCCATGCGCTCAATATGTGTCTTCGGCCATTAGGATTAGATTGAAGATCATTGATCAGTTTTTTAATTTGATCAACACCTGCCCAATTTCTCCATTGGACGCCATATACTGGGCCCAGTTTTTTAGTAGTCGAAGTATTTTCATAGCCAAGTTCAACACCTTGATTATCTGCGTTGTCTGTCCAAATGGTTGAAAACCTACTTAAATCGGTTAGCTCAGATCTATCTTTTTGGAATCGAATTTCTGCCAGCCTGCGCTCATCATCAGAGCCTTCTAAAAACCACAACAGCTCAGACACCACTCCTTTCCATGCAAGGGACTTGGTTGTAACGGCAGGGAAGCCTTCTTCAAGATTAAAGCGGATTTGATGGCCAAAAGATGAAATAACACCAGTGCCAGTTCTGTCTCCACGATCCTCGCCATGTTGCAAAATATAGTCTAAAAGCTCAAGATATTGCTTCATTTCTTCTTAATGATTTTGTTAGTAGTATGAGCCCAATTATAACCATGGGGATGCTAAGAAGTTGGCCCATGCTTAATTGTAATGCAACAAAACCCATGTGAGAATCAGGCTGCCTAAAGTATTCAATAAAAAATCTTATTAATCCATATGCCAATAAGAAACTTCCACTTATAACTCCGTGTTTATTATTTTTTGCGCCAATGAAGAGAAGTAGAATAAAGAGAAAGAAGCCTTCAAATATTGCTTCATAGAGTTGAGATGGGTGTCTTGTAAACCCATAGGGATCAGTTGGAAAAATAAAACCCCAGGTTCCATCAGTTGGTCTGCCGTACAGCTCTCCATTTAAAAAGTTCCCAATTCTTACCAAGCCAAGCCCAATTGGCATAGCCATACATATAGCGTCAGCAAGTCTAAGAAAAGAAATTCGATGTTGGTAAGAGTAAACATAAAGACTGACTATTACGCCCATCAAACCCCCATGAAAACTTAAACCACCCTCCCATATAAAAAATAAACTTAACGGATTTGATGCTAGTTGATCAAAACCATAAAAGAACATGTAACCACACCTGCCACCAAGCATGGCGCCAAATATTAACCCATATAAAAATACAACATCATTTACTTGATCGGTGCTTAATTTCAACTCTCCAATGATTTGATGATTTTTTAGATATTGAAAAATGAAAATAGCTGATAAGACCCATGTGACAGCGTAATATTGAATTCTAATCCAGCCAATTTCAATTAAGCTTGGGTTATTAAAAAAATCTGATAACTCGATGATCAATTTGTTACTACCAAAATTCCTACCAAAATTAGAAATATGCCAAAAGAGACTTTCAGCCCTTTTTCAGAAATAGAGTGACTAATATTTGCTCCAAGTTTGGCTGTAAAAATGCTCGCCAATGAAATCGATATAACAGCTGGCCAAAAAACATACCCAACAGCTCCCGAGGGAAGATTCACTTCAACAGTTTGTCCGTAATACATGTATCCAATTGCTCCTGCAGCAGCAATGGGAACCCCACAAGCTGCAGCGGTTCCAATGCCTTGTCGAATATTATAGCCTCCAGCAATCATTAACGGAGTTGTAAATGAGCCGCCTCCAATACCAATAATTGATGATAAAAATCCTATCCATGATCCATGCGCTGGAACAATAAATTTAGCTAGAGAGATAAATCCTTTATCTTTTTTTGCAAGAGTTTGTGTAAAGCCCGAGATCATTTCTATACCAATAACTATAAGGAAAATTGTGATAATCCACTTTAAATTTTCATTTGAAAGAGTTGCTGCATATCCAGCTCCAATCACAGCGCCTACAATCATGCCAACAGATAACGGCATTACTAATGACCATTCCACACTGCTTTTGTTGTGATGCGAAAGGGCAGAGGAGATAGCGGAAAAAAATATGCTTGCCAGAGATGTTCCTATCGCCATAAGCACAATAATAGAGCCCTCAAAACCCATGCCGTAAAAAATAAAAATAAGAGATGGGACTAATATGCTTCCTCCACCAATTCCAAACATACCAGCAAGCAATCCTGTAAATGCACCAAGCGAAAGATAAATAAAAATTTCAATCATTATGCAATTGTATATATGCTGGCAGGAATTCACTTAGGACATTTCTATAGACATCTTGTTTAAAGGGAACAACGCTGGCTAAAGCATGCCAATAGGCCGACCATTTATATTCTACAAACTCTTGCGGCACTTCATTCAATAGATTGATTTTTAGTTCTGCATTAGCTTTTAACATGTACCATTTTTGAGTTTGACCTTTAAAATTTTTTAAGCTTTTAGGCCATGGTTTATACTTCTCAGGTAAGTCATAGCGATACCAATACTTACTCTTTTGAATTATCTTTACCTGATTTTTCTTAATGCCCACCTCTTCATACAGCTCTCGATAAGCTGCCTTGATAGGAGATTCATCAGCATCAATTCCGCCTTGAGGGAATTGCCAAGTTTTTTTGCCTTTGCGTCTACAAATTAATAGCTGGTTATTTTGATCTAACACAATTAAGCCAACATTTTTTCTGTAAGATTTATCATTCATGTTAGATTAACTCCTTATGAGCAAGCCTGATTTAGCAATTTTCGACTTAGATAATACCATTCTAAACGGTGATTCAGATTATTCGATGATTAATTACTTGGTAGATATAAATCTGCTTGATAAAGCGGCCAAGTTAAAAAATGACGAATTCATTGAAGATTATCAACAAGGCCAATTAGATTTTAATCAGTACACTAATTTTGCTTTAAAGCCCTATATTGGCAAGACGCAAGATGAAATTAACGAAATAATATTGCCTTTTGTGGAAAAAATTATTGAGCCCATGATCAATGTTTTTGCGCTTAAATTGATCCATGATCATCACGATAATGGTGACACCATATTACTTGCCAGTGCAACAAATGAGCTCATTGTGAAGCCAATAGCGGAAAGACTTAGCATTAATCATGTCATAGGCACAAAGGTTGAGTTTAAAAATAATCAATGCTCAGGGGGCTTTATCCCTCCATCAGCATTGGGGGCAGGAAAATTGAAGTTAGTAGAGAGATGGATGAAAGCCCATCAATACGATGATTTTTCTGGAGTGACGTTTTACTCAGATTCCATTAATGATTTGCCTTTGTTGGAGGAAGTTGAATTTCCAAAGGCAGTAAATCCAGATACAAAACTTGAGGCAATATCTAATGAGAGGGGCTGGGAAGTAATCTATCTACCGCTAATTTAATTTTCTTCTTGATAATCTGACATGGAAGGGCAAGAGCACATCAGGTTCTTGTCACCATAGACGTTATCAACTCTTCCAATAGGAGGCCAATATTTATTCCTGCCTTTTAGTTCAACTGGATAAGCAGCCATAGAGCGAGAATATTCATATTGCCAGTTATCGCTTGTCACTTTTTCAGCGCAATGCGGGGCATTTCTCAGGGGGCTATCCTCAATTGAGTATGTTCCTTCTACAACTTGGTTAATTTCATCACGAATGCTGATCATAGCTTCAATAAATCGATCTAACTCCACCAATGATTCGCTTTCGGTTGGCTCAATCATTAATGTTCCAGGAACTGGGAATGACATAGTGGGAGCATGAAACCCATAATCTATTAATCGCTTGGCGATATCATCAACCTCAACCCCACATAATTCTTTTAAGGGTCTGATATCAAGAATGCATTCATGCGCAATTAAGCCATTTTTTCCTGTATATAAGATTTTGTAGTGTGAACTCAATTTTTGTGCAATATAATTTGCGCTGAGAATTGCCACTTGTGTAGCTTTTCTAAGCCCTGATGCTCCCATCATTTGAATATACATCCAACTGATTGGAAGAATGGAAGCGCTGCCAAAATTTGTAGCTGAAACTGGTCCAACATTGTTGGATGTTTGTTTATAGGTCAGAGGATCAGATGGCAAATGCGGGACTAAATCTTCAACGACACCAATCGGGCCAACTCCAGGTCCACCGCCTCCGTGAGGAATGCAGAAAGTCTTATGCAGATTAAGGTGAGATACATCACCTCCAAATTCTCCTGGTTTACATAAACCAACCATCGCATTAAGGTTGGCTCCGTCGATATAAACTTTACCGCCATGATCATGGATAATTTTGCATACCTCGGTAACTGTTGTCTCAAAGACTCCATGCGTTGAAGGGTAGGTGATCATGATGGCAGCTAATTCTTCAGAATACTGAACAGCTTTTTCTTTTAAATTCTCAATATCAATGTTCCCTTTTTTATCACAGCTGATTGGCACTACCCTCATGCCAGCCATTTGTGCAGAAGCAGGATTTGTTCCATGAGCTGATTCAGGAATTAAGCAAATTTTTCTTTGTTGATCTCCATTACTTCTGTGAAATGCATCTATTGCTAATAAGCCAGCATATTCTCCTTGCGAGCCTGCATTTGGTTGCAAAGATACAGCTGCATAACCTGTGATCTCAGAGAGTTTTATTTCAAGGTCTTCTATTAAATTTTTATATCCAGCCACCTGATCTTCGGGCGCATAGGGATGAATATTTGAGAATTCTTCCCAGCCAACTGGAATCATTTCAGATGCAGCATTTAATTTCATGGTGCATGAGCCTAATGGAATCATGGCTCTATCCAAGGCAATATCTTTATCACATAGCTTTCTTATGTACCTCAACATTTCTGTTTCAGTTCGATATAAGTGAAAGACTGGATGAGTAAGATATTTGGATGATCTTATGATATCACTAGGCAGGTCATAGCTTGAAACAACCTCGTCTTTTTTGGCAATATCCTTAAAAAGTTTTGTTATGCTTTGAACTTCTTGATCTGAGGTAGTTTCATCCAATGAAATACTAATATAATTTTCATCCAGCATTCTAATATTCATCATCTGCTGTTGAGCTGTTGAAAAAACTTCTTTCGTTTTAGATTCAGTATGGATAGTTACAGTGTCAAAAAAATTAGAAGACTTCAGTGCATACCCAACTTCATTAACTTCTTTTGCCAATGCAATTGCTTTTGTATGAACGGATTGAGCAATTTGTTTTAACCCTTCTGGGCCATGGTAGGCAGCATAAAACCCAGCCATGATGGCTAAGAGTGCCTGAGCAGTGCATATATTGCTCGTAGCTTTTTCGCGTCTTATGTGTTGTTCTCTGGTTTGCAAGGCTAATCTATAAGCCACTCTTCCATCTGCATCAATTGATGCTCCGATCAATCTTCCTGGTAGGGATCTTTTATATTGCTCTTTTGTAGCTATAAACGCTGCATGCGGTCCGCCAAACCCTAGAGGAACTCCAAATCTTTGTGAGCTTCCTATTGCAATATCAGCTCCTAACTCACCTGGACTCTTTAGCAAGGTCAGTGCTAATAAGTCTGTTGCCATGATCACCAACCCATTGTGGTCATGAACATTTTTAATCTCCTGAGAGAAGTCAGTAATTGCGCCATCATTACCAGGATATTGGAGCAAAGCCCCAAAATATGTCTCTTCTTTTAGATCGGTCAATTTTTGTGGGTCATCAACTATGACCTCAATTCCAATTGGCTTTGCCCTAGCTGTAACCACCGAGATTGTTTGGGGAAAACAGTTTTGATCTACAAAAAATTTTTGAGATTTAGATTTACCAATCCTGCGTGCAAGAGTCATTGATTCTGCAGCCGCAGTGGCCTCATCTAGCAACGACGCATTGGCTATCTCAAATCCCGTGAGGTCTCCAACCATGGTTTGGAAATTAATCAGTGCCTCTAATCTGCCTTGTGAGATTTCTGCTTGATAGGGGGTATAGGAGGTGTACCACCCTGGATTTTCAAAAACATTCCTTAAAATGACTTTAGGTGTGACGGTTCCATAGTAACCTTGTCCAATGAACGATCGATAAACGGAGTTTGCCTTAGATATTTCTTTGATTGCTTTTAAAGCATCTTCCTCAGACATGGCATCATTCAATTCAAGCTTTTGGTCAATAAAGATATTTTCAGGCAGCACAGATCTTGAAAACTCTTCCAAGTCCTTATACCCCAGCTGATCAAGAAGATTTTCAATATCTGCCTGACTTAAGCCAATATGTCTTAGTGCAAAGCTATTAAAATTTTCCATAATTGTTGTCTATAATTAAAGACTGATTAACTCCGCCCAGGAGATTTTTTTGATTTAGAACTAGTCTTCGCAGGCGTCACTATAATCTTCGGGAGAGAGCAAATTATCAAACTCCCCCATATCAGAAGGATTTAATTTATAGAACCACCCATCCTCATAGGGAGAAGAATTGATTATTTCTGGTTGATCTTCAAGTAACGAATTGACCTCTATCACCTCGCCAGAAAGTGGTGAGTAAACATCCGAGGCAGCTTTTACAGATTCAACGATAGCAGCATCGCTCTCAGCATCTACTGATTGCCCAATTTCGGGCAATTCAACGAAGACAATATCTCCCAAAAGATCTTGCGCATGGTCACTAATACCAATGGTAATGGTGCCATCTGATTCAACTCTAGCCCATTCATGGGAGGAAAGAAATTTTAGATCTGCAGGTATGTCATTCATATCGAAATTTTACCTCGTTCAATGAATCTAGGCGATACAAAATCTATATTTAACATCTTATTTCTTATCATGACCTTTCCATCTTTCTTATAACCCTGATCAACTCTTGCTAGACCAATACTAGATTGGAGTGTTGGTGAATACGAGCCACTTAAAACAACTCCTTTTCCTTCATTATGAATTACCTCATAGCCAGACCTTAGAACTCCTTTGTCTCGAAGGATAATTCCAACTATTTTTTGTGATTTGCTTTGATCGATTGATAAGAGGGCCTGTTTACCAATGAATTGACGATTTTCATCAGTCATATCAATGGTCCAACCTAAATTTGATTCATATGGATGATTCTCAATTG
>Ga0209630_10004300_pt1 | contig 12562 bp, 14 predicted proteins | sample COG_01_FD_184745 | JGI IMG/M metagenome (GOLD analysis project Ga0209630, IMG submission 184745) | Pelagic Microbial community sample from North Sea - COGITO 998_met_01 (SPAdes) (version 2) | ecosystem: Environmental > Aquatic > Marine > Neritic zone/Coastal water | place: Helgoland, sampling... | reverse complement strand
GATGAATGAACGATGGATGGGGAATGATCATCGGATACATCATGCCAGACAGGCAGAGGGCAGAGTCACATTCGATCGTACATACGTATGAAGTAAGTATACAGTATGTAAGAGCTACTATTACAAGAACACGTACTAGCTACTATTAGTAACATGTATCATACGAGAGATGTGTATTTTACGCTCTTACACTTTTACGAGGTACGAGTACACACCGTGTCGTGTCATTTCAGATTATGAGACAACTGCCAGTCACACAAAATGCAAAATGAGTTCCCACAGTCTCTTATTTTAGAGCCATATACGAGCTCGTACAACCTTAAATTAATTCATTACTGCTGCATGAGTGGGGGGCGTTCCGCGTTCCGATGCAGCCATAGCGTAGCATCACGTCGGCGCGACCAGCCCCGCCACCGGCGCTGCAGTCCCGTCCCGTTCCAGCAGCTCCAGGCGATGCCTCTGCCTTCGGCTGGCCACCACGTAGAGGCAGCCGCCGGCCAGCACCGAAAGGAGGCTGAGGCCGAACGACACCAGCCCAATCATGGCGTCGGTCCCATTCGCTGGGTCATCGCCCCCTCCGCCGCCCTCAGGGTCGGTGCCGCCGCCGGTCTGGGGCTTCCACACGTCCCCGTCGACCGTGCCTAGTCCCTCGCACAGCCTGAGGTAGGCGCCGTAGGGTGCGTCGGTGCCGCCGCCGCTGCTGCCGCCGCCGTCGTCCTGCCCGCCGAGGTCGTCGGCTTCCGCGACTCCAAGGCCCTGCTGATGCCCTTCGGTCCGGTCGAGGGCGTGGCCCCCGGCGCCGACATCCGCATCATCGGCGAACAGGCCTCGGTCAGGCCGACGACCGCCTGGCTCGGCCGCATCATCGACGCCTTCGGCAATCCGATCGACGGCAAGGGCCCCCTGCCCCAGGGCCCGGCGCCCTATCCCTTGCGCGCGTCGCCGCCACCGGCCCATTCGCGCGGACGGGTGGGCGAGCGTCTGGACCTCGGCGTCCGCTCGATGGACGTCTTCACCACCACCTGTCGCGGCCAGCGCCTCGGCATCTTCGCGGGCTCGGGCGTCGGCAAGTCGGTGCTGCTGTCCATGCTGGCCAAACAGGCGACCTGCGACGTGGTCGTGGTCGGGCTGATCGGCGAACGGGGCCGTGAAGTCCGCGAGTTCATTGAGGAAACCCTCGGCGAAGAAGGCCTTCGCCGCGCTGTCGTCGTGGTCGCCACCTCGGACGAGCCTGCCCTGAAGCGCCGCCAGTCGGCCTATATGACTCTGGCCATCGCCGAGTATTTCCGGGATCAGGACCTTGAGGTCCTGTGCCTGATGGACTCCGTCACCCGCTTCGCCATGGCCCAGCGCGAGATCGGTCTGGCCGCCGGCGAGCCCCCGACCACCAAGGGCTATACGCCGACCGTCTTCACCGAACTGCCCAAGCTGCTGGAGCGGGCCGGGCCCGGGCCGATCCGCCCGGACGGCACCACGGCCGGGCCGATCACCGCCCTGTTCACCGTCCTGGTCGACGGCGGCGACCACGACGAACCCATCGCCGACGCCGTACGCGGTATCCTCGACGGGCACATCGTCATGGACCGCAAGATCGCCGAGCGTGGCCGCTTCCCGGCCATCGACGTCCTGAAATCTGTCAGCCGGACCCTGCCCGGATGCCAGACCCCGCCCGAGCGCGAGTTGAACCGCCGCGCCCGCCAATGTTTGTCGGCCTATTCCTCGATGGAGGAGCTGATCAAGATCGGCGCCTATCGCGCGGGGGCCGACCCCATCACGGACAGGGCCATCGCCCTGAACCCCGCGCTGGAAGCTTTTCTGGGCCAGGACAAGGACGACGCCACGCGTCTTACCGATTCCTTTACCCGCCTGGAGGCAATCCTGAACCAGGGGATGGTGCAGTCGTAATCTGCACCGGTATTCGGAGAGACCGCTTATGACCGCCTGGGCCCATTCCCTGATCCGTATCTCGAACTATGAGGTCGAGACGCTGCAGAAGCGTCTGGCCGAGATCAGCGAGCGCCGCGCCTCCGCCGAGATGCGTCTGGCCGTGCTGGACGCCGAGGTCGAGATCGAGCGCGAGCGCGCCCGCTCGGACGCCGCCGCCAACATGCTTCTGGGCGCCTATATGAACGGCTGGAAGGCGCGCAAGGGCGTCGCCGAGGCCGATCTGGTCACCCTCGACGCCGAGGAAGCCGGCGCCCGTGACGCCCTGACCGACGCCTTCGGCGAGCTGAAGAAGTTCGAACACGTCGCTGAAATGACCCGGCTGAACGCCATCGTCGCCGCCGGCAAGCGCGAAACCGCCGCCTTCGACGAAATGGGTCTGCGCCGCCGCGCCGGTTGATGCTGGACCGGCGCGCCCTCCTCGCGCTGCCTCTCGCCCTGGCAGCGTGTGAGCGGTTCGCCTCGGCCGAACCCGCCGCTCCCCCGCCTGCCCGCCCCCTGAAATCCTTCGCCCCCTTCCCGGTCGGGGTTTGCGCCAAAAGCCCTCAGTTCGAGGACCCGGCCTGGGTCCAGCTCGTCACCACCCACTTCTCCCAACTCACGCCCGAGTGGGAGATGAAGATGGAATACATCCTGCCGGAGGGACGGCCGCGCGACATCGGCGCCTATCGCTTCGACGCCCCCGACGCCATCGCCGCCTTCGCCAAACACCACGGCCTTCGCCTGCACGGCCATACGCTGATCTGGTACGCGCAAGGCGAACAGGCCTTCGCCGGACTGGACCGTCCCGCCTTCACCGCCGCCTTCGATCGCTACATCGCCGCCGTCGCCGGACGCTATCGCGGCCAGGTCGTCAGCTGGGACGTGGTCAATGAGCCCGTCACCGACGAGGGCTCGGAACTCCGCGACTGCCACTGGAGCCGGACGCTGGGCATGGACGGATACATGATCCGGGCCTTCCAGAAGGCGCGCGCCGCCGATCCGAACGCCGTCCTGTTCCTGAACGACTACAATCTGGAGAACACGCCCCGGAAGGGCGCCACCTTCCTGAAGCTGGTCGAACGGCTGATGAAGGCCGGCGCGCCCGTCGGCGGTATCGGCAGCCAGTCCCACCTCGATATCCGCATTCCCGCCGGCCAGATCCGCGCCTTCTTCCGCGACGCCGCCTCGCTGGGCCTGCCGATCCATGTGTCGGAGCTGGACGCCTCGCTGCGCAGCGGCGAGCGCGTCGACCTGCGCAGCCGCGCCCACCGCATCGAACAGCAGACCGCCCGCGTCGGCGAACTGGCCGAGGCCTTCATGGCCCTGCCCGAGCGCCAGCGCTTCGCCTTCTCCGTCTGGGGCGCGCGCGACACCGACAGCTGGCTGCGCCAGGGCGAGCGCGACGACGGCCAGGATCAGCCCCTGCTCTTCGACAGCGCCGGACGGCCCAATCCCGCCTATGCGGCGGTGGCGGGAGCCTTCGCCTGAGGGAACCCGCGTCAGGCTCAACGCCTTCCCCTGCCATGACCGCCATCGTCCTGCCTGAAGCGCTGCAGCGCCGCGTCGAGGCCGCCGCCGGAGGCTTTCTGCGTGCGGACGGCCTGCCTGTGATCGATTTCTCCGAGCCGAAGGGGGAGCCCGCTCTGATCGCGGCGGACTCCGTGTCGTGGCGGATCTTCAAGAACCCGATCGCCCTCTTCATCGGCGGGGTGGCGGCGGTGATCCTGGAGCTGGCCGAACCGCGCGTGCGCTCCGGGGTCTGGGACCACACCTCCTTCCGCACCGATCCGGCCCCGCGCCTGAGGCGCACCGGTCTGGTGGCCATGGTCACCGTCTATGCGGCCCGGTCCCAGGCCGAGGCCATGATCGTGAGTGTCAACCGCCGCCACGCCCGGGTCACCGGCACGGCCGACGACGGCCGCGCCTATGCCGCCGACGATCTGGAGCTGCTGGACTGGGTCCAGGCCACGGCCAGCTATGGCTTCATCGAGGCCTTCCACCGTTTCGCCCGCCCCCTGTCGCCCGAGGACCGCGACCGCGCCTGGGCCGAGGCCGGTCCCGCCGCCCGCCTCTACGGCGCGACCGGCGCTCCCGCCTCCCGCGCGCAGTGGCAGACCCGGCTGGAGGCCATGACGCCGAAACTGACCGCCTCCCCCATCGTGTTCGAGTTTCTGGACATCATGCGCGCCGCGCCCCTGCTGCCCGGCCTCGCCCGGCCCTTGCAGTCCCTGCTGATCCGCGCCGCCGTCGACCTGACCCCGCCAGAGGTCGCGCGCATCGTCGGGCTGGAGCCGCGTCACGGCCTGGCGTCCTGGCAAGCGCCGATCGTCCGCGCCGCCGCCCGGGCCGCCGACCGCCTGCCGCTGAAGGAGGCCCCGCCCGCCCAGGCCTGCCTGCGCCTCGGCCTGCCCGCGGACTGGCTGTATCGGCGCTGAAATTGAAAACGCCCGCCGGAGCGATCCGACGGGCGTTCATTTTTTAAAGGCCGTTTCTTCCCTGACGCTTACTGGTCTCGGGCCGAAGGCTGATCAGGCCGCGACGCTGTTGGCGGCTTCCGACGGGTCGCGCAGGACATAGCCGCGGCCCCAGACGGTTTCGATGTAGTGCTTGCCGCCCGCGGCCGTCGCCAGCTTCTTGCGCAGCTTGCAGATGAAGACGTCGATGATCTTCAGCTCGGGTTCGTCCATGCCGCCGTACAGGTGGTTCAGGAACATTTCCTTGGTCAGGGTGGTGCCCTTGCGGAGCGAGAGCAGCTCCAGCATCTGGTATTCCTTGCCCGTCAGGTGGACGCGGTGACCGTTCACCTCGACCGTCTTGCCGTCCAGGTTCACGGCGATCTCGCCGGTGTGGATGATGGCCTGGGCGTGACCCTTGGAGCGACGGACCACGGCGTGGGTGCGCGCGATCAGCTCGTCCTTGTGGAAGGGCTTGGTCATGTAGTCGTCGGCGCCGCCGCCGAACGTCTTGACCTTGGTTTCGATCTCGGTCGAACCCGACAGGATCATGACCGGGGTGTTGACCTTGCCGACGCGCAGCTGGCGCAGGACTTCCAGGCCGCTCATGTCGGGAAGGTTCAGGTCGAGCAGGATCAGGTCGTAGTCATAGATCTTGCCCAGATCGATGCCTTCCTCGCCGAGGTCGGTCGTGTAGACGTTGAAGCCTTCCGACTTCAGCATCAGTTCGATGCTCTGGGCCGTCGCGTGATCGTCTTCAATCAGCAGAACGCGCATTCACTGCCCCTCCAGGCAAAGCTTGATCATATGACCCGACTGTCCCGTCTCGGACACGCCCGGGTAACCTTGTTCGTGAGTTAACCGGTCAAAACCTTAAGAACAGTTAATGGCCGGTCATTGAGTCGAATCGTAGGCTGATTTGCGAATCCGCGTCGACCTCCATGAGTCAACGATTCCATTTTTCTTCGCGCATCAGGCGAGCCCGGTCGAAGGCTGCTGAAACCACAGGCGGAATCCGCTGACGCGCATAACCGCCCCACTCCAATCCCTGCCTCTGACTGGCGATGTGACCGCTTCTGACGTCATATAGGACGTTATTCCTATGATAGGTCAGGGACGCATTCACACTGCGGTTCTCGATCAGGGAGTTCAGGACAATGTCGCAGGCAGGAATGGAAGAAGCGGGTTGGCGGGCGCCGGTAACGGAGGGCGATCGGACGCGGGTGGGGCTGGCTATGCAGTTGATCGCCCTGAGTTTCGACGTGCCGGTCGCGGCGATGAGCGGTGCGCGATTGGCGCCCAGGGCCTGCCGGGCCCGCTACCTCGCGGTCTATCTGGCTCATGTGGGGTATGGCTGGACGCTGGAACGGGTCGGTCTCGCCTTCGGCATCAACCGTGCGACCGCCGGCTCGGCCTGTCGCTGGTCGGAAGACGCGCGCGACGATCCGGCCATGGACGCCGCCCTTGATCGGATGGAGCAGACTCTGCGTCTGATCTGCGACACGCCCCGGCTGGAGCTGTCGGTCGGAGGCGCCGCATGACCGCCGAAGCCTCAAACCCTGTCGAGCGCGCTCGCCGCATGCTGGCCCGGCCCGGCGCCTGGATCGACCAGCAGGACGGCCGCTATCCGATCCGGGTCGGCGGCGATCGCCGCTCGCGCGTCAGCCTGACACTGGACGAAGCCGGCTTCCGGGCCCTGGTCGCCGATCCGGGTCTCAGGGGCCGGGCAAACGGCGGCTGGACCGCCCGGCCCACCGCTGACGCCTCGGCTCCCGCCCCGGGCCGCCCCGGGATTCTGCCCGGCGAGATAATGGTGATGGAGGCTGACGGCCGGATGACGCCCCGCGCCGGCAATCTTGGCGAGAGCCCCATCGCCTGGCTCGCCCGGCGGCGCGACGCTTCGGGCCGCCCCTGGCTGACCCCGGCCGAGGTCGCGGCGGGCGAGCGGCTGAGGCAGGATGGAGAGCTGGCCGCGTCCGGCCCCTCCCTGACCATGCGCTGGGACGCCCTGCCCCGCTCGGGCGCCGGCTCGGCGGCGCGGGTCGAACCCGGCGATCGGGCCCTGTCGGCCGCCACCCGGGTCGAGGCCGCGCTGAACGCCGTCAGCCCCCGCGTGCGCGCCTTCGTCGTCCACGTCTGCCTTCGCAGCTCCAGCCTGCAGCTGGCCGAACGCGAGCTTGGCCTGCGCCGCCGTCAGGGCAAGACCCTGCTCAAACAGGGGCTGGAGGCGCTGGCGGAGCACTATGGGATCGGTTGAGCTTCAAGCCCCCGCCAGCGCTTCCTGACGAATCCGCCCCACCATCGAATTCAGCCCGTTGGCGCGCTGGCGGGTCAGGGCCTGGGGCAGACCCAGCCGGTCGAGCGCCGCCTTGGCGTCGAAGCCGAGGATTTCCTCGGGCGTCCGGTCGGAGAACAGGGACAGCAGCAGAGCGACATTGCCCTTCGAAATGGCGCTGTCGGAATCGGCGCGGAAGACCAGCCGCCCGTCGCGGCGTTCGGTCGCCAGCCAGACCTGGGCCGCGCATCCCGGAACCTTGTTGGCCTCGATCCGGTCGGCCTCGGCCAGGGGCTCCAGCCCCTTGCCGAGATCGATGACGTATTCGATCCTCTGTTCCCAGTCGTCGAACAGGTCGAAGTCCTCGACCATGGCGGCGAAAGTATCGGCAATGCTGGCGGCGGACGCGGTCATGAGGCGCCAGATAGAGGCCCCATCCCGCGAGGACAACCGCGGGCGCCGGTTGGGGACAAGTCGGGGCGGTAACCCTAACGGGCGACATGGTCCCCAGTTGCGACTCCTTCTCCCCTTGCACAGAGTCGCCTCAGGCGTGAGCGCCCTCGCCCCGACTCGCCGCCACAGCTAGGTTTCACGGTCGGGCGGTCCGCGCCCGACGCCCATCGGAACCCTGTCTTGAACCTCGCCCCCGCCCTCTCAGACCCCGGACGCGCCCAGGACGTGCGCGCCGTGGTCGGCTGGCATGCGGGCTGGGCCGGGGCGGCTCTGCTGCTGACGGTCGCGGCGCCCTGGCTCTCGCCGGGACTGCAAGGGACGGTGCTGGCCGGGCTGATCGGCCTGATCCTGCCCGGTCTGGCGGGCCTGTGGCTGGCCCGCGCCGACGGTCCCGGTGAGCGGGGGCTGGTGCTGGGCGTCTGGAGCCTGGCGGCCGTGGCGGCCTCGGCCCTGTCCGGCGGCCTGACCGGATCGCTGTCCGCCTTCGTCTTCATGCCCCTGATCGCGGGCATCCTGCTGGGCGGGCGGCTGCTGTCCCTGACCGGCGCCTTCGCCGTGGCCCTGTCGGCCCTGGTGGGCCTTGTCTCCGTCCTGCTCGGCGGCGCGCCCGGCGATAGCCCGACCCTGGCCACGGTCGCCGCCGTGATCACCGCCCTGTCGGCCGCGGCGGCCCTGCACATCGCCACCCGTCCGCGTGAGGACGTCGCCGGACAAGCCCGCGAGAGCCTGGCCCGCGTCGAGAGCGTCCTGGCCGGCCAGCCCGGCCTGACGCTGGTCATGGACCCCGACGGCCGGGTGCTCGGCGCCTATGGGGCCCCGCCCCCGGCGCTGGACGTCGACGCCCTGTTCAGCCAGGGACTGATTGCCCAGGTCCACGCCCCTGATCGCACTCCGGTCCTTGCCGCGCTCGAGCGGGCTCGCGTCGGCATGGAGGCCCAGGTCATCTTCGCTCCCCGCATCGCCCTCGATCGGCGCGTCACCCTGGTGCTGCGCCGCCTCGACGGCAACGACGCTGCCGTCCGCCTGATCGCCCAGGCCTTCGACGGCACGCCCCAGTTCGCACGCGAGGCCAGTCTGGAAAGCGCCCGCGCCGAAGCCGAGGCCCAGAACGCCGGCAAGACCCGCTTCCTCGCCAATATGAGCCATGAACTGCGCACCCCGCTGAACGCCGTGCTCGGCTTCTCGGACATCATGCGCCAGCGGCTGTTCGGCCCCCTGCCCGACCGCTACGCCGACTATGCCGACAGCATCCACGAGGCCGGCGGCCATCTGCTGGACCTGATCAACGACGTGCTCGACGTCTCCAAGATCGAGGCCGAACGCTATGAGCTGTCGATCGAACGGTTCGATGCGCGCGAGGCGGTCTCGGCGGCCCTGGCCCTGGTCCGGCTGTCGGCGACCGACAAGGGCGTCGATCTGAACGGGGTCCTGCCGCCCGAGCCCCTGATGATCGACGCCGACCAGAGGGCGCTGAAGCAGATGACGCTGAACCTGCTGTCCAACGCCATCAAGTTCACCCCGGCGCGCGGCTCGGTCACCCTGACCATCGACGCCATCGGCCCCTATATGGAACTGGTCGTCGCCGACACAGGCGTGGGCGTAGCGCCCGAGGACCTGCGCCGTCTCGGCCGTCCGTTCGAACAGGCGGGCGGCGCCGAGCAGAGGGCGCAGGGGACCGGTCTGGGCCTGTCGCTGGTGCGCGCCCTGTCCGAACTGCACGGCGGCCGGATGAGCATCGAGAGCACTCTCGGCGAAGGCACGGCGGTGACGGTGCGGATGCCGGTCGTCAGCCTGACCCGGGCCGCGCCGCCCGAGGGCGGGGCCGAGATCATCCCCCTGCATCCCGACCTGAATTCGGCCAACGACGCGGGCTGAGAGGCCTTAAAGCGAGCCCATGGCGATGAAGGCGCGGCCGGCGGCGAAGTCCCCGGCCTCGAAGGTCGCGCGGGCGATGCTGCCGTCGCTGAACAGGAAGTCGACCGCGAAGGGCTCGCGCGGGTCCAGTTTCGACAGGGCGTCGGCGGTGTCGGCGGGGAAGAGCCAGGCGTCGCCCTGCGTCTTCTCCGGCTGCAGCAGCCCCTTGTCGGCGGGCAGGTTTCCGGCGGCGAAGAAGGCCCGGCGCATAGCCTCGGGCGGCATGGCGGCGACGCCGGGCGAGGTCATGTACGGATGCGGCGCGCGCTCGACGTCGCGCATCACTACCCGCGCCGCATAGGGGCGCGACTGGCCGACGAAGGAGACCACCGCCTTCAGGGTCTGGCGCTCGGCCCCGCCCTCGACATAGCCGAAGGTGACCGGCGAGGCGCCGACCCGGGTCGTCTGCATCAGCCGCCAGGTCGGGCTGGAGAAGGCGGTGCGGTCAGCGGTCCAGGCGGCGCGGCCGCCCGGGAAACTCATTTTCGCGATCCGCGACCAGCCGTCGAAGGCGTCGCTGACCCGGCCCTTGACCATGGCCAGCTGGGGATCGGCGCAAGGGGTGTGGGCAGCGCTCGCGCGCGCTCGTTCGGCGGTCTCGGCCAGAGCCACGTCGGTGGCGCCCGCACGGGCGGCCGCGCCGCGCGCCTGCCAGGCAGAAGCCGTCAGGGCGGTGGTCAGGGCCGGGGAGAACAGCCGGCATTTGGTGTCGGCGGCCAGAACGAAGGTGCGCTCGAAGTAAGGGACTGTCGCATCCGCCAGGGCGGTGAACGGCGCCGCCAGCATCGCCATGGCGAGCACGGTGGTTCTGGCGTATCGGGTCGCAGGGGCAGTCCTCATGACCCCGACCGTAGACCCATCGGGGTTCCGGTCCCGTTTCCGAGCAGGGTTAGCGATTTGCTTCTTTCCAGCGATCTCTGGGTCAGCGCCCTGATCCGCCGCGCCGAGCTGGCCGGGGCCAATGCGACGGTAGCCCGGCGTGGCGACCAGCGCGCCGGCACCGTCATCGTCAAGGCCTGGAACACCCTCGACCGCACGGCCCGGCTCTATACGGAAGCCTTCGGCCCCGACGGCGAACGCCTCTGGATCCAGCCCGTGACCAGCGAGTTCGAAAGCGAGCTCGACGCCTACATCCAGCGCCAGATCGGCTACGACCCCGACATCTGGGTGGTCGAGATCGAGGACCGCGAGGGGCGGCATTTCATTACCGAGGATGTGGCGAAGACCTGATCTTCTCACGTGCGCGCGAGGGCGACCCCACCGGTCAGAAAACCTTAACCGCGTTCGTGAACGGGACTGCAAGCGCACCGGGTCTAGGGTCGGTTTGTCGGCGAGAAGCGTCGGCGTTCTGGCGAGTAGGGCCCTATGCTGTTTCTTCTGAACGACGTCGTGTTCGATCTGGACGAGGCCACCCCGGTCACGCCCGCCGACGCGCGCCGGTTCGAGAAGCTGGGCTTCGACTATGTGCTGGAGCTCGGCTGCGAGCTGTTCGCCGAGGACCCGATGCTGCACCGGAATGATCCGGGCCGCGCCCGTCGTCTGGCCTGGCTGATCGCCGACCGCAGCCCCGAGATCAACGCCGCCCTGTTCGCCGCCCCGGAAGCCGACTGCGATCCCGACCTGGTCGAACCCCGCTTCTGCGCCCTGCCCGAGGCCGTGATCGGCCAGCTGGGCCGTCAGGAGAAGCGCGGCCGCCTCGACGCCGTCGCCGCCGACCGCGCCGTCTGGAACCGCATGGCGGCCTGAGCCGCCGGCGTCAGGCGTATCCGCTTGACGCAACCCCCGGCCGCACTATGGCTTGACCCTCAAGTTGTAGGGATGCGGGGGCGTCTATGATCAAATCCATCATCGCGGGCGCGCGCGGTCTTTCGACGGCCGCCGCGGCCGGTCTCGCCTTCGCGGCCCTGACCGGCGCCGTCCCGGCCCACGCCGAATGGCTGAAGGCCGAGAGCGAACGCTTCATCGTCTACAGCGAAGGCAGCGAAGGCAGCGAAGCCAGCCTGCGCCGCTACGTCCAGCACCTGGATACCTACGACCGGATCCTGCACATCTCCCTGAGCAATTCGATGGGCGAGCCGCCGCCGCGCAAGCTGCCGATCTATCTGGTCGGATCGCGCGCAGGCCTCGTCACTGTGCGCCCGGATCTCGGTCCCAACATCGTCGGCTATTACCTGACGGATGAAGAAGACATCTTCGCCATGGTCATCCGGGACAGTGACGACGACACCCTGCTGCACGAGTACGCGCACCACTTCATGTTCCAGAACGCGGCCTATCCCTACCCGGGCTGGTTCGTGGAAGGCTTCGCCGAATACTATGCCACGGCCGAGTTCAAGTCGGACCGCGTCCTGGTCGGCCAGTACAACGAGAACCGGGCCAGCTGGCTTCAGGGTGGAACCTGGCTGGACATGCGCCACCTGCTGTCGAACCGACCGGGCGGCCGGGCGCGGGGCAGCGAGACCTACTACCCCCTCGCCTGGCTCCTGACCCACTGGTTCTGGGGCAACGCCGAGCGGCAGGTCCAGCTCAACGCCTATCTGGTCGACGTCGGCGCCGGAACCGATCCGGTGGAGGCGATGCAGAAAGCCACGGGCCTGGACCCGGTCGGGCTTCGCCGCGCCCTGCGCCGCTATATGAGCGGCGGAATTCCGTACAAGGCTGTGGTGATGAACTTCCCCGAGGCCCCCGTCACGATCACCCATCTGCCCCGTTCGGCGGACGCGCTTCTGGTGCTCGGCCAGCGGGTGAAGGTCATGGACCCGGAAGACGATGACGCGGCCCGGGTTCTGGCCACGGTGCGCGAAAGGGCCGCGCGCTTCCCCGACGATGATCTGGCGACCCTGGTCCTGGCCCACGCCGAAATGAAACTGGGCGATCTGGCCGCCGGCCAGGCCCTGGCCACAAAGCTGCTGGAACGTGAGCCCGCCAATGTCGAGGCCCTGCAACTGCTCGCCACGGCCGCGATCAAGACCGCTCGCGACGCCGACGCCCCCGACGCCGGCGATCGCGCCATGGGCCAGGCCCGCGCCTTCCTGGGCCGCGCCTTCCGGGCGGACGAAGGCAATTTCCGCACTTATATGCTGCTGACCGACGCCCGCCGCGGGATGCCCAACTATCCGAACGACAATGACATGGCGACGCTGCGCTTCGCCTACACCCTGGCGCCCCAGCTGTCGGACACCGTCCTGCAACTGGCCTCCGCCCTGATCTACAAGGGCGACAAGGACGAGGCGCTCAGCCTGCTCCGCCCCCTCGCCAACGACCCCCACGGCGGCGGGGCCGCCTCGGCGGCCCAGTCGATGATCAACCAGATCAAGGGTGTGTCCGACGCGGACCAGGCAGCCGAGGACGATGCGCCGGCCGAGCCCGAAGACGCCGACACCGCCGGTGACGCCCAAGGGAGCTGATCGGTCCCTCAACGGGCGTCCCGCTTGACGGGAGCCGCGTCGCGTCACACGCTGGCCGTGGGCTGTATGAGTTGGGGATAGTCGGGATGTTGAAATCGATCGGAGCGCGCCTGCGCCCGTTGCTGGCGTGCGCC
>Ga0209630_10004287_pt1 | contig 12589 bp, 12 predicted proteins | sample COG_01_FD_184745 | JGI IMG/M metagenome (GOLD analysis project Ga0209630, IMG submission 184745) | Pelagic Microbial community sample from North Sea - COGITO 998_met_01 (SPAdes) (version 2) | ecosystem: Environmental > Aquatic > Marine > Neritic zone/Coastal water | place: Helgoland, sampling... | reverse complement strand
GTTATTAGGGTTGATGAGGTATTTCTCCTGTTGACTTCCTTCCGCTTCCGTTCGAACGCCCACGCCGCCGTCGCGTCACTCCCGACCGCGCGGTCATGGCGGGCTCGCTGATGGGGGAGTCCTCGGACGAGCCTCCCGCGCGAGGCGACGGCGACGAATCCGACGACGACGGCGTCGACGACGACGATCTCGATAACAAACTCATCGACGGCGTCTTCGCGTTACGTCTGGCCGATGAAGCGCACGCGAAGAAGACGCGCGCGCGCGAGGCCAAGGCGCTGTTCTGGCACGACGTCTACGTTTTCTGGACGACGGCGTTGATCGCGGTGCCGGCGCTCGTGACCGTGTTCGCGCTCGCGATCGGCGCGGCGGCCGCGGAAGCCGAGGGCTGGTCGTTCGAGAATGGCTATCTCTACGTCTTCTCGATGCTCTTGGACATGCCGATCTCGCTCTCGGACGAGAATCCGGAGACGAAAGGCGGGAAGGCGACGGACATCGTCGCCGCGTCGTGGGCGTGGGCGCTCCTCGGCGCGTTCATCGCTCTCGTGGGAAACTTGAACAGCATCAAACGTCTCGCCGCCGCCGTGGAAGGATTCCGCGTCGTCTGGGAGAAGTTTTTTTTGTGTCTGTGTCGCGTCGACCGGGACGCGGACGACGGGATGGAGGATCTGAACGCGGAGGAGTCGGCGAACATCGCGCGCGTGGACGAGCTCGTGGAGTCTGTGGACGCGCTCGTGAAGAAGCGCGCCGCGGCGGACGCGGCGTTCGTGGCGGCGGTGCGGAGGAAGGCGCGTTTTAATCTCCCGGCGGCGGCGCGAGACGCGCGCGCGCGACGGGAGAAGAGAAAGGACCGACGCGAGCTGTCCGCGGACGTCTTCACGCTCGTCGCGGGCGTGTTCTTCGTCGTCCCGTTGTTAGCCTTGGGGTTTTCGTGGGCCCTCGGCGCCGTGTTTGCGGAGATTGAAGGGTGGCGGACCAAGATCGGTTTCTATTACGTCTTGTCACAAGTGTTCTCCCGAAAAAATGTGTACAGGACAGGGCCAACGACAGAGCTCCCGACTGGTGGCCTCTATTATCTAAGACCGACGACGACGGACGGGAAGATATTCGGCGTGTTCATCGCGCTCCTCGCGTGGTCTCTGATCGGAACCTTCGTCGGTATCATCGTGAACCTGAACGTGATCTCGCGCTTCGTGCGCTGGCTCGAGAGCGGCGGGAACCGTTGGCGGCGACTGTTCAAGGTGAAGACGCCGCTCGAAGACTTCGAAGGCGACGCCTCGCGCGAGGACGACGTCGCGATGCGCGACGCCGCGCGAACGCTCGGGGAGATACACGCGGAGATGACGTCCGCGCGCGCGGAGCTCCTGGGGTTGATAGCCGCCGCGGGTATGCCGAAGAACAAGGCGTGACTCCACGACTATCGGGTCCGCCGTAGGCGTAGGTTGAGCTTTAGTTGATTGAATGAATGATCCTTTCGGTTTCGTCAACCTCCCCGCCGCTAGATGCTATCTCTGACTAGTTGTAGTGTGTATTCCTAGGGACGGCGGCGTCAGACGATGATGTGGTCTTCCTCCTCCGCCGCGGCGAACCCCCGCTCCCGCGCCTGCTGCTCCTTGTACTTCCGCGTCAGGTGTTTATTCTCCATTCGCCCCGGGCACGTGTTGGGATGCTTCGGCATCGCGCTCTCCAGGCCTTTCCTCGGCCGCGGCGGTATGATCCCCGCCTGGCCGAGCAGCCGCGCGACCGTGTCCGACGGCTGCGCGCCCACGGACAGCCAGTATCTGCGAGAGCGGGGAGGGAGGGGGTCGGAGGTCAGCGTCGACGAACGGAGGAACGCGCGACGACGCGACGATAACCCTAGACCGCGAGCGAGCGACGACGGGACGGTTCGACGGCGCGCGCGGGCGGGGTGCGCACTTTATGCGCTCGATCTTCAGCGACAGGTGCTTGTTCCCGTCCAGCTCTGCGCGGGGAGACGAACGAGGGGGACGCCGTCAGCGACGTCGATGGGGACGCGATGGGGGACGAGAGCGGCGCGATGCGATGGAGGAGGAGGAGGTTCGTTCGCCGCGCTCGCGCACCGGGCAACGGATCGTAGTGCCCGACGATCTCGAGGTGCTTCCCGTCCCTCGGCGCGCGCGCGTCCGCGACGTGGATGCGGTAGAACGGCATGTTCCGGTGCCCGCGGCGCGCGAGGCGGATGCGGACGACCATGGCGACCGGTCGCGACGCGGGGCGGGGCGGCGCGTTGTGGCCGCGTCGCGTCGAGCGAAAACGCGCACAGCTTGCACTCTGCTGCACGAAAACAAACGTCGTCCTCACCGAGGCGGTTTTTCGAACCACTGCCCCGGCGCGCGGGCACGCGCCCCGCCGCCGCGAGGCCATGGACGATCGACCGCTCAAGCGAGTGCGGAGCTGGAAGATCATCTACGATGAAGCCTTGAGACTCGCCGTCGACGATCCTCCGTCGGAGCTCGAACGCACGAGGAAGGAACTGGAAGCCACGAGAGCGAAGCTGGCGAGGACGGAGGCGACGCTCAAGACGACGGAGGCGACGCTCGCTCTGAAGACGAAGGTGGTGGACTCGTTCCTTCGACCTCAGCCCGTCGCGTTCGACGTCGACGGCAACGTCGCGTGCGTCGTGCTGTCGCACGTCTCGGACGTCAAGACCCGGCTCGCGCTCGCGCAGGTTGGGAAAGTCTGGCGCCGCGCGTCGAAGGAAGCCGCGTCGCTGCCCGCGTCTCTCGACTTCAGCCGCTGCAGTGGCTCGATGTATATGAAGGAAATGCACGTGCTAGACATCAATGGTCTGGACAAGCTCCCCGAGGCGCGTTTCATGAGCCTTCTGCGTGATGACATGGGCTCCCGCGATACATACCAGTATTTACTCGGACGGTACCACGGAAGGGCGTCGCGGTACGAAGAGGCGGCCGAGTGCTTTAAAAGCGCTCTTGCCGCGGGAGACCGCGATGCCAAATGCAGGCTCGGTGGGTGCTACTACTTGCTCGGTTGCAGGTACCACGCTGAGCCGAACGACATTAAGGCTGTGGAGGTTTGGCGCAAAGGAGAAGCCTTAGGTTATTCCCTTTGCTACTTCCAACTCGGGAACTGTTACGAGATGGGCCACGGCGTCGCGAAAGATATGTTCAAGGCGGTCGAGTACTGGAAGAAGACCACGGTCGAAGGTATCCCGTCTATTGTCGCGCGTGCGAAGGAGAAGCTCGCGAGCTACGGTCACCGAATCTGAAAACTGCGCCGCACGAGATGCCGCGCGAACGTCACGCACGCACGAACGAACCAACGTCAACGTTTTACGATCCATATTCCGTCTTTCTCGCGTCGTCGTCGTCGTCTCGCTCTACATCAACAACTTCCACCGCTCCTGCGTCGCCTCGGGCGCGGACTCCAACAAAAAGTCCTTCAGCTCCAAGAAACTCCTCACCCCGATCGTCAACTTCCCCGCCTCGTCGTCCCCGCGACGCAGCCACCCTTCCTCGCACAGCCGTTTCAACGTCGCCTCTTTCTCGGTCTTGCTCATCTTCGCGACGGACTCCGTCTGCGCCTGCGTCAGTTGCGTCGCGCCGCCTTCGCCGCCCTGCGTCGCACCCTGCGTCGCGCCCTGCGTGCCACGTGATTCGATTCGATTGGTCAGCGCGTGATTTGATTTGATTTGATTTGATTTGGATAAATGCTGACGTGTGACGAAAGGAGTGGTGGTGGCTCGCGCGCACCGTCCATATCTGCGTCGCGTTGAGCGCGGAGATGACGTCCACGCCGCCGTTTTTCGCGTCGCACGTCGCGTCTTCCCTCAGGATCTCGTCCAGAACCACCCTGAACAGCGCGATCTGCTCCGGGGTCATCGTCGTCGCGAGCTTCGCGGAGTCGCTCGCGACCTTGTTCACGATGCCGAGGTACAGCTCGTCGTCGTCCTGATACTTCACGCGTCTCAGATCGAGGTCGAGGTATCCGAGCTGCGACGCGATCTCGCCCCAGAAGCGATCGAACCCGCGCGCGTCCGCCCTCGCGACGTCCGCGCCGACGATCTCCGCGTACATCGCGCGCGCGTCGGTCTCGCTCATGACGCACCTCGACATCATCGCCTGGAGGAAGACGTGCTGCGCCTGCGTGAGCTCCGTCTGCGTCGCCATCGTCGCTCGAGGTGGGGTGCCCAGTTTCGCGATCGATCGATCGATGGATCTATCTATCGATCGATCGATCGACGACGCGAGGTCGGATCTCGCGCGGACGCGGTGGGCGGGTCGCGGGCGACGCGGGCGAGCGACGCGACGCGCGGGCGCGGGCGGCGGCGCGAGCGCGCGGGCGAGGTGGGTGTGCGGCGACGCGTCTGCGCGCGGGCGCTACGAGGAGCCCTACAGTACTCTTTTGAAAGGGTGCCAGCACAGCAGAGCTCGGGTTTATTTTTTTCGCCCCTCCGAGGACGTCGAGGTAGGACGTCGTTTCCGAGGAGAGGACCTCCCGCGCCACTCGCCAGCGCGCCGCGCACCGATACGCACCGATGCGCGCCTTCTCCATCACGCGCGCGCCCGCGCTCCTCGCGCTCGCGCTCGCGCTCCTCGTCCACGCCGCGGCCGCGCGCGACGTCGCGACGAACGGCGACGGAACGCGCCTCCCTCTCGCGCGAGCCTCGGACCCGTCGTGTCCGTGGCTCGGAAACGTGCTCGACGCCGCGCGCGCGTCGCCGCTCGTGAAGGGCCTCGTGCAGCGCACGCGCATGGCCGCGCCGTTCGGGCCCGGGTCTTGGCCCGCGCCGCTCGAGGTGGACGACGCCGACGCCGCCGACGACGCCGACGACGCCGACCGAAGAAGGTTCGGCTGGAAGCGCGCGCTCGTGCTGGCGGCGAAAGCGCGCGTCGCCGACGCCGCCGCCGCCTCCGCGTGGCTTCCCAAAAACCTCCTGACGCTCTCCGACGACCTCGCCGCGACGGTCTTCATCGCGTGGTACCCGGACTCGTTCTGCTGCGGCGCGTACCACGAGGCCGCGATCGTGTTCGACGTGACGTACGGAGGCGGAGACGACGCGGTGGACGCGCTGCACTGCCCGTGGATGCTCGTGGATAAAGACCGGAGCATGATCGCGGGTCGCGAGATATTAGGCTTTCCGAAGAAGCTCGGCGAGTTTGCGTTCACGCTGACGACGGAGGACGGCGCGACGATCGACGTCTCGGATCCCTCCGTGGACGTGGCTGACGTCTTATCGAGAGCCGCGCGCGTGGACGCGAGCGTAACGCGCGAGGGCGCGACTTTGCTGAACATAACCGGCGCGCTCACGAAGAAAGGATTCGCGCGACGCGAACCGCTGCTGAAGGACGAACGCAACGTATTCCTTAACGTGCAGACGAACCACCCGCTGCCTCCCGCGGACGCGTCGAAGCCGAGAGACCCCGCGTGTCTGGGCAACCGACCGAGACTGCTGCAGTTCGTGTTCGACGAGGTGGTGACCGACGATACGTACGATTTGAAAGACGCCGCCGTCGCGTTGACGCAAACCAAAACTGATTCGATCGGCGCGCCGTTCGGGTTCAAAGGGATCGAAACCGGCGGCGACCTGGACGTCCTCGGGATGAAGATCGGCATCACGAACTTCTACACCGGTCTGGAAGGAACGCCGACGTTAGGGCCGACGGTCCCGAGCGGGTTCATCGAGAACGACGACGTGTACTGGCTCCGGTACCAGTGAGCGTCGACTCGACGACGAACGCGAGTTCGAGGCACGCTCTCGTCGACGCGAAAACGACGACACGCCGCGCAACTCATCACTCGCGACGTCTGCTAGCTAGTTAGCCCACCTACAGCACGCTACGTCGTCGTGCTATGATACTCCCCCCCAATTGCCTACTTTACCCACAAAATATCCGGGGTGTGCCACAACCGGAACGGCCGCGGCGGCGGCGCGTGCGTCGACAGCGAAAACGTCGACGCGCTTCGCACCGGCGCGCTGAGCCCCCACACCCCCGGCGCGGCGTCTTGCAATCCCCGGTACGTCCGCACCTCCCCGCCGCATTCTTGATGCGCGATCTCGAACACGAACTCGCCCGTCGTCGCGTCGACGGCGCCGCTCAGCGTGAACGGCCCCGACGCGTCTGTCCCGCGGCCGGCGACGACGCCGACGGCGCCCGCGGCGAACCCCTCGCGTCGTCTCGCGTCCGCGTCCGCGTCCGCGTCCGCGTCCAATTCGGTGTACTCCAAGTACATCACCTGCCCGTCCGGGTGCACGAGGTCGCCGCTCGAGAAGTACTCGTGGAGGGTGTACGTCCCGGGCGGGAGCGGGCGCGATTTCGTCGCGTCGATCCCGCGCGGCTCGCCGACGACCACCTCCGGCGGCGCGACGAAATCGCCGCCGACGCCGACGCCCGCGCCGCCGGCGCGATCGATCGACTCCAACCCGCGCTCGAACGGCGACTCCACGCTCAGGAATATCCGCGTCGCCTCCGTTCGAACGCCCACGCACGTGGACGTCAGCAGAGGCATGAGGAGCGTCAGCAGCGCGCCGCCGACGCGCTCGGCGACGCCCTTCATCACCGCCGCCCGCGCCGGCCGGCCTGGTAGTTGGGGTGGCGTTGAAAGGCGTCAGAAGCGGAGTTGAAAGGCGTCGAGGTGTGTCGGGATTGAAAGCGAGGGACCCTGGGCGGAGAGACACGCCGGGAAAAGTCCTTAAGGAACGGCGTTCACCACGCCGACGCGGTCGTGTGGGGACCAGTGTATACCTGGGGTCTCTCTGTCGCCGTGGAGCACATTGGCGAGCGCGCAACACGCTTGTTCCACGAGGTTGGCGCTCTCGTTCCCGTCGATCAGCGCGCGCAAGCTCTTCACGCCGTCGCACGCGATGAGCTCCGATTTCCTTCCCCCGACGTCGCCCACGCAGTCCGTGCACACCGCGGCGTATCGCATCGCGAGGAAGAGCTCGTATCGATGCTGAGGATCGTTCCATACGAGCGAACGTCGGGGTGGAGTTGAAAGGCGTCAGTTGGAGTTGAAAGGCATCGAGGTCGGGGATTGAAATCGTGTCGTGGGCGGAGAGACACGCCGGCAAAAGTCCTTAAGGAACGGCGTTCACCACGCCGACGCGGTCGTATGGGGACCAGTGTATAGAACGCACCCGCCTGCCGCTGACGTCCGAGGGATGCCCGCGCGCCTTGAGCCATCGCAGCGTCTCCATCGTCTGCTTCCATCCGAGATGCCGGTCGCGATACACCGCGCGCCACCCGCCGCCGCACCCCGCGCCGCCGTCCCACGCGCACGCGTCGCCGTCGCCCCACCTCCGCGCGAGGTCGTCGAAGACCTCGTCCTGGAAGTGCTCGATCACGCCGAGGCGCGACTCGACGCACGGGACGTCGGAGGGCGACGCGTGGTAGACGCCCCACTCGGCGCGGCACAGGCGCTCCCAGCCGTCCTCGAGCGCGCCGCCGACGAGGAGGGGTTGGGGGCGTCGTCGAGACGGCGCGGAGGACGCGGACGTCGACGCGGACGTCGACGCGTCCTCGCGGCGGCGGCCTCGGTCGTCGGATAGATCGGAGTCGAACAGATCGGAGTCGTCGGAGTCGTCAGAGTCGGAATCGGACATCGCCGCCCGTCCCGCGTTCGGCGGCAGCGCGATCTTCCGAAGCTGCCGGCACACGCACGCGATCGCGGCGTACGACCGCGCGTCCGGCGCGGACAGCAGCACGCGCGCGATGAGGTCCTCGCCTAGGTCGTCCCACCTCGCGCGGTTCCGCTCCTCGCGTCTCGCCGCCTCTTCGGCGGCGAGCTCGGCGTCCTCGACGCGCTTCTTCTCCGCCGCCGCCTCGCGTCGCGTCTCCGCGTCGAGTCTCATCGCCGCGACGCGCGCGTGGATCTCGCTCACGAGCTGGACGTTCCGTCGGAGCTCGTTCATGGCGCGCGGCGGCGGGCGAGGCGCGCGCGGCCTCGCCCCTCGCCGCCGATGGGCGCGCCGCTGCACTGATTGAGGAGATCGGCGGACACGTCACGTCGATTTTTCCCGGGAAAAAAATCTGCGCGCGCGCGCTGCGCTGCGTTTGAAAACCGAAAGGACGGCGGGCCGCGGAGGGTCACATCGCCGCGCGCGTCTCGAACAACGATGCCCGGCTCGCTCGCGCGCGCGCTCGGGGGCGCCCCCGCGTCTCTTCTCCGCGCGCCGCTCGCGGCGCGCCGCCGCCGACCACCGCAGCGCGCGCGTCGCCGCGCCGCCGTCGTCGCCCCCTCGGCGTCCTCCAAAAACGACGACGCCGACGCCGCCGACGAGTCGTCGTCGCCGGAGCTCGACATGGGATCCCTGAGCCGCCGCGTCGCGGAGATAAAAGCCCTCGAGGACGCGAACCAGGCCAACCTCCGCGTCCTAGTCCTCGACGCGACCCTCCCCGGGCAGCGCCTGAGCCTGCGCTTCGACGCCAAGGACACGCGCCGTCGCCTCGGCCTCGGCACCGAGCTCGGCGTCGGCGCGGCCGTCGGCGACACGTACGCCATGCTCGGCCAGGCGCCGGCGTCCGGGCAAGTCCTCCCGCTCGGCACGGAGGTGAAGCTGACGCGCGTGGACCCGCTCCCGGACGGCAGCGGCGACGTCGAGGTCGAGATGGTGGGCGTCAGGCGCCTGCGCATCGAGGGGCAGCCGTTCGACGAGAACGGCGTCGCGATGGCAAAGGTGACGTACATGAGATTCGCGCCCGAGGAGACGCCGCCGCTGCCGCGCGATAACGAGAGCGTCGCGCCGACGTCGCCGCGCCCGATCGAGGGCGGCGGCGCGCCGGGCTCGGGATCCTACGACGAGTCGGACGACCCGGAGAAGGCGGAGCTCGAGACGACGCGGATGTCGGACGAGCTCGAATCGCTCGTCGACGAGGCGCGTCCCGTCTCGCACTGGTCCCCATGCGACCCCGTTCGCGTGGTGAACGCCGTTCCTTAAGGACTTTTGCGGGCGTCTCTCTCCGCCCACCCCCGGCTGCTTTCAATCCCGACACGCCTCGCCGCGCCGCCTTTCGACGCCGCCTGACGCCTATCGACGCCGCCCACCCCGACTTCTCGACCGCAGTGGACCGTCCTCGTGCGCACGGGCGGACGCGAACGCGTCCCCGGACAGCTCGAGCTCATCGCGTCGCACTTGGGCCCCATGCCCGCGCGCGCGTCCAAGGCGAGACGCGCCGCGTGGGTCGCCGCGCTCATCAACCCGATCCCCGCGCTGGGCGTGGCGTACGAGATACGCCCCGCGCTGCTCATGGCGAGGGACACGAGAGGGATGCTGAAGGTGCGTTCTATACACTGGTTCCCATACGACCGCGTCGGCGTGGTGAACGCCATTCCTTAAGGACTTTTGCCGGCGCATCTCTCCGCCCACCCATCGCTTTCAACGCCCGCCCTCGACGCCTTTCAACTCCATCTGACGCCTTTGAACTCCACCCCGACATTCGCTCGTATGGAACGACCCTAAGGTGGCGACGGATGGCATAAAGACGTCCATCGAGCGGCTGCGGAAGGACGCGCTCGAGGACCAGCTCGAGGGGTCGAAGTGAGGGCGTCGGGCGTCGACGTTGTACGATTATGATTGTGTACGAATAGTAGTAGCGCGGCGGCGCCTTCGAGCGAGGGCGCCCCGGGAGACGGAGACTGGAAGAGTTTTTTTCGCTCGGTGTAATAACAGAACAAACGTTTTGTTTTTTTTGATACGCTCGCTCTCGCCCGCGTCGCGATTCTACTCCTGCATGATGTCGAACTTCTCGAACGACGCCTTCATCGCCGCTGCGCGCGCCGTCTCTCTCTCCTCCGTCTCCAGACACTCCTGCCACGACGTCCGCTCCGGGCACCCGAGCAGGTGCCCGAGCACCTCCCTCCCGAAACTCATCCAGTGCGGCTCGCCTCTCCCGATCTTACGGACGAGAATGCTCCCGTCCGGAAGGTGCACGGCGTAGTACTCTCCGTCGCCGACGTGCTCTAACAGCGCCGCCTGCGCGTCCATCGCGCTCTCGGGCTTCGGGATCGAGCACCACTCGAAGTTGAGCTTCTTCGCCGCCTGCTCGAAAATCTTCTTCGCTTTCCCCGACCGCGCCCTCGGCACCGGGACGACGTTCACGTGGCAGTGGTTCCCCCCCTTCGAACGCAACGCGAGGTGCCGCTCGAAAACGACGACATCTCGGCCGTTATCAGTCCCGTCCTCGCCCCCGCTCGGCGGGTCGCCGCCGCCGCCCGCGGCGAAACACTTCCGCAGCGCGTCGAGATATCTCCACATCTCCTCCGCGGCGGATGGCGCCATCGCCGCGAAGGACGGCGCGTGCTCGATCGGCACGATCTGGCAGTGATCCGCGACGACGCCAGCCTTGTCCATGCTCACGAAACTCTCCGACGCGATGGACGCGACGAGGTGCGTGTCCTTTTCGTTGGATAAGCAGAACCAGCAGCCCTGCGGCGGCGGCGGCGGCGGTCGGTTCGCGCGCCGCGCGTCGCGTTCCGCGTTTCGCTCCTCCTCGCTCTTCGCCATCTGGACGACGATGTCTCTTCCGTAGAAGCTCGTGTCGCTCAGCTGCAGCGCCTTCTCCGCGCCGTCGACGGTCTTGTACGCGACGTGGCAGAACCCGCGGCTCCGCCCGTCGTCGCCGCGCCCCAACCGCAAGTCCACGAGCTCGCCGCACTGCCCGAAAAACTCCGCGAGCGCGCCCTCGTCCGCTCGGTACGCCTACAAAGCGATGTCGGGGTGGAGTTCAAAGGCGTCAGATGGCGTTCAAAGGCGTCGAGGTCGGGGATTGAAAGCGAGGGGTGGGCGGAGAGATGCGCCGGCAAAACTCCTCAAGGATCGGCGTTCACCACGCCAACGCGGTCGTATGTGGACCAGTGTATAGAACGCACCAGGTTCCGAACGTACACCGTCTTGTCCGTGTCCCCCTGGAGCGGCCGTCGATCTATGTTCGCCGCGAGCCGCGCGCGCTTCGCCTTGGGCTCCTCCCAACGCAGCGACGCGTGATCGAACGCCGCGTCCTGCGCCGCGAGCGCCGCGCCCTTCGCCGCCATCGAGCCCGGCGGCGGCGGCGGCGCGTCGTACGGCGAGCGGGTGGCGTCCGGCGGTTGCACGCGGAGGCTCGAGGGGGGCATCACGCGCGCGGGGACGAGGCCGAGCGCGTGCAGCCACTTGTGCTTCGCGTCGTTGCGCACGGGCGCGAGCGCGAGGAACCGCGTGACGTGCATCGCGCGCTGGTTTTTATACGGCTCGCGCGCGTAAAAGACCTTCGACGGGCAGCCGGCGGCGGCGCCGCACGCGTGATATCGCGGCTGTAAATCTCTCGCGAGGTCCGCGACGACGGCGCTGCCCGCGGCGGACGCCGCGACGACGTCCGGCGTCGTCGCGTCCCTCGAGCGCAGCTCCACGCCCTTGGGCCAGGAGGTGGTCAGGAACAGGTCGATCGCGTCCGCGTTCTCGCCGCCGTTCGCGCCGCCCGGAGGCGCGGCGTCGCGAAACGCCGACGCGCGCAATTTACTCACGTCATCCATCGTGAACTCGCCCTCCGCGGCAGCCGCGCTCGCGGCCATCGCGCTCGCGTCCTCGAACGCCATCTTGTTGTACTTCCCCGGGAGCACCGCGACGCGCAGGCCGTGCAGGTCGTGCACGCCGGGGCGGCAGAGCCAGCGAACGTTCGGCGCGACCTCGATCGAATCGGCCCCCTTCTGTGCGGCGGACGTCTCGCCCTTGACGAACTCCCTCCCGCGCGGCAGCGCGTCGACGAAGTACGTCGGCATCGGCGCCGCGGACGTCCCGTCCACGTACGGTCTGAGCTCGTCGTTGTTCGGTTTCGCCGTGGACGCGCCGCCGTCCGCCGATCCCGCGTCGTCTTCGACGCCGCCGCCGAAGAATCGACCGACGCACACGCACAGATCGAACGGCCCAGCCTGGCTGTCGTTCACCGCGCCGACGCGCTTGAAGAGATCGTCGAAGTTGCCCTCGACGTCGCCCGCGATGAGCACCTTCACCGGCTTCGCGTCGTCCGCCATCGCGATCGCGCGGGCGGGCGGCGGGCGGCCTTCCTCGAGCGCGCGCGACGCTGTGATGAAGCGCGATCGAATCGTGCTGCACCATCACCGCGATTCCGTACAAACGAGCAGTTCATCGGTCAGTTGAAAGGAGACGCCATCAAATGTTGAAACCGGGGGATGAGTGAAAAACGTTTGTTTCAACGCCATAAAACTGTCCGCCGGTCTTCCGACAAAGTCGTCGCAACCCCGCTCGGGGGCGCGTCACTTCGCTCGACGCGCACGGCCCGCACCCGCCCGCGTCGGACGTCCGCGCGCGAAGAGGCACGCGAACCCCTCCCCCCGCCCGCGCGCGTGAGCCCGTCGACCGCGCGGAGGAAAGACAGCGCGCGCCGCGGAGGAGCGATCTCGCGGTCGAATCGACTTCTCGGAGATCGAGCGGCTCGGAAGCGCGCGAACGAAAGAAGAGGCGAGGACGTCGGCGATCGTCATGACGCGCGACGAGACGGACTACCTCGGCGAGCTCCTGAGGGGAGACGCGCTCCCGACGCCGACGCCGACGCCGATGAACGCGCGCGGGAGGAAATCGTCGAACGCCACCGCGGGCGCGAGCGCGGTGCGTCGT
>Ga0209630_10004286_pt1 | contig 12590 bp, 9 predicted proteins | sample COG_01_FD_184745 | JGI IMG/M metagenome (GOLD analysis project Ga0209630, IMG submission 184745) | Pelagic Microbial community sample from North Sea - COGITO 998_met_01 (SPAdes) (version 2) | ecosystem: Environmental > Aquatic > Marine > Neritic zone/Coastal water | place: Helgoland, sampling... | reverse complement strand
GTCGTTGGAAATGAAAAATAATGAAGACGATATCGATGAAAATGATGATGATGATTTCATGTACTCGGAGATGGAAAAAAAAGCACTCGAAACCGAAGAAGAAGAGGAATGGAAAACGTCTTCGTATAAAATAGAAAACATGCAACTCAAACTCTACGTGGACGTTCTGGATAAACTGTGCAAAGAAGATAAGATCGAACAGTTCGTGAAAGTATTCGCGCCTCCCGATTTAGAGGAAGAAGATAGAGTATATTTCATGGAGAGTTTAAAAGGGACGATGGAAAACGGCGAGAGGTGGAAACGGATGAAACGAGAGATTGAGATTTTACAGACGGGGAAATATCGCGGGATATCCGGGGATCAAGAAAGAGGCCCGGTGGAATTTAGATTCGATATGATGGTAGACGAAGACAGAGAAGAAGACAGAGAAGATAATAATAATAGTAAAATGAAGAAGAAGAATAGAAATAGCATTCACATCATGCGGGAAGTCGTGTTTCGGAAAACGAACAACGTGTGGCACGCGGAAGGATGAAACCCTTCTTTTGATAACAAAGCAATACTATAGTTTCTTAATATTAACCTTATTATTATTATTTCCTAAACGTCTACTTTTGATGTTGATGTTGTTGTTGTTGTTGTACTTGTTGTTGAAGCGCTGCTAGTGTTGGACGACGGCGAATCTCTTTCTTCTCGTTTCTTTCGCATGGCGCCTCGACTAAATCTACCGACGATGCCGGATTTACCATCTAATCCTAAAGCCGCGTTCGACGCTTTCGTCTCTTTATTCTTCATCCAATAGCTCTCCTCTTCTTTATTAATGACCTCTAAAAGGTTTGGATCGACTTTAATTTTACTAATCAAAGTTGGTACGAATGGATTTTCATCGCCTTCTCGGTTCCTCGCCAGTAAACGCCGTTCTTCTTCCGCTTCTTTCTCAACCAGTTCCCTAGCTTCTGCTTCCGTATATTTTCGTCCGGATGGATATTGCTTCGTCCTAATTAACGGTTGCGCTTTTTGGTTCATGTATTCCAACTGTCTCAATGCAAACTGTCTCACGAAATGTCTGCCTGTATTTTTGTTCTTTTTCGAAGAGGACGACGAAGAGGTTTCTTCCTTTTCGTTTCTCTCACCTGCGTGCATATCGATCGCTTCCAACTTTGCCAACGGCCTTCGATTATAATACGCCCTGATTAACTTATCCTCGGGATAGACGATCTTCTCTTTCTTCTCGGCGAGGAAATCGTTCATCCCAATCGCCGTGTTCGCCGGGTGAACCCGTTCCATCGCCTGTAACCATTTTGGTTTTTCGATGATGCCTTCGCCCGTCAGCTTTTGCGCTAAGGGAAACAAGAGATTTTTCGCCTCTCGTTTCCCGGTTTTCGTTCTCGAGCGGAACATGTCCATGGTTAATTTGAGCGCTTGATTCGCAGACGACGCCGCGCCTCGCTTCATTTTTTGATGTCGTCGCTCTTTCGTTTTCGTTTTATTAGAGAAGTACTACAAGTGGTATTCTGTGTGTGTGCGTATGTGTTGTTGTTTATTTATTCTGTGCGTTACGTGTTCTTTGTGTCGCCCTTTTTTTGGCTTCTCTTTCTCTCAAGTCTCTCTCTCAGTCTCTCTCTCTCTTCGTCGCTATCAGAATCCCGGAAATCCCGCTAACCTCGCAATCGCTGTTCTGAAGCGTAGTTGTTGTTGTTCCTCGTCAAACAAATCGTATTCTTCGTCCGTTGGTTCTGGAGATCCTTTTTCGAGCAAGTAGTTTAGGCAGTCGTGGTGCTTTAAGATCCGAGCCGAAGCGATGTATCGCCAGTTGTCAAGAGGCACTTTCGCCTCTTCGACTAAGTATTGAAGGCAATTGAGGTGGCCTTGCCACGCAGCTTGTCCCGCGCAGGCGAGCTTTGCTACATCAGATATCTTTCTTTCTTCGACGATATATTTCAAGATCTCCACGTGACCAGCACCTGTTGCTTGTCCTGCCACTTCTTCTTCCATATCTCGCGAAGGTTTCACTTTGTCGAAAAGAAATCGAACACAGTCGAGGTGTCCTCCAAGAGCAGCTTGTTTACACGAAGCGTTTTTATCACACGGGCAACCATTATAGAAACAGTATTTCAACATCTCGCGATTACCTTTAGCTGCTGCCGCTTTAATCGTCCATTCATCCCACTCGCAGTGTTTCACTTCTCTCGCCCACTTGAGAAACTCGAGTTTGTTCGTTCCAGCAACTCCCATGCAAAACCACGCTTGGTCTTTCACTCTTCCATCTTCATATTTCTCTCCCCAGCGTATGTTATTCCACGCCCATTCCAACGTTGAAATAGATGTTAATTCAACAATAGAGTAACCTAATCCCGATACGTTTACCCCGGCATACTCAAGCACACCCCAACTCTCTCTATTCACCTCTGAAAAGAAAAACCGATCTGTCGTCTTCAATTTCGGAAGCACATGCGAGACAAACACATCCTTGTGATGCAACACCAATCCGTTCCATAACTCCGTCGGTCCGAGCTTCAACCGCTCCATTTCCGCGGCGAGCTTTTCTTTCTCCCTCTTCTTCTTTCTCTTCTGCGCGCCGGATATTATCTTTTTCCCACCCATTCGTTGTTGTGTCAACTTTCTTTTTCTCTTTTTCTTCTTCACATGTAAATGTGTCTTTTCTTTTGGGGGCCGTTTTCCGTTTTATTCGTTCTTTCTCGTTGACTCAAAAAAACTCTTCTCCAATTTTTATTCATTTTTATTCCCCGTCGTCGTCGTGTAGTGTATATTATATTATAATGAAACGCGGCGCACTGGTACAACTGAAATGCGCTATTCAGCATTACGATTGGGGCGTTTCCGGACAAACCCCGAGCGCGGTGGCTGAACTCGGTTCTTTAAACAGAGAGGAAAAAATTGATGAAGAGAAACCACACGCGGAGTTATGGATGGGGACGCATCTGAGCGGACTGAACGTGATTAAAGAAACTGATTCTTCTGATTCTTCTTCTTCTTTAAAGCAACACGTGGAAGCGAACGCGAAGGAAACGCTCGGGGAGAAATGTTTAAAAAGGTTTGGGAACGATTTACCGTTTTTGCTGAAAGTTTTATCCGTGGCGAAAGCGCTTTCGATCCAAGCGCATCCGGATAAACAGTTAGCGGAGAAGTTACACGAAGAGAAACCGCACATGTATAAAGACGCGAATCATAAACCGGAGATGGCGTTAGCGGTGACTGAATTTGAAGCCATGAGCGGTTTTATTAGCGAACCGAAAGAAGCGTTGGAGAAGTGCCCGGAGTTGAAACTTCTGACCGGGATTCGTTTGGAAGAGATGGATGCCATGAAAGAAGATAAGAAAGCGCAGATGAAATATTTGTTCACGAAAGTGATGTTGGCGGAAAAAGAAGAGGTGGCGAAGCACGTGCGAGCGCTGGTGAAACGATTAAAGGAGGAGGCAGAAGGAAAAGGAGGAAACGACGACGACGAGAGAGACCGGTTGGCGTTGAGATTGAACGGACAATATCCAGACGACGTCGGCGTCATGTGCGCGTACTTGTTGAATTACATCAAGTTGCAACCAGGAGAGGCGGTATACATGGCGGCGAACGAACCGCACGCGTACTTGGACGGCGAATGCGTGGAAGTCATGGCGACGAGCGATAACGTCGTGCGAGCCGGGTTGACGCCGAAAGCGAGAGATACGGAAATCTTATGCGACATGTTGACGTACAAGTTGGGGAAACCAGAGGTTCTCACGGGAGATGTCATCGATAAAAACACGAAACGATATTCGCCTCCGTTTGACGAGTTCGAGTTAGAAGTCATCTCGTGCTCGAAAAACGAAACCGCGGAATTGACGGTAAGCCAAGGACCTTCGATTTTGCTCGTGAAAAACGGGAAAGGTACACTCAACGACGACGTCAGGATTGAGAAAGGATCGGTCGTTTTTGCCAACGCCAACGAGAAGATGACTTTGACGAACAGCGACGACGGCGAGGTTTCCATCTATCGAGCGCAAGTCAACACTCGCGTCTTTTAATTTTTGATATTTTTTGCTTACTTCGACTGTACATTTTTTTGCATCATCTTCCTCATTAAGAATCATCATGGCGTGGCTAAAGGCGGTCACTCGCGCGCATTCCTCTTCTTTAACTTCTTCTTCTTGGTATTCATCTCGCCGCCGCCGTTGTCGGTGTCCTCCTCGCATTGCTTATTGTGCTCTCTTAAAGAAGGGAAAAGCAGACGACGAGAAAGATTTTGACGAGTTCGTTACGAAACATTCCAACGCTCGCGCTTCCATCGGGTACGATAAAACGACTCGCGTTCGAGGCTTGTTCGCGTCGAGAGAGATTAAAGCGAAGGAGGAACTCTTCCACGTTTCGTTGAAGAAAGAAGACGAGAGAGTGTTCATCGACAATTACGAGAACGAAGACGACGATTGGGCCGCCAGTTTAGCCAAACAGATATTAGTGAAAAGGAGGAGAAGTACTTTGAGTGATGATGAAAAGAAAGAACTAAAGATAGCGTACGCGAACGCGCTGCCGAAGGAGATGATCGGCATCGCGAATAAGTGTTGCTTTTACGACAATAACACGCGATACGAACTCGTTTGCAAGTTTTTCGAGGCCACGGGCGATCACGACGCGAAGGAGGAGTTGATGAAGTATGAAAAACAAGTGTCTTCGCGAAGCCGCCGCCACGGCGAAGAAGAAGAGGAAGAAGAAAAGTACGGCTGGGCGTTGAGTCAAGTATTTTCGAGGACGTTTCGAATTGAAGACGCGAGAGGTAGGAGAGCGCCGCGGAGAGTGATGATTCCAATCGTCGATTTATTAAACCACTCGTCCGTGGAGGAGGAAGTGAACGTGACTTGGAGAGTGAAGGAAGATTTGAGCGCGTTTATCGTCGAGGCGAAAAGAAACGTCGGGAAAGACGAGGAGTTGATTCTTTCCTACGGCGAGAGAAACGATCAGCACTTTCTGTTATTTTATGGATTCTTACCGTCCATGAACCCGTGCAATTCAGTCATGATGTGGGAAAATGTCGACGAGTGCTTGAACTGGTACCAAAATCTCTGCGGCGCGGATGAAAACGATACAAAATGGGACGCGATGAAATACAAATGCAAACGAGCGCTCGGTTTACTCAAGAAGAAAGACGAAGGAGATTTTATCGACGATGATAACGATGAACGGCGTCGATTTATCCTGAGTCCAAACGCGAAAGTCGATAACACCACGTTACTCGTACTCAACGAGATATCTGGAGATAACGATATGGCAATAGCCGCTGTGAGAGTAAGAGCGGAGGAAATTCTTTCGCAAAGATTTGCGTCGGACGACGACGCGAACATTGAAAGGATCTTTAAACACTTACTTGAGGAAACACAGATGGACGAAGGCGATATCGAACTGTTGAGGGCGTATAGAAATAGAAAAAGAGATATTCTTAGAGAAATCATTTAGATGTAGTTGTAGATGACTTTAGAGCAGATTAGATGTAGTTGTACCAGTAGTTAAAAGTTTTTTATGACAGAAGATGCTTCTTAAGGACACGCGCTCAAGAGACTGTTAACCACGTGCACGACCAAACGCGCGGCGGCTTTTACGCTGGGCGAAATGTTCTGAGAACTCGATCCTAATTTTCGCAAAGACTCGTAAACGGCAGTCAATACCGGTCGCACGTGCAACTTCAACGCGGGGTCTTGAGGATCGATAGCCAAGCACGTGTCGCGAATCCAATCGAGCTTTCTCTCCGCGTCTTTCGTCGTCAAATCCGAAGAGAGCTGTTGCGCCAGCGAAAGTAGCACGAACGGCGACAACGGACACGGATGCTGTCCAAACACGCGCTCTGGAGCTACTTGAGAACACAACCACGAGACAATTTCGAGATTGGAAGTACCTAACGCCGATGAAAATGCAGCGTCGAGATTGCCGGTATTCAACAATCTCTTGATCTCTAAAGTAGGATCCTGTGGCGCTTGCGGCGGCGGTTTCCGTTGCTCCAAGTCGGCGAGTGAACGCACTCCTCCTCCTCCACCAGCTTGTGGCGGCATTTGCTGCTGAAACATTCCTTGCGATGGACCAGATTGTTGTTGCATACCTCTGAATGCGTTGGAAACGGAAGATTTGAGTGCAGAATCTAAGGACTGCGGTAAACTTCTCATTTCGTTCACAGTTCTTTGCAACTCTTGGACGAGAGGCATCGCGTTTGCTTGCACCGATTGATCTCTAATTTGCATCAACTCGTTGTTTAGTTCACCTATAGAGCGCTCGAAAGTGTTTGCAATTTGGTTAAACATGTTTTGCGTCGAGCGTTCAAACGCTGGAATCATGACTTGTTGCATAGCTTGTCGAATTTCGGATTGAAGAGTCGTTTGCACCGCTTCCTTTGCGGCGGCGACGGCGGCCCGTTGCGAAGCTGCCGCGTTCGTCGCAAGAGCAGCTTGCACTGCGGCGGCATTTTCACCCAACTGCTCCGAAACTATTTGAGATATCGCGGTTGGTAAATCTTTTGTGGTTGCTTGCGACATCAGCGCGATTAATTGCTTTTGTCGTTCGCGCTCCGCATTGTCTCTTTTCTCGCGTTCCTTTCGCAACTTATCTCGATCTTGTTTAAGTTCATTCTTTAGTTCTCTGATTAACTTTGCAACTTCTTTATCACTACCACTGTCGCCACTTGTAGTAGCGGTAGTAGCAAAAATACTTGGCGCTGAAACAGGCGCCGCGGCCGGTTTACTCGCCTGTTGCTGCGCAATTGGAGGCGGAGGTTTATCGCTCACCGATGGAGAGCTCGGTGCGAGTTCCTCTGCGCTTGCCGATTGCGACATAGATTTCTTAAACATATCCGGGGTCAAGAGTCCCGAAACAACCGGCGAGGCAGCGCGCTGAGGAGGAGCATCGGTGATAATGGAAGGGAGTTCCTGTTGTACTTGTTCCGCAATAGTCGAAGAAGGGCTTTTACCCTTCGGTAACAATCGCACGCAATCTAACATCGGTAAACGCAATTGCTGAATCGCGCCGGTTTGCATACAAAACAGACCAAACTGCGCGCTTTGTACATCATCGTCTTCATCCGAGACATCGAGAGCTACAAGCGATAAAATCGGTTGCGACACGCTAAATTGAGAAATGTAATTAAATTTACTCTCGTGTTCATTCACAGAAAGAGCGTATACGACGTTTCTCTTGGAATCCGCAAACAAAAAGCACTGCTTATCTTTATACCCGACCCTGGCGAATTGAAAAGAGTTCCAGAACCACTCGGAAGAACATCCAATTTTAATCGATTGAGTCGTTTTTAGAGTTTCTGTTTTTTTGTCGTAATGCAAGCATTCGATGTAAGCACAGCCCGAACTCGCGTTTACAGTGGTGGCTACGGCCAACGTGTTCTCATTCATCCATCGCGCCGCGCAGTTTCCCATTGACTCCCTTTTTAACAAAGTCGTCTTCGTGAATCCTAAACCTTGCGGTTCTAACTCAAACACTACTATACCATACCACCCTGAGACGTCCCTTTCAGTCGTCGCGACGATTCGTCGCTGGTTTGTAACGTCAATCGAAGTGATCGGGCCGTGCAAGTCTACGTTCTCTTCAAACGGAATCGGCGATTGGCCGCCGGCATCTTCATTTAAATCTACGGAAGATTTGAAGATTGCGTTCCCATACGCGATCAAAAATTCCGCTTTGCTGTCGTTGGATGATTTTCTAGGAAACCAGCGAAAGCTCGGCACGATTAAAGAGTCGTTCGAAGTGGTCGTTCCGCTCACGTTGTCCGCTTCGCTCGACACGTCCAACTTCAACAGCGTCGAGTCGCTGATCGTTTCCGAACTCTCGTCCTCGTTTAGTCTTCTCACAAGCAACGTCCCATCTTCGCTCAAGGTTGCCAAAATGTTCTCTTCCTCGTTCGTGGACGGTAAAAAACTCATGCTCGCGATTGGCGTCTCGTGCCCTCTGAGAAGCGAGCGCGATTGACTCACTTGACTCAACACTCTGACTAACCCGTTCCGAATCCCGTAGCAACAAAACGTCTCGTTCGCGGCTATCTTTATAGCGTTTGACTCTTGATATTCCGTCGCGTACACCGTAATCGGAGACGCTTCCAGTTGATTCTCTTCAGAAGAGGCTCCTCCGAAATCATTCTCCACGTCTATTGTGCTTTCTTTCAACGAATCGTCGATCGCGCAGCCTTTCGTCAAATGCTTCAACGCTTGTTGCTTCAACAATTCTTCGTCCTCTTCGCCGTTCTCGTAAAATTTCATTTTACTACCGTTTGTTCCCGATCCTGATCCTCCTTGCGTCGTCGTTTCCGTCGTCGTCGTCGTCGGGAATGATTGCGTTAAAGAGTCCCCGTCGTCCTTCTTCTTCTTGTTCCCAAACAATCCCATCTCAATTGTGTGATTGTGTTTTCTTTCTTGTGGGGCGAGTGCAATAAAATTTTTTTGTGCGAAAAAATGAAGAGACGAAGACAGAGGAATTTTTTAAAGTGACTACTATTAGTATTTACATCATCAGTCGTCTGCGCGTCGAACACCATCACCTAAAAATGAAAGTTAACTGGTTGTCTCCCTTTTACTGCAAACCCCACAGTTCTTTCAAAAGTTCGTACACGTAAAACGAAACCGCCGCGGAGGGGAAAATTTTCGTATAGTTTGGAATCAAACCAGCGTAAAGCGCGGGAATACCTTCGGCTCGCGCGATGTGCACCATGCCTTGAACGACGTTTTTGTACTGCGTGGCATTTTTTGCACCATGGGCGAGCGTTTTCATGCCTTGAACTTGCATTCGACGCTGTACGAGCTCGATCGGGTAGACGCCGGTCTGCGCGGCGGCTCCCGCGAGCGCGCCGAAACACAACGTCGGTAAAGGATTTGAGGACTGCGATAGCGTCGATTCGTCTTCGTTGAGGAAACGCACGCGAAACTTTTTGTATTGTTGCTTGCAATAATCGTACACGAAGAAGTTGATGGCGCCGTAAGGAGCAACTCGAATCATGTTCGCGCCTAAACCTTTCCACAACGCTTTCGGGCCTTCGTTTTTGATGAGTTCCGACCAAGCGACTTCGAGGCGCATGCCGGTCCCGGAGACGCGCGAACGAAGCGTATCGATTGGATGCGTCAGAGCAGTTCCACACATGGACGCGACGGATCCACCGATCATGCGTTCACCTCCGCTCAAATCCCCCGCAGCGGTTTTGTTGTTCGTGTTATTATTATTTTCTTTCTCGTTCTCGATTTGATCTTTTTGTTTCATTTTCAACCGTCTCGCTTTGTACGTGTCGTAGACAAAAAACTCAACCGCTTTGGTCGGCGCGATCCTCAAAACGTTCAAAGAGTTACCGCGAAAGAGAGCGGGTGCACCTTCTGTTCTGATGATGCGCTTTAAGGAACCCAGAACGCCACCATCAGCGGCAATTTTCGAAGAATCGAGCATGTATTCAATCTTTACGCGTTCCAACGGAGCGACGACGGTCCGCGATACGCCGCCGGAAATCGCCCCGACGAGCAAATGCAAAGACACCGCTTTCGCTTGCGCTTTCCTCTTTTCGTTTTCAGACGCACCTTTTGGAACGGTCACGAACGAGTGATTCAAATCTGTCATGCTTCGTCCCCACACCTCGACGACGTCTCCCAAATCCGCCGCCGAAGAGAGCAACAGAAAGTCTCGAAACTCGGCAAAATCGATCGCTTTACCCATGGAAACAAATCCGCCTTTCCCATCTGAACTTTTCGGTAACGATTTCGGAGAAAACAAACCTTTTCCTTTACTAAACGCCCCTTCACCTCGTTTTATGCGTTCTACCATTGAATCCACCTCTTTGTTCGTCGCCGTCCATCGCCCGAGCGCGAAGAGCACTCGCTTCAACTGCCACGGCGTCAAGTACCCCAAATTCTGCTTATCAAACTGCCGAAATGTTTTCAACAGTTCTCGTTCTCGTTTTACCGCGTAGACTTGAAACTCGCGAAACGTGAGCGTCGGGCAGTCTTCGAAATGTTCCTTTCGCTTCTTCGTTATTTTGTTCATAAACGACAAGACAGAGTCTCGCGAGGCTGGAAACTTCAACTTCTCCAACGCGACGCGGATATCCTCGCCGGTAATTTCAACTTTGTTCGCGGATAAATCGTTGAACCGTCTTTGTAACGCTTTGAATCCGTACGAATTCGGATCCGGGAGATTTTCATCATCGTTATCATCATCGTTATCGTCACCAGCCGTCGTCGTCGTCGTCTCCGAATTATTAGTACTATTCGTTGTTGTCTTCTTAAAATGAGCATTCGCAGAAGTACTTTTTGAAGAGATGGACGCCGTTAAGATCGATCGCATCGGTTTCCTCGTCCTTCTTTCTCTCTCCTTCTTTCTTTTATCCCTGTCGTTGTCGTCGGTATAAAATTCACACCCATTCTTTTTTGTCCTCTTCTTCCTCTTCTTCTCGTCGTCTTCTTCTTCGTTGTTGTTGTTGTTGTTTTTAAAAGTGTTCGTTACGAATTTGAGTGCAACTCCCCCCGAGGAAGAATTCATCAGATTTTTTAATCCGAGAAATCCACCAGGAAGAGAAGAACGATGACGATGATGCGCTGATGATGACGCTCCTTCACGCGTCGTCATTCTCCCAACGAGTCGTCGTCGTCGTAAAAGTAGTATTTATAAAAGGGAGAGTAATCACAAATCGACACTAATTCGTTTTTTCTCTCTTTTTTTTGTCACGACGGTTCTCTTCTTTGTTGTGTCTTCTTTTGCACCTTCCCCTTTTTTTTTTGCCTTTTTGGACCTCTTCTTCGTCTCGCCTTGATTGATGATGATGACTGATTCCTCTTTCTTGCGTGATGAGCTTTTTTGGCTCAGAAAAAAAGAAAAGATAAAAAAAACCACCCACGAGTGAAACATTGTACCTCACATTAACGCAGACGCGCGCTCTCTTCAAAACAGAGGAGTCGTTTTTTGTACATCGAATCCGAATTTAACTCTCGCGTTTTATATCCATCACGATGTCGTTTGCACACAGAGTCTCCACGCAGTTCGCGTCCACGACGACGAGGTCGATTTCGAAGAACACCGCCACCAAGAAATCAACCTTGTCATCGTCGTCGCGTAAATCCGTCGGTGTTCGCGCCGTCATCACCGAACCGGTCGCGTCCGCGGAAAACAAAGCCGCGTACGATGATTTTTCCGGCATGTTGGGTGACTATTTAGTCGATTACAAGGTAATTTCGCGTCATCGTCTGTCTCTCGCATTCATGGGTTTGTATGAATTATACGCGCGAGCGATTTTTTTCCTCCTCTTTCTTCCCTCTCGACGGCTGCGTTTCAGGTTTTCGCAAAAGCCAGCGGATAAGGAAAAATTAGTAATAATTCTTTCGCCGCTGCTGCTGCTTTTCTCTTACCACGACGACGTAAACCGACACTCCTATCATCGCGCGTAGTACTCACACCACCACGTTCTCTTCTTTCGTAATAAATGAACAGGTTGGCGACAAAATCATGGGTAAAGTCTCCGCGATGAACACCAAAGGTGCTTACGTCGATATCGGCGGAAAAGCCCCTGCGTTGTGCCCAACCGTGGAGTGCTCCTTGGCGTCTGTTCGTAACGCCGCGGCGGTATTCGACGAAGGACAAGAGTACGAATTTGAAATTGTGAAGGGCGACGACGGCGAAGGGTCGATGACGTTGTCCGTGCGCAAAATCCAATTAGAAGCGGCGTGGGAGAGATGCCGACAAGCGCAAGCGGACGACTTGGCGTTGTCGAGCGAAGTGTTGTCGGTGAACAGAGGCGGTATCTTAGTTGAGGTTGAAAACTTGAGAGGCTTCATCCCGCAATCCCACCTCGGCCCTCGCTTAGCTTTGGGTGACAGAGACGAATTGGTTGGACAAACTTTACCGGTGAAGTTTATCGAAGTTGATGAAGAGAAGAACCGCTTAGTCGCGTCGCACAGATTGGCGACTGATTTAGTTTCTGGCGAAGGTTTAGATGTTGGGGACGTCGTCACTGGCATCGTCCAGGCGGTCAAGCCGTACGGTGCGTTCGTTGATGTTGGTGGCCAAAGTGGTTTGTTGCACATCTCTCAAATTTCGCACGAGAGAATTGTTGCGGTTGAAAACGTCTTGTCCCCGGGTGACGAATTGAAGGTGTTGATTTTGTCCAAGGACAAGGAACGCGGGCGTTTGTCTTTGTCCACGAAGAAATTGGAGCCGAACCACGGCGATATGTTGAGAAACCCGAGTTTAGTTTACGAAAAGGCCGAAGAGATGGGTAAATTGTTCAGAGAACGCGTCGCTGCTGCGGAAGCCGCCGCCGAAGGGGGTTCTCCAACGGACGAAGTAGTTGCGAGCTCTGACGAATAAACCATCACGACGAACAACGATAAACATAAAAACAGAATCTTAGACTTACACACACATATTCCTATCTTTACTATTTAATTTGATTGACTGTACTACAAATAAATCTATTAACTACTAACAATCGCTCACTATGCCTATCTATCTATCTACGCCTATCTATCTATCTACGTTCATCTTCTCGTTCATCTTCCGTGCTACTTTTCTTAGGAAGAAACTTTCGCAACTCGAGACTGCCCGCATCGTCCTCCCCGCCGCACATTTCTTTTCGTCTT
>Ga0209630_10004285_pt1 | contig 12590 bp, 9 predicted proteins | sample COG_01_FD_184745 | JGI IMG/M metagenome (GOLD analysis project Ga0209630, IMG submission 184745) | Pelagic Microbial community sample from North Sea - COGITO 998_met_01 (SPAdes) (version 2) | ecosystem: Environmental > Aquatic > Marine > Neritic zone/Coastal water | place: Helgoland, sampling... | reverse complement strand
ATTGGGATGCCGATCTCTTTCTGAACAGTAACGATGCCTTTTTAAAATTTGATAATGGGGTCGGTGAATTTTCCTCTGCGGACTATATTTTAAAAGAGAGTCGTGGCAGAGGTAAGGCTGAAAAACTGGTGCTAGATATAGGCACCCGAACGGATATGGAGAAGTTGGAATATACGACTTGCGACCCAGAAGATCAATTTTGGAATTTTAGCGCCAGCAGCCTCACTCTAGACCATGAAGAAAATTACGGTAAGGCAAGAAATGTCATCCTAAAAATTAAAGATGTCCCGGTATTCTATACACCTTACATGTCCTTTCCACTCAGTAAAGAGCGTAAAAGTGGGTTTCTGGCTCCAAGTTACGGAAATACCAATAGAAATGGATTTGAGTTCCGTACACCTTATTATTGGAATATTAAACCCAATATGGATGCTACGCTGACTCCACGTTTATTGACCGATAGTGGTGTTATGGCCATGGGTGAATTTCGCTATTTATATAGTCGTGGTAGCGGCGCAATAAATGCTGAGTACTTACCTAGCGATAATGGGAGAGGTGATACACACAGAAACTTTATTGATCTAGAACTTAACCAACAGTTTGCAAGTACTGGTAATTTATTCGCCACTTATAGCAGAGTATCAGATAAATTTTATTTTGAAGATTTTGGCAGTCAACTGAGTGTAACCAGCACCTCATTTCTTGAACAACGAGCAGACATAACTTACTCAGGTACAAATTGGAATTTATTAACGCGTGTTCAAAACTTTCAAACTGTAAACCGTAGTATCCCTACTTCATCTAGGCCTTATAAACGATTACCCCAAATACAATTTAGTTATAATGCCCCAAAAGAAAACAATGAACTTAATTATGGGCTGACAAGTGAAGCTGTTTACTTCGATAAAGGTGATAACATTGTTATAACTAATGGCATCCAATCTAATACTAATGTAAACGGCTTACGCCTCAAATTAAACCCTTACGTTAGCTTTCCAATATCTAATCAAGCTGCTTTCATAGAGCCGAAGCTTAAATTAAATTTCACACAATACGCATTGGAAAACAATGCCTTATTCAAGTCCAGTCCTAATCGAGTGATCCCAACGTTCAGTCTTAATAGTGGAGTTTTTCTTGAAAGAGAAACAAAGCTTTTTAATGCTGATTACATACAAACGTTAGAACCTCGTCTATTCTACTTATTTACTCCACATGATGGGCAGGAAGATTTACCTGTTTTTGATACTGGGCAATTTACTTTCTCATTTGCTTCTCTATTCTATGAAGATCGATTCAGTAACACTGATAGGGTTGGCGATGCAAACCAAATGACTTTGGCAGTCACGTCCCAGCTTATTAACCAAGAAACTGGTGTAAATATAGGCAATGTAAGTCTTGGTCAAATATTTTATTTCCGAGATCGTAAAGTAACACTCCCAGGAGCAACTGTCCGTGACGAGGACAGTTCTGCATTTGTAGCGAGTGCTAATACAAGCATCATTGATGATTGGAATTTTGGGAGCAATATACAATGGAATCCCAACAACTCTAAACACACCGAAAGAATTACAGCTCAAGCAACTTACAACCCAAGTCCGGGCAAAGTCGTAAATTTCGCATACAGAGTCATACGTGATGTCGCGGATATAGAACAAAGCGATATATCACTTCGTTGGCCCTTTAGAAAAAACTGGAGTGTTGTTGGCCGCTGGAACTATGCCGTTCCTGAAGGTCGCTCATTGGAATTATTTGGTGGAATTGAATATGAGGATTGTTGTTGGGGCGTACGCGCAGTTGCTAGACGTTTCTTAACAAATATCGATGGTGAATTCGATACCGGAATATTCTTACAAATGGAGTTAAAAGGACTGGCGGGAATAGGCAAAAAGACAGTAGACTTCCTAAAACAACAGATCCCCGGTTACCAGAGTGAATTTTAGACTTTCCCAGATTAAACCCCGACATTTTATGTTGGGGTTACTAGCCCTATTGTTAATTCAGTCAAATGGCCATGCATATGTACCACTTGACCGTATCGTTGCCATAGTCAATGACGACGTGATTATGCAAAGCGAACTAGAAACAAAGATACGAACTGTACGTGGTCAATTACAACAACAGGGGACTCAGCTACCCCCTGCATCTATTCTCGAGCGTCAGGTATTGGATAAAATGGTTCAAACCCGTATCCAATTACAGATAGCTAAAAGAACTGGTGTCAAGGTTGATGACGAGTCACTAAATCGAACTATCAGTAATATCGCCGCCGAAAACCAAGTATCACTGAGTCAATTTCGCGAGATCCTGGAAAAAGATGGATACAACTACGAACAGTTTCGAGAAGACATTCGTAATGAAATAACATTGAGCCAATTACGCAAACGACAAGTTGATAATCGTATTATTGTCACTGAAAAAGAAATTGATAACTTTCTGGTAAATCAGGAATTTCAGGGAGCGACTCAAACCGAAATCCAAATTTCTCACATATTATTAGCACTACCTTCGGGCGCTACATCTGATGAAATAGCACAAGTGCGTCAAGTTGCTAGTCAAGTTCGTGAGGATCTTTTGTCCGGCGCAGATTTTACCGAAACTGCGAGAACTATTTCTGACGGAGGCAATGCAGAAAATGGCGGCGATTTAGGCTGGCGTAAACTGGAAGATGTGCCATCGTTATTCGCTGACTATATCCCCGACATGGAAAAGGGAGATATTAGTGAGTTAATTCAAAGTCCTAGTGGTTTTCATATTATTAAGATATCTGACATCAGAAGTGATGAGAAAAATATCGTTCAGCAAACGCATGCAAGACATATATTAATTAAACCAGACGATCTGATTACTAGCAAACAAGCACGGGCAAAAGCCGAAAAATTAAAGGTTCGCATAGAAAACGGCGACGACTTTGCATTATTAGCTAAAGGTAACTCTGATGATCCAGGGAGTGCTATTAAGGGCGGAGATCTAGGTTGGCAAACACCCGGTGCTTTAGTGCCGGAATTTCAAAAAATGATGGATAGTACGGAGCCAGGTCAAGTTAGCAAACCGTTTAAAACTGATTATGGATGGCATATCCTTGAGGTGCTAGAACGTCGAGAATACGATAATAGCGAGAGCGTAAAACGTGGGAAGGCCAGATTTGCTATTAGAAATCGAAAACTGGAAGAGGCAATGCAAAACTGGACTAGACAACTTCGAGACGAAGCTTATGTCGAATATCGTCTAGATGAAATATGAGAAAAAAAAACCGCGTATTTTAGTGTCGAGCGGTGAGCCTGCTGGAATTGGTCCAGATCTAATAGTAAAACTAGCCCAAACTGATTATCAAAATGACCTGACTATTATTGGTGATCCTGAACTACTTATAGAACGCGCAAAATATTTATCTCTCCCCTTGGAAATTAACGCGGTATCAAATGCTGGTGAATCTCATCATTCACATAAACCTAAATCATTAAAAGTCATTCCGGTTAAATTAAAAGCGGCTTCTGTTCCAGGCACGCTGGATACTCGTAATGCAAACTATGTCCTTGAATTACTTGATATAGCATCTCGTGAATGTTTATCAAGAAATTATGATGCCATTGTTACCGCGCCCATTCAAAAATCTATTATTAATGATGCTGGCATAAACTTTAGTGGTCATACCGAGTATTTTGCTATGCGGTGTGGTGTTGCGTTACCAGTAATGTTACTTGCCTGCTCGGAATTACGTGTAGCATTGGTTACAACTCATTTAGCCTTACGCGACGTTCCGGATGCAATAACGTCAGAAAGAGTTGAAAAAACTATCAGTATTGTTATCGATGAGATGCAGCGACGATTCGGCATTAAAAACCCTAGAATTACTGTTTGCGGCTTAAACCCCCATGCTGGAGAAGGCGGACACCTTGGAAGCGAAGAAATCACAATAATCTCACCCGTAATAGACAAATATAAACAACAAGGACACGCAATCAACGGACCGTTACCCGCTGACACTGCTTTCAGGTCTGACATACGAGATAATACAGACGTGTTTATTTGTATGTACCATGATCAAGGACTACCTGTACTCAAAACACTTGGGTTTGGAGAAGCCGTCAATATCACACTTGGTCTACCCATCATAAGAACATCTGTGGATCATGGAACTGCACTGGATCTTGCCGGGACGGGTAAAGCCGAATGTGACAGTCTATTAGCCGCAATAAACATGGCAAATGAATTAGCACGACATCAGTTAAACTCAGTAGCCATAGTTAATTCACCTGAAATTGTAGATGAACTCTGATAATCATCGTGCTCGAAAACGTTTCGGTCAAAACTTTTTACATGACCAGACAATAATTCAGCGTATCGTTGACACTATAAATCCTCAAGCGCATGACCATATTATCGAAATTGGCCCTGGGAAAGGTGCGCTAACATTACCCTTACTTAACCGTATAGAAAAACTTAATGTTATAGAAATAGACAAAGATCTGGCTGCTGCACTAAGGACTAAATTCGAAGATAAAAAGCGTTTAACGATCCATGAGACAGATGCGTTAAATCTGGATTTCAATTCATTTGAGCATACCGATTTACGCATTGTAGGAAACCTACCCTATAACATCAGCACACCTATTTTATTTCACCTATTGAAATACAGAGAAAGTATTAAAGACATGACCTTCATGTTACAAAAAGAGCTTGTCGATCGGATATGTGCGAACAGTGGAAACAAGCAATATGGGCGCTTATCAATAATGGTGCAATATTATTGCGATGTTGAGTCACTTTTTATAATTAAACCAGAGGCATTTACACCCAGTCCAAAGGTTGACTCAGCAATTGTAAAATTAACTCCCCATCCTCATCCAAGATATGAGTTATCAGATCATGAGAGCCTAAAAATCATTGTTAGGGAATCTTTCTCTCAGCGACGAAAGACTATACGAAATGCGCTAAGAAAATACCTAGATGAATCAGCTATTAGAAATGCCGGTATCGCGCCAGAAAATCGTGCTGAAAATTTAGAAGTTTCCGACTTTGTAGCACTCGCAAACTGCTACCACCATATGAAAATCAACACCTTATAAACCTGTGGATAACTCTGTGAATGCTTTCTAGTCAAATTATCGTCACTAACCACTTCTCATTTTATTAAAATTAGCTTAAATATTAATATAAATTGATAATTTATATTATATTCATGAACTTACACCTATAACAAAGGCTTTCAGGCGCATAGGCCTTATTTCTTATTAAAGGCCAATTGTAGCATCAAAATCTGTGCATAAATTTTAAATATTGATGAATTTGTATGGCTAATTTACAGCAGTTGGCTGCCAAGTAAGTATTCACCGACCTGCTCTGCTTTTTCATCTCTATGGTTTATACTCTGTCGTCGATATTGATGCTAACCACAATAAATAATTGAAAAACATCCTAACTACATTCAGTTCAAGAATTGATGCATTTACCGAATATACCGGGAAATGCACATCATGGTTGATAATCATCCTTGTTTTGCTGGTTGGCTATGACGTATCTATGCGTTATCTATTTCGAAGTGGTTCGATAGGAATACAAGAACTGGAATGGCATCTTTTTTCAATCATTTTTTTAATTGGTGCAGCTTATACCCTGAAACATGATGAACATGTTCGCCTCGATATCTTATACAGAAGTAATTTATTAACTGATAAACATCGTGCCTGGATTGATGTGTTTGGCGCTTTATTTATCCTCATCCCATTTTGTTTATTAATCATCATAAGTGCTTGGCCTTTTATTTCTCAAGCCTATATTCATAATGAAGCTTCACCCGACCCAGGTGGTTTGCCTTTGCGTTGGTTAATTAAATCAATGATCCCTATAGGTTTTTGCCTGGTATTAATTCAAGGCATTGCAGAAACCATAAAAAAACTGACACTAGCGCTGGATAAAAGCCAATGACAGTGTGGATCATCATGATGTTTGTTGCCCTCATGGTCTTGTTGCTAATGGGCTACCCTGTTGCCTTTACCTTGGGTGCCGTTGCGTTAGCCTTTGGCAGCATCTTTCTCGGTTTTGATTTTTTCAACTTATTACCCCTGCGTATTTGGGGAATCATGACCAACTTTACCCTGATAGCAGTTCCATTATTTGTCTTCATGGGTGTCGTTCTAGATCGATCTGGTCTGGCTGAAGACCTGTTAGAAACAATGGGAAAGCTTTGCGGAAAATTAAACGGTGGTCTGGCACTTTCAATAGTTATTGTCGGAGCGATGCTAGCAGCAACGACAGGTGTTGTTGGTGCAACGGTAGTAACCATGGGAATAATTGCTTTGCCAACAATGTTGAAACACAATTATTCTGTACCACTGGCAGCTGGAACTATCGCAGCATCAGGAACACTTGGCCAAATAATCCCCCCGAGCATCATTTTGATACTATTGGGTGATGTTATGGGTGTGCCTGTTGGTCGTTTATTTATGGGCGCAGTGATACCTGGTTTTATGCTGGTATCCTTGTTTATGGTCTATATTCTTATTTATTCTTGGTACAGACCTGCCGCTGCCCCAGCACTTAAAACCTCCTCGGATGAACTCAGTTACTTAAACATTCTAACTACTTTGTTCCCTCCTCTGCTCCTTATTTTGGCGGTATTAGGTTCAATTTTTTTTGGTATTGCCTCGCCAACTGAATCAGCTGCCGTTGGCGCCATAGGCGCGCTGATACTGGCTGCATTGCACAAAAGATTGACCCTGAAAAATCTGATCGACTCAATGCAACAAACAACAAAGCTGACCAGCATGGTCTTTATGATTTTGATCGGCGCTACAGCTTTCGGTCTTGTCTTCAGGGGAATGGGTGGAGATAGTCTTGTATTAGATGTTATGTCTAACCTGCCCGGCGGCATGTGGGGGTTCTTATTTGTTAGTATGCTTTTGATCTTTGTGCTTGGATTTTTTCTCGACTTCCTACAGATTTGTTTTATTGTTATCCCCATCCTTGCACCGATTGCTAATGAATTTGGTGTCGACCTACTTTGGTTCGCTGTGCTTATTGCTATCAATTTACAAACTTCGTTTCTTACACCTCCTTTTGGATTCTCATTATTTTACTTAAAGGCGGTAGCACCCGCAGAAGTTCGTATTCAGGATATTTACTCCGGTATAATTCCATTTGTACTGTTACAGGTAGCTACAATAATCATAATTATATTAGTGCCTGAGCTAGTAACCTGGTTACCTGACCTGATGGATAACATTCATGGCCTTTAGATCTAAACCCTAAGGTTTATTCTGATTAAATTTTATTTCCTGAGCGTGTTGATAACTGAAACAGTCTCAGGCTTCACCCCATGCCAGATTAAGAACGATTCAGCAGCTTGCTCAACCAACATCCCAAGACCATCCATAACCTTTGCTGCGCCTTGCTTAGTGGCCCATTGCATGAATACCGTAGCCGTATCTGAATACATCAAATCATAACAACAGGTGTTGTTATTGATCACTGATTCTGGGATAGGTGGGAGTTCTCCCATTAAGCTTAGTGAGGTTCCATTGACTATTAACTCAAATGATTGTCTTGCTAAATCAGAATATGAGCATGCAGTGATATTGCCCAATCCAGAAAATTGATCTGCTAATTCTTCGGCACGCGAAACGGTGCGATTCGCAATAACAATCTGACCTGTTTGTTGCCCGCATAAAGGTTCAAGAATTGCTTTTACTGAACCCCCTGCACCTAAAATCAGTACGACTTTATCTTTAATATTAATCTGATGATTAATTCTCAAGTCATTAATAAAACCTTGCCCATCGGTGGTATCACCAAAACTATTTAGCTGTTCATCAAAGCGAATCGTATTGACCGAACCGCAGAGTTGAGCACGTTGTGTTAATGATGTGCAAAATGAATGAGCATCTTCCTTAAAAGGTACGGTTATATTTAAACCAAGACCACCCTGTGAGGCAAACAAGTCTACATAATTATTGAATTTATCAGTAGGTACTTCTATAGATTGATAACGAAGTGCTATGCCCGTTTGTTTGCCGAAAAGAGAATGGATTTGAGGCGATTTACTGTGTTTTATCGGATTACCAAAGACAGCGTAATTTGATACGGTGTGATCCAGACTAAAGTCACCTGCCACAATAAATTATTAAAAAAATATTATTGATTAAATAAAAAATATATTAGCCACTTGACCGTTCGACTAATCCGCCCTTAAGGCAATGAACCCGTAGACCTCGTTCACTCAACAAATAAGCACAAGCTGAACTTTGACGACCACTATTACAATAAAGAATATATTGTTTATCTGGATCAAGCGTTTGTGCTTTTAGTCGCAACATAAAAAGCGGAATATTCATGCTACCTTCAATACTTGCGTTCTTATGCTCGCTTTCTAACCTTACATCTATCCAGACTGCACCTTCATTCTTAACCAAAGCATCTGCTTCTTCATTAGTCACCCAACTTAACATTGGCTCTTTTAATAGCTCGTTAAAATCCTCTTTGGATAAGCGCATTAAGGAACCATCGGTCGTCATAATGATATTCGCATTTCTTTTTGCTTCTGAGAGTAGTGCTTCTTCTCCAAACGCATCACCATCACCTAATGTAGCCAAGGTTAACTCTGAACCTGTTTTTGAATTACGTGTGACCTTACATTTACCATGCTTCACGATGTAATAATAATCACCATCTCCACCCTGTTTAATAACGGCATCACCCGCCTTCATAGGGATTTCCTGAACGCGCATGAACAAGGCCTGTATATTTGCTGGCGGAATTTGAAGAAAAGCCTTGGACTGCAAGATACGCGTCATCCAATCGCCGCCATCATCGTCACCTTCGTCAACCTGAATTTCATCAACTTCAATTCCTGACAACTGGTCCCAGGTAAGTAGAATATCAAGCAAATCACTATCAATTCGTATTACTTTTGAATCTACCTTGGCAGTCGCTGTATGTTTTCTTGGTTGTTGATTTACAAGCGGGTGTTTGGCTATATCTGACCCAGCTAAAATAGCCTTGGTTTCACCCGAGCTTGATGAAATCTCAACCTGACCGTCAAGCAAATAAACCGATTGCCTATCAGAGTCGCCTTCTTTAAAAATAGCATTTCCTGCTGGAACATCTTCAACATACGTCTTTCCTGCCAACTCTTGAAAATTTTCAGCGTTTAGCGCGCTTGGCGGTACAAATGACTTTAATATACTTTTATCAACGAGATCAGGCATTTAAGTGTTTTCCTTACGCAAATTCTTATTATCAACTGAGTAGAATACCAATTGTAAGCGTTGAGTAGAAATATTTAAATACACAAATTCATATTGAAGAATTTAAGACAGTCTTTAAATCAAATTTCGCGACAAATTAAAAACAGAATGGAGTCTAAAATAAGCAAAAAATTACTCGCTCCAGAAAGGGTATAAAAATATTGATGTCACTTTATTGAGCGTTAAAATGACAAAACCCGCTTATTTGCTTAAATATGATGCAAACAAACGGGTTTTATAACAGTAGTGATAGCTACATATTATAACCGCGCTCATTATGTAAAACGAGGTCAAGGCCTTCAGTTTCTTCGTCTTCATTAACCCTCAAGCCAATAGATATGTCTATCAATTTAAGCAAACCGAATGTAATCACACCACACCACACCATCGTCGCGACAACACCAATAGCTTGCACACCTAGCTGAGATGCGATTGAATATGCCTCATCAGTTGCTAAGCCCCCGAAAGAGTTCGCATAAAAGATAGCTGTTAACAGTGTCCCTAATATGCCACCAACACCGTGGACAGGAAAAACATCAAGTGAGTCATCAATATTCAATACACGTTTCACATATTGTGTCGCATAGAAACAGACCACGCCGGCAATTAAGCCTATAGCAAGACCGCCCATTGGGCCGACAAAACCAGAAGCAGGTGTAATTGTCCCTAACCCGGCAACCATACCAGTTACAATACCCAGTACGCTTGGTTTCTCATACTTCACCCACTCACACATCATCCAGGCTAACGATCCTGCTGCGGCAGAGATATGCGTCACCGTAATTGCCATCCCGGCGCTACTACTCGCAGTCAATGCACTGCCGCCGTTAAAACCAAACCATCCGACCCATAACATCCCGGCACCAGCCACTGTCAGGGTCATATTATGCGGCGCCATAGGCGTAGACGGAAACCCTTTGCGATTGCCCAACATTACTGCAGCAATGATTGCGGCAACACCTGCGTTGATGTGCACAACGGCTCCGCCGGCAAAATCCAAAAAGCCCATATCACTCAGCCAACCTCCACCCCAGACCCAATGACAAACAGGTGCATAAACCAAGACTAACCATAGTGCGCTAAACCAGAGTACTGCTGAAAATTTCATTCTTTCTGCAAAACCACCCACTATCAAAGCAGGCGTAATAATGGCGAACGTCATTTGAAACATGAAAAATACAATTTCAGGAATAGTACCGCTCATGCTGTCTAGTCTGATGTCAGATAACATGACATTACCTAGACCGATTATCTGATTCATCGAACCACCGTCGCCAAAAGCTAAACCATAAACCCCAAACATCCACAAAATAGAAACAAGACAAGCAATGGCAAAACACTGCATTAATACTGACAACACATTTTTAGCACGAACCAGACCTGAGTAAAACAATGCCAGTCCGGGTAGCGTCATAAACAAGACCAGAGCCGTAGAAGTCAAAATCCAGGCTGTGTCACCACTGTTTAAGTCATCAGCAAATGCGATGCTTGGAAATAAAACAATCATTAGTAATAAAGCACGACTCATCAAATTCTCCCCGTTAACAATGCAATTTAAATAGAAACTATTATTTTATTAAAGTGCTTCGCTGCCCGTTTCACCTGTTCTTATTCGGACAACTTGCTCCAAGGAAGAAACGAAAATTTTGCCATCACCAATTTTGCCTGTATTGGCTGACTTTGTGATCGCTTCAATAACATCATTGACCTTGTCATCACTGACAGCTACTTCAATTTTTATCTTTGGTAAAAAATCGACGACATATTCCGCGCCTCGATATAATTCGGTATGACCTTTTTGCCGACCAAAACCTTTGGTTTCAGTCACCGTCATGCCCTGCACGCCTATTTCTGATAAAGCCTCGCGAACATCGTCTAGTTTGAATGGCTTAATAACCGCAGCAATCATCTTCATAACAAATCCTCTTTAAGTAGTAATACTGTTTATGCTCTTTTTTGGGTTAGTAAGACTATCAATAATTACAATTTGGTGCATTCATAAGAGCAGATATTATGCCAAATAGTTTTTTAGGAGGACTGACAATGACTTACGGTTTTTGGTAACTTTTAGAGGATATGAAAATGCATTTTATTGCACCTATTGAGTGCGCTAATCTATGACTCTGCACCAATAATAAACATAAAAATGCAAAACAAACTACTACTGCTCTTCCGATAGTGCCTAAATCCATATTGATGCGCCTTGATGGTTCATATGCACTGAAGGCTTGCCTGATCACATGTTCTTACACTCTGGAGCAATAAGGCCAGATATAGATGTTGGGAATTTTAAAAAAATGCATCGCTACATGGATGTAGCTTATTAGAGCAATGCAGGAGCAATTGCCGAGGATGCATTTTTCGACCATGACTATCCATCCATGAACGCTGCTGCTGCGCATCTATACGCCAGCAACTACACTATAATCCTGTACATCGCCGCTTCGGACTCCTCGTCTCTGTCTCCCGATTCGTTCTAACTCCTGCATCCATGCAGTCGTGTCCTCTCGCGCCATACTATCTCATCCATGGACATAAAAACGGGCGCATAAAGCGCCCGTTGTTGATTTAAAATTAAGCTTTAAAAGCTAACTGCTAGTAGACATACCGGATGAAGCGGTAAATTCAGGATAGGCTTCTTGTCCACATTCACTGATGTCGACACCTTCCATTTCTTCATCTTCACTGACTCTGACACCAATGATAGCTTTAATCACTAACCAGGTTATTAGACTCGCCGTAAATACCCAGAAAAAGATAGTCAACATACCAACTAACTGTCCACTAAACGTTGCGTCAGCATCAGTGATAAGTACTGCAAAGATACCCCATATACCGACAACACCGTGCACTGAGATAGCCCCAACAGGATCATCAATCTTGAGTTTATCCATCGTAATAATACTGAAGACAACTAACGCACCACCAGCCGCACCAATCAAAGTCGCTTGTAACGCGGTTGGATCAGCAGGTTCTGCAGTAATTGCGACAAGTCCTGCCAATGCACCATTAAGTGCCATGGTTAAGTCAGCTTTACCGAACATTAATCTTGCAACAATTAAGGCAGCGATTAAACCACCTGCTGCTGCCGCATTAGTATTAAGAAAGACATAAGCTACTTCGTTAGCAACTGCGATTCCACCCAACTTAAGTGTTGAACCACCATTAAAACCGAACCAACCCATCCAAAGAATAAAAGTACCCAATGTAGCTAAAGGAAGGTTTGCTCCCGGTATAGCACGAACTTTACCCTCCTTCGTATATTTACCTTTACGAGGGCCGAGTATTAATACACCAGCCAATGCAGCAGCTGCACCAGCCAAATGAACGATACCTGAACCTGCATAG
>Ga0209630_10004279_pt1 | contig 12598 bp, 14 predicted proteins | sample COG_01_FD_184745 | JGI IMG/M metagenome (GOLD analysis project Ga0209630, IMG submission 184745) | Pelagic Microbial community sample from North Sea - COGITO 998_met_01 (SPAdes) (version 2) | ecosystem: Environmental > Aquatic > Marine > Neritic zone/Coastal water | place: Helgoland, sampling... | reverse complement strand
TGCCGCCCACGCCCGTCGCCGCGCCCTGATAGGGCTCGATGAAGGAGGGGTGGTTGTGGCTTTCCATCTTGAAGATGCAGGCGTCGCCGTCGTCGATGTCGATGACGCCCGCATTCTCACCCGGTCCGCAGATGACGCGCGGGCCCTTGGTCGGGAATTTGCCGAGGTGGATCTTCGACGACTTGTACGAGCAGTGCTCGGACCACATCACTGAAAAGACGCCCAATTCCAGCTGGTTGGGCTCGCGGCCCAGACGGTCCAGGACGACCTGGTATTCAGCGGGGCTCAGGCCGTATTCCGCGGCGAGTTCGGCGATGGTTTTCTGGGGGGCGCTCATGGCGGGGCTTCTAGCGATGTTCGACGCCGGAGTCAGCCCGGGGAAAGGCCTAAACCCCGTCCTTCTCCGTCGCCAGCTTCGCCCGGATGTCGGCATGGGCCGCCGTGATCAGCTCGGCCAGCGCCGCCTCGTCCCCGGGCTTGCCCCAGCGCAGCTTCACATGCCGCATCCGCTTGCCCGTCCCCTCCAGCAGTCCGGCCGGGTCGGGCAGGGCCGCGCCGCGAAAGAAGCCGACGTTCACATGGGCCTTGAAGGCGTCGACATAGCCAAAGGCGGCGTCCTCCACACAGGCCATTGGATGGCCGTCGCCCAGGGTCTCGCGCACATCCTCGCCGCAGTCGCGCATCCGCTGGAACCAAATACGGGCCAGCTGCCGTAGCGGGTCGTCAGACGACAGCCACTGCTCGACGCCCGGATCGCGCCGCACCGTTCCGTTCAGTCTGAAGAGGGCTTCGGCGTCCATAAGGTCACGCTAGCAGCCTGTCATGACCTGTCTATCTCAGGCCACGCGCTCCACCCGCCGCCGCTGCGCGAGGACGATCACCACATCGGCGACCAGAACCGCCACGGCCGCGATCAACGCCGTAAAGGCGAGCGCCTCGTTGCGCGCCTGCTCCGCCGCGAACACCCCGGCCAGTCCCCAGGACACCGGCAGGCCGAAGGCGATCGTCCGGATCCGCCAGGTCATCGCCACGGCGCCGAGCGCCACGACCGCGGCCGCCAGCATGGCCCACAACGTCGGGGACAGGGCTGAGGGCAGGTCGCCGTTGCCGGTCGCTACGGTGATCAGATTGACCGGCGCCGCGATGCTCAGCCACCCGGCCAGCAGGCTCAGGGGCCAGACCGTCATCCAGCGATCACGGTCGGCCAGCCTCAGGTTCCGGATCTGACGTGCATGGGCCAGAAGCGGAATGACCAGCACACTCAGCGACCCGAAGATCAGCACGATGGTCGCCACCTCCCAGTCGAACGCCGCCGCCACGATCCAAAGGCCGATCCCGGCGAAGGCCAGGACCGAGGGCCAGCCGAAGGCGTGGATCAGGTCGCTCTCGCCCGTTTGCGGCAGGGCCTGACGCACCGCATAGATCAACAGGCCCAGATAGATCAGACCCCAGATGGCGAAGGCCCAGCCGGCGACCTTCAGCGTCGCATCGCTATCGGCGGCGAAGGCGGCCGCGCTCTGACCCCAGGCCAGGCCCATCTGCGCCTGGGCCACCACCACGGCGAAGACGGCGGCGCCCAGCACGATCCAGCGGCGGGTCTTCTGGGCGGCGGTCGGGCGGACGATGGACATGCAGGCTCCTCGAACGGGTTCAGCCCGCCCTTACGCCTCAGCGCGGCGAAGGTTCACCGGAACCGCAACGGTCGCCCATCGGTTCAGCCTGCATCATCGCTGCAGAGAAGGAGGCTTCCATGCCCGATCCCAAGGACGCTCCGGGGGGCAAACCCCATTTCGAAACCGACGACGTCGAGGCCAATCTGGCCATCGAACAGGGTCTGGGCGTCGGCGCCCGCGAACTGGCCGCCCAGCGCGACCCGGGCGGCATCGTCACGCCTGACGAGGACGAAGACGCTGTCGACGAAGACGAACAGCTGTCGCGCACCAGTGACGCCTGAAAACTGATCTTGTTGCGGCGCACCCAGGCGGTTGACGAGACGCGGTTCGGTGGGTTTCGTTCGGTGAATGCCGAACGCCGCGCCCCAGCCCCGTTCCCCTGACGCCGTCGGCGCCATCCTGGCGCGCGCCGACGCGCTTCTGTCGGCCGATCCGGGCGACCTGCGCGGCCTGATCCTGAAGGGCGACGCCCTGGTGGCGGGGGGCGACGCCCGGTCGGCCTCGACCTTCTATACCTCGGCCCTGCGCCAGGCCTCGGGCCGACCGAATCTGACACCCGATCTGATCGCCGACCTGCGCCGCGCCCAAGCCGCGGTCCAGGCCCAGGCCCGGGCCTTCGAGGATCACCTGATCGCCAGCATGGCCGAGGCCGGCTTCGACCCCGCCTGTTCCAGCGACCGCTTCAGCCTGTCGCTGGACCTGATGCAGGGCCGCAAGCAGCTCTATCTGCAGCAGCCGCGCTTCTACCTCTTCCCCGGCCTGCCCCAGGTGCAGTTCCAGCCGCGCGACAGCCTGCCCTGGCTGGCCGAGGTCGAACAGGCGACGGCGGACATCACCGCCGAGCTTCAGGCTCTGCTGGCCGAACCCGGCCTGTTCCAGCCCTATATTCAGCCGCGCGCTGACCGGCCCAACACCGACGCCTCGGGCATGCTGGCCAATCCCGAATGGAGCGCGCTCTTCCTGTACAAGGACGGGGTTGAGCAGCCGGATATCGCCGGCCGCTGCCCGCGCACGATGCAGGCCCTGTCCGGCGTTCCGCTGTGCCGGGTGCCGGGCCGCACCCCGTCGATCCTGTTCTCGCGTCTGACGCCGGGCGCGCATCCCGCCGCATCACGGGCTGATCAACACCCGGCTGATCTGCCATTTGCCGCTGATCGTGCCGCCGGGCAGCCGCTTCCGCGTCGGCAATGACGTGCGCGAGTGGAAGGAGGGGCAGGCCTGGGCCTTCGACGACACCATCGAGCATGAGGCCAGGAACGACAGCGGCCTGGACCGCACCATCCTGATCTTCGATGTCTGGAAGCCTGAATTGACCGCTGAGGAACGCGATCTGGTCGCCGCCCTGTTCAAGGCGGTGGACGGCTATGGCGCCGGCGGCGCCGCTTGGGGCGTTTAGGCCGCGGCCATCACGCTGCGGAACAGGGTCGCGCCGTCGGCGGAGCCCAGCTCGGCCTCGAAGGCCCGGTCGGGGTGGGGCATCATGCCCAGCACATTGCCGCGCGCATTCTGAATGCCGGCGATATTGGCCACCGAGCCGTTCGGATTGTCGACGTAGCGGAAGACCACCTGGCCCTCGCCCTCGAGCCGGGCCAGGGTCTCGGCGTCGGCGAAATAGTTTCCATCGCCGTTGCCTTGCGTCATCACCACCTCGCGCTGGCCCTGATAGCCGGCGGTGAAGCGGGTCTGACCGTTGGTCACTTCCAGAGCGATGGGCTTGCACACGTACTTCAGCCCGGCGTTGCGCAGCAGGGCGCCGGGCAGCATTCCGGCCTCGCACAGAATCTGGAAGCCGTTGCAGATGCCGACCACGGCGACGCCGTCGTCGGCGGCCTTCTTCACGGCCTGCATGATCGGGGCCTGGGCCGCCATGGCGCCGCAGCGCAGATAGTCGCCATAGGAGAAGCCGCCCGGCAGGACGATCAGGTCCAGGTCGTCGGGCAGGCTGGTTTCGCCATGCCAGACCATCTCCACCCGCTCGCCGGTGGAGCGTTCGATGGCGACTTTACAGTCCCGGTCGCAGTTGGATCCGGGGAAGACGATGACGGCTGCGCTCATGGGCGGGGCCTCTAGCAGGATTCCGTGAGAGTGTCAGGCCCGAGATCAGGCGGGCGGCGTGCGTTTTGCGTCCCACATCGCCCAGGCCCAGATGATCAGGCCGCCGAACGCCAGGGCGGACCCCACCAGACCCGTCGAGGCCCAGCCGAAACCGGCCGCGATGGCCAGGCCGCCGAGGAAGGGGCCCAGCGCGTTTGCGGTGTTGAAGGCCGAGTGGTTGAGCGCCGCCGCCAGGGTCTGGGCGTCGCCCGCCACATCCATCAGCCGGGTCTGCAGCAGCGATCCCAGCCCCATCCCCGCCCCGATCAGGACGATGACGATCAGCACGGCCCACAGGTGCGGGGCGGCGAAGAAATACAGGATCAGGGAGAAGACGCTCCAGATCAGCATCCCGGCGCCCGCCTTCATCCCGAACCGGTCCGAGGTCCAGCCGCCGATCAGATTGCCGGCCAGCATGCCCCCGCCGAAGACGGCGAAGACCCATGGGATCATCTCGGGGCCGACGCCGGTCACCGCCGTCAGGGTCGAGGCCAGATAGGCGTAGACGGCGAACATCCCGCCGAAGCCGATGGCCCCGATGCCCAGCGTCAGCCAGACCTGCTTGCGCTTCAGGGCGCCGAGCTCACGCAGGGGGCTGGCGTCGGGGTGAGGCGGATCGCGCGGCGCGAACAGGGCCACCAGGGTCATGGTGATCGCCGCCAGCACCGAGACGGCGGCGAAGGTCCATCGCCAGCCGAAGGCGTGGCTGACCCCTGTGGCTATCGGCACTCCGATCACCGTGGCGATGGTCAGGCCCAGCAGGATCGTCGAGACCGCCCGCGTCCGGTAGGCCAGGGGCACGACCGAGGCGGCGACCAGGGCCGCGACCCCGAAATAGGCCCCGTGCGGCAGGCCGCTCAGGAAGCGGAAGGCCAGCATCCAGCCGAAGGTCGGCGACATCGCGCTCAACGCGTTGCCGACGGCGAACAGGGCCATGAAGCCGATCAACAGCTTCCAGCGGGCGACGCGCGCGCCGAGCACGGCGAGCAGGGGCGCGCCGACGACGACGCCCAGGGCATAGGCGCTGATGGCGTGACCGGCGGTGGGGGCGTCGACGCCCAGATCATTGGCGAAGTCCGGCAGGACGCTCATGGCCGAGAACTCGGTGGTCCCGATGGCGAACCCGCCCATGCCAAGCGCCGTCAGGACCAGCGCTACCTTCTTCGCATCGACAGCCTGCTGTTCAACGGTGATCGAATGCGCGGCGTCGAGCTCCGGCGTGGTGTCCGTGGCCATGGGGTATCCTGCGGGCAGAGAGAATTGCTGCACTGCAAAATAGGGAGGCGGGCCGCGGGATCAACCGCAACCCGCTCCGATACCGATCACACCTTGTTTTCGGCGGCCCCGTTTCAGGCGGCCCCCGTTTCAGGCGGCGTAGCGCATCCGCGATCCGCCGCGCGCGGCGCCGGTCGCTCCGGACACCTGGAACCGGCTGACCGACTGGCTCAGCAGTTCGGTCTCCTGGGCCAGGGCGTGGCTGGCGGCGGTGGTCTCTTCCACCATGGCGGCGTTCTGCTGCGTCACCTGATCCATGTGGGCGACGGCGGTGTTGATCTCGGTCAGGGCGGTGGCCTGCTCCTGGCTGGCGGCGGCCATTTCGGTGATCAGCGAGCCGACGCGCACCACGCGGTCGGAAATCCGGTCCAGATTGGCGCCCGTCTGACGGACCAGGTCCACGCCCAGCGACACCTGACGGCCCGAGTTCGAGATCAGGGTGTTGATCTCCTTGGCGGCTTCGGCGGAGCGCTGGGCCAGGGCCCGGACTTCGGAGGCCACGACCGCGAAGCCGCGACCGGCGTCGCCCGCGCGCGCCGCCTCGACCCCGGCGTTCAGGGCCAGCAGGTTGGTCTGGAAGGCGATCTCGTCGATCACGCTGATGATCTGGCCCATTTCGTTGGACGAGGCATGGATGGCGTCCATGGCCGCGACGGCCTCGCCGACCACCCGGCCGCTGGACTCGGCCTCGTCGCGGGCCTCGCCGACGACGTTGGAGGCCTGACGGGCGCCCTCGGCCGAACGGTTCACCGTGGCGGTGATCTGTTCCAGGGCGGCGGCGGTCTCTTCCAGGCTGGCGGCCTGCTGTTCGGTGCGACGCGACAGGTCGTCGGTCGCCTGGGTCATCTCATGGGCGCCGCCGCGAATGGTCGAGGCGTTGCCGTTGACCGAAACCAGGGTCTCCTCCAGCCGGTCCACGGCGGCGTTGAAGTCCGCCTTCAGCTTTTCATAGCCTTCCGGGAAGTCGGTGACGATGCGGTGGGTCAGGTCGCCCTGCATCAGATGGTCCAGACCTTCGGCCATTGAGGCGACGACCTGGGCCTGTTTCTCGGCGGCGGCCAGCTGGGCCTGTTCGGCCTGACTGCGCTGGGCGGCCTGGGCGGCGGCCTCGGCGCGGGCGCGTTCGACGATCAGGGCCTGCAGGGCCACGACGGAGCGGCCGACCCCGCCCAGCTCGTCCTTGCGCCCGGCGCTGGTCAGGTCGACGTCGGTGCGGCCCTGCGCCAGGGCGGCCATCTCGTCGTTCAGCACCCCGATCGGGGCCACCACTTCCCGCATTGACCGGCGGATCAGTAGCAGGCTCAGGCCCACGCTCAGCAGGATGGCGATGATCATCGTCACGATCCCGCCGACGGCCATGAACTCGGCGCGCGCCTTGGTCGCGGCCAGGGTGGATTCGATCTGTTCGGAGATCGCCTCCATCCGGCTTTCCAGCTCGCTGAAGCTGGTCCGGAAGGCGGGCAGGGCGGCCTCGGCGGCGGCGGGGTTGCTGCCGGCCAGGTTCACCATACGCTCGGCCGAGGCGATATATTGCTGCAGCGGGGCGTCGGCCTGTTCCAGGGCGCCGATGGTCTCGGCGTTGGTCGCCTTCTTGTGGTTCTCGTCGATGGCCGCGCGGAAGTTGGCGGAATGCTCCTCCAGATCGGCCCGGATGCCGGTCATCGCCGCGGCGTCTCCGGTCCGGGCGGCCAGCAGGGCGGCCAGGACGTCGGCGCGCAGGGCGTCGTGCATCATATCGGCCTGCATATGGTTGCGCAGGACCTCGGCGATCCGCGCCGAATCCGACATCGATCCGTTCAGCGACAGCGCGATCAACAGGCCCGAGCCGGAGCCCAATGCGCACAGAATGGCCATCGCCAGGCCGGCGAACTTCACCTTGGAACGGATCGTGGAAAGCATCGGGTCCCCCGCTTTTGTATCAGGGTAACGTCGTTAGGGTTAACGACCTCATTCCGTACGGTAAGGAACACTGCGTAGCCAAAACGCTGTTCGAATTGAGAGTTTTTTGAAGAGTTTCCCTGATGATGCAGTCAACAGGGCGACCCAAAAAGGGCAACGCCTCATCTTCCAGAATGGATGAGAAACAAGATGGCGTTGGTGCGGGGCGTATTCGCGTCGGTTGCTTTGGGTGTTCTTCTGTCGGCGACTTCATCTTTCGCAAAGACAGCTGAGACGGATTCGCAATCGCCTTCAGATCAGCCGATCTGGCAATGGCATTCGGCCTAAACCGCCGATGTGATCGGGGTGGTCGACGGCGCCGATGTGCGCGCGGGCCGCTACCTCGACAACCTCGACGTCTCCCTCGACGGCGATCTGGAGCGTCAGTTCGGCTGGCGCGGCGCCAAGGCCCACATCAGCCTTCTGGCCAACGGCGGCGGCCAGCCCAATAACGTCGCCGAGACCCTTCAGGGCTATGACAACATCGAGGTCGGCTCTCACGGCGTCCGCCTGTTCGAGGCCTGGATCGAACAGGATCTGGCCGACGGCCGCGCCTCGGTCCTGGCGGGCCTCTACGACGTCAACAGCGAATTCTATTCGACCGAGGCCTCGGACCTCCTGATGTCGCCGCCGTTCGGCATCGGCTCGGAGTTGGCGGCGACGGGACCGAACGGTCCGTCCATCTTCCCCTCGACCTCTCTGGCGGTGCGGGTCCAGATCGGCGCGACGGATGGCCTTCACGCCCGGTTCGCGGCGGTGAACGCCAAGGCCAGCGCCATCGGCGACGACGGCGGCATCGACACCACCCTGGACGACGGCGCCCTCTATCTGGCCGAGATCGGCTGGTCCGGCCCGGTGCGCGTCGCCATCGGCGGCTGGCGCTACGGCAATGCGCAGGAAGACATCCGAGACCTTGATCCGTTCGGCGATCCGGTCCTGACCGACGCCCAGGGCGCCTATCTGGTCGCCGAGGGCACGCTATACGAGGCCGAAGACAAGCCCACGGTCCGCGCCTTCGCGCGCCTCGGCGCCTCGGACGGCGACACCACCGACTTCAAGGGCGGCTGGCAGGCGGGCCTGCGCGTCGACTCCGTCTTCCACAGCCGCCCGGACAGCGCCTTCTCCATCGGCGTCGATCAGGGCTTCCTGTCGGACAAGGCCCGGGCCAACGCCCTGGACGCCGGTACGCAGTTCGGAGAGGCCGAGAGCGGGGTGGAGATCACCTACGCCGACACCTTCGGCCCCCTGACCATCCAGCCGGACCTGCAGTGGATCCACAACCCCGGCGGCGACCGCGATCGCGATGCGATCGTCACCGCCGGGCTGCGGGTGATCCTGACCCTGAAGTAGGGCCTTCTCCTATGCCTTGTTTTCGTAGGTCGCGGTGATTGTGGCCTTGGCGAGCGTATGGAAATGCAGGTTGAAGCCGAAGACGGCGCCCGAGTTGTCGGGCGTGACGTCCAGCTTGTCCGCGTCCACGGCGAAGACGGTGAAGATATAGCGGTGCGGCCCGTGCCCCGGAGGCGGGGCGGCGCCGCCGAAGCCGGGCGCGCCATAGTCGGTGCGGCCCTCGACCGCGCCTGACGGCACGGGGCCGCCGGCCGGCAGCTCGGTCACATCCGCCGGGATGTTCGCCACCGTCCAGTGCCAGAAGCCCGACCCCGTCGGTGCATCCGGATCATAGACGGTGATCGCATAGCTCTTGGTCCCCTCGGGGGCGCCGGACCAGCTCAGCTGCGGCGAGCTATTGCCCTTGGCCGCGACCTGGGCGTCAGGCAGGACGCCGCCGTCGGTGATGTCGGTGGAGGTCAGGGTGAAGGTCATGGGCGCTCCTGTGGACCAGCCGGAAACGCTCCCGGCGCGGGAGGGTTCGGGCGGCCTGTCCTAACAGGCGGCTCAGCGGGGCAGAAGGTCCCGGATGAAGGCGGGCGCGGTGGACGGCAGCTGACGCGCCTGATCGGGCAGGGCGCGGGCCTGGGCCAGCAGGGTCGGTCCATCCAGACGGCCGGTGGCGATGCCCACGCCGATGATGATCGCTCCCGCCACGATGGCGAGGATCAGCAGACGCAGCAGGGCGCCGAAGAAGCCCGTCCCCTTGCGCTTGCCCCGGCTTCCGGCGGCGGCGACCGCCGTGATCGGGCCCAGCGGATCGGGCTCGACGGCCTTCTCCGCCGCGATGGGTTCGGGAACCAGAGGCTCGGCCACCTCGGCGCTGGCGGCCACGGGTTCGGGCGCCAGAGGTTCGACGGCCTGGGGCTCGATGACCTCGGGTTCGGCGGCTTGGGGCGCAACCTCGGCGGAGGCCGCCACGGCCTCGACGGCGACCGGCTCGGCCGACGCGGTATCGGTGGCGTGGGCCGCGGTGACGACCTCGGCGACCTCCGCCTCCCCGACGGTGGAAGTGGTCGCCGGCGCGTCGTCCAGGGTCGAGGTCGAATGGGAGGCGACGAGGGCCAGCGGCGCCCCGCCGCCGGCGCCCGCGCCGGTGTCGCCGTCGTCCGGCCGGCTGTGCGGGGTCGGCTCCAGTTCGGCCAGGGCCAACGCCAGCGCGCCCGAGGCCGCCGCCGCCGGTCCCAGCTCGGCCAGAGCCAGGGCCAGGGCGCCCGACGCCACGATCGGCGGCCGCTCCATCGCCACGGCCTCGGCGCTCTGCGGCTCGCTCTGCGGCTCTTCGGTCGGCTCGGGCCGGGGAGCGGTCGCGGCCGGCCGGATCGGCACGACGTTGGACGGCAGTTCCGGCTCCTCATCGGCCGCTTCGGCAAGGTCGGCTTCGGCTTGCGCGACAGCCGTCTCGAGGGGCGCCTCGGGGGGCGTCACGGGCGCTTCGGCCAGGTCCGGCTCCGAGTGGGCGACGACCGGCCAGGGCTCCAGGCTTTCCAGCGGCTCGACGTCTGCGGTCACCGACGAAACCGCTAATGCGGCAGGGAGCGGCGTGTCCGCGTCCTGCTCCGGATGCAGCACCGGCTGGGCGTGCAGGGTCGCGTCGTCCGGGAACTGGACCAGCTGGGCCTGAAGCTGGCCCAGGGTGAAGGGCTCGTCGCTCTCGAACCGGGAGGGGATGATCGGCCCCAGCTGGCGCAGGGCCCAGTACTGGGCCTTGGCCGCTGCCGGACTGGGCGCATAGAAGACGTGCTTCAGGACGCCGCCGCGATGACCGGAGCCGGTCTCGTCGCCGTCGGTCCGGCTGGCCAGGCGATAGCCCAGGCCGTCGTTGTATTCCCACAGCTCATGGCGCAGCCAGATCATCGTCGAACCGCCGTATCAGGGGGCCGCGGACCCGGTTTTCGGGCTCAGGCGACCGGTAAGGAAAACGCAGACGTTAACCTTATCCGACCGAACGGCATTAGGCCACAGGACTCACGGCAAAGCTTTACCGTTACGCCGCCCCTGTGGGCTCGGCGCATCGCTTGCCTCGGCGGCGCGACTTTCAGGGCTTCAGGCGGCCTCGATCCGGTAGGATTCGATGACCGTATTGGCGAGCAGCGTCTCGCACATCTTCCTGGCTTCCGCGGCCGGATCCTCGGCGCCGTCGAGGTCGAACTCGATCAGCTTGCCGACCCGGGCGTTGGCGACGCCGGCCCAGCCCAGACCCTGCAGGGCGCCTTCGACGGCCTTGCCCTGAACGTCCAGCACGCCGGGCTTCAGGAACACATGCACCTTCACCTTGGCCATCAGTGCAGTCCCCCCTGAATCACGGTCGGCATATCCTTCATGATGCCGAGGCGGCGGGCCACCTCCGCATAGCTCTCGATGACATTGCCCAGGTCGCGGCGGAACCGGTCCTTGTCCAGCTTCTCGCCGGTGGTGGCGTCCCACAGACGGCAGCTGTCCGGGCTGATCTCGTCGGCCAGGATGACGCGGGCGAAGTCGTTCTCCCAGATCCGGCCGAACTCGATCTTGAAGTCGACCAGGGTGATGCCGACCGCGCCGAACATCCCCGACAGATAGTCGTTCACGCGCACGGTGGTGGCCAGGATGTCGTCGATCTCCTGCGTCGAGGCCCAGTTGAACGCCGTGATGTGCTCTTCCGTCACCATCGGGTCGTTCAGCTCGTCCTTCTTGTAGTAGAATTCGATGATCGAGCGGGGCAGGGGCGTGCCCTCTTCCTGACCCAGACGCGTGGCCAGCGAGCCGGCGACGATGTTGCGGCACACGACTTCCAGCGGAATGATCTCGACTTCGCGGATCAGCTGCTCGCGCAGGTTCAGGCGCTTGATGAAGTGGTTGGTGACGCCGATTCCGTTCAGGCGGCTCATCACGAACTCGCTGATACGGTTGTTGATCACGCCCTTGCCCTCGAGCTGGGCCTTCTTCTCGCCGTTGAAGGCGGTGGCGTCGTCCTTGAAATACTGGATCAGGGTGCCGGGCTCGGGTCCTTCGTACAGGATCTTGGCCTTGCCCTCGTAGAGCTTCTTGCGCTTGGTGTTCATCTTCGGTCCCGAACGGGAAAAGGTAAGGGCTTCGCCGGAAACGGAAATCGCGCTGCCGGGAAGAAGCTCCGGGCGACGCGTTCGGGAATCAGGCTGGGCGGGGAAATCTGTTCCGCCCTCCTTTAGCGGAACGGGGGCCGCGACACAAACCGGGGGACGATCAGACCTCGTCAGGAGCGATCCCGGTTGCGTTGGGCGGCGGGGCGGCTATAGACGCGTCTGCGGTGCCCGGATTGGCCCGCGTGCGGAGCGAATGACGGCTGATGACCACCTTCGATGATCGGGAAAAGGGCTTCGAGTCCAAGTTCGCGCTCGATCAGGAGCAGGAATTCAAGGCCATGGCCCGCCGCAACAAGCTGCTGGGTCTGTGGGCCGCTGAGAAAATGGGCCTGTCGCCTGAATCGGCCGAGGACTATGCCAAGGCCGTCGTGCGCGCCGACTTCGAACAGCCGGGCGACGAGGACGTGTTCCGCAAGGTCGCCGGCGACTTCAAGGGCTCGGGTCTGACCGTCTCGGACAGCGAAATCCGTTCCAAGATGGACGAACTGGCCTCGGTCGCCCGCGACCAGATCCGCGCCGGCGAGTAATCTCCTCACCACGCGAAGCGTGGGGAGGTGGCGCGGCGCCGCTTGGCGCCGTGACGGAGGGGGTTCTTTGTCGAACCGGACTCCGCCCATGAATTAGAGATAGCCAGCATCCCCTCCACCACCCGCCAAGAGGCGGGCGGTCCCCCTTCCCATGCTTCGCATGGTGAGGAACGCGAAAAGGGCCGCACTCGGGGGAAAGTGCGGCCCTTCGTTTCGGGGGCTGGGGGAAAGCCTCACCCGAAATCTTGCGTCTTGCGCCCCCTTAGAATGCGCCGGGCGAAAAACGGTTCACCGAAAAATCTCAGCCCGGCATCACGACGGTGTCGAGGACGTGGATCACCCCGTTCGACTGGGCCACATCGGCCTGGGTGACCTTCGAGGTTCCGCCCTTCGCATCGGTCAGGGTGATCGACCCGTCGGGGCTGACCTCGGCGGTCAGGGTGTCGCCCTCGACGGTGGTGAGCTTGATCTTGCCGTCGGTGGTGTCGGCCCGCGCCGACAGATCGGCGGCGGTCAGCCGTCCCGGCACCACGTGATAGGTCAAAAGCTTGATCAGATCGGCCTTGCCCGCCGGGGTGGCCAGTCTCTGCCGCGTCTCGGC
>Ga0209630_10004272_pt1 | contig 12618 bp, 12 predicted proteins | sample COG_01_FD_184745 | JGI IMG/M metagenome (GOLD analysis project Ga0209630, IMG submission 184745) | Pelagic Microbial community sample from North Sea - COGITO 998_met_01 (SPAdes) (version 2) | ecosystem: Environmental > Aquatic > Marine > Neritic zone/Coastal water | place: Helgoland, sampling... | reverse complement strand
AGAATTGTTCAAAACCAACGAGCCACCTATTACTGCCCCAAATGTCAGAACTAGCAGATCCTAAAACACTCTATCAAGCAACATGTGATTCAAATTCTGAGCCCTATGCACTTCAAAACATAGGTGACATGATGTCACCTGAGTTTAGTGAAAATTGTATTATTATTATTGATCCTTCAATGCTAATTCATCATAAGGCCTATGCCATTATAAACTTTAAAGATGATCTTTATTTTCGTCAATACATTGAGTTAGATAACAAAAAACTACTTAGGTGTATTAACTCTAAATATGAAGATATTGAGCTTAATAATAACTTTGAAGTGAGGGGCTGTATCGTTCAGCAAAAGCAAAAAAAACAAAAATCACTTCATTATTATTTACCTAACAAAATTAATGGGAAATTAGAATTTAATATTAAAGGCAAGGCAAAACCAAAAGGTAGCTGAGCTCATTCCATCCAAATTAAGTGGGCCATCCTTCCTGACTTATCACCATCTCTTCGGTAAGAGAAATAATACTCTGACTCTAAAAAAGTACACCTATCTCCACCTGTTATCGATATTACCTTGAAGTCTTCAAGAATTATCTTTGCAGCCTCATATAGATCAAGATAGTATTTATTATTATTAAAGCAAAACGAGCGCTTAAAATTTTTATTTTTAGAAAGATATAAGTCTTTTATTTCCGCACCCACCTCAAAACAATTTGATGAAATTGCAGGACCTAAATGAACCACTAATTCAGCTCCATTACATTCAAAAGACTCAATTAAATTCTCAATTACTCCAGAAATCATTCCTCGCCAGCCAGCATGCGCAACTCCGACCATTGAGCCATCTTTCTTGCTCACAAAAACTGGCAAACAGTCAGCAGTTAAAACCCCACAAACAACTCCTGGAACTGATGTAAAACTCGCATCAGCTTTGACTATTGAATTTAATTTAGAAGCATCCACGCAAATAGAAGAGTGCGTTTGATTTATCCATACTGGTTCAGATGGTAAAGCATAATGATTTTTAAGTACTAATCGATTTGCTGATACATTTACTTCGCTATCATTTATATGAAGAGCTAGATTAAAATTTTCTAAATTTCCTGAACTACTTCCTCCTTCCATAAACCTTTCGGTTGAAAGAAACTTTACATTTTCTGGAAATAAGCTCATAAGAGAATATCAAAATTATTAATTAATGAAGTTAAATTAATACAAATTATAGATTATTAGATTGTTTTAGTAGGTCGACAGTCTCCCTAATGCCTCTTCTCATATTTCCAGAAAAAACAAAACCCTTAGATTTAAAGCGATCACACATAACCTCATAAGAAAGCTGATTCATAATCCTGTTATCTACAAATTCCACTTCTAAGTTTGGAATAAACTCCTTGATTATATCGACAACCTGTCGAACAGTAGCATTACTTGTTAATACATTATATATTTGCCCATCAAAAATGTTGTTTTTGATAATAAAGGCTATTGCTTTGGATGCATCCAATAAGTCTAAATAAGGTCTTTTTTGGTCATAAGCTGTTGTCCAAACGCTAATAGGCTGACCCATAACCGCTTGCCAGCAAAACTTGTTGACTGCTGTATGAAAGCGCATCCCTGGCGAAGCCCCAAAAATCGTTCCAAACCTACAATGGATTGCATTTAGTCCTCTTTCTTTTGATAAGATTGATATTAGCTCTTCTTCTTTTAATTTTGTAGTAGCGTATGGGCTCTGTGGCTGTAGCTCTGAATCAGAACAGTTTTCATCAACTTGATCTTTTTGTGTTCCATAGACACTTGTAGATGATAATGCAATTAATGATGCATCTGCCTCTATACATGCTTCAGCAACTTTGAGTGTGGATTGAAAATTATTAGCCTCTAATTCTTCAGCTTTATTGATACTTCCTGCTGCATCAGTAATTGCAGCCAAATGAATTACAACATCAGCATCAGAAAATACTGGCTTTAAGTTTATTTGACTTACATCGCCTTCAATGAACTTGTAATTAGCATCTGATGAAAGGCCAAATAAAGACGGAAAGCGTTGTGTCATCATATTATCTATCATTACTATATTAGATCCTGGAAAGAAAACTCCTAAATCACGAATAATGTAAGAGCCAATATGGCCAATTGCTCCTGTTACTATAATTTTCAATTTTTATCCTTTTTTATTTAATAATTGACTTTGAGACTAATTCTCGAAAGAGCTCATAATCACTGATGTAATCCTCTGCCTCATAAGGGCGGTCACAGATCACAGTCATTGTAGTATTATCTTTAATATATCTTTGCTCTGCCCAAATACCTGGAGGGATCAATAGTCCATAATTAGGCCTCTCTAATAAAAAAACCTTTTTAATAAATGAGTCATCACAGGTCACCTCTATAGAGCCATTTGAACATATCAGCAGTTGAGAACAATGATGATGAGCATGCTGACCTCTTAGACTTCCTTTATCCGATCTAACATTAAAAATTCTTTCTATTTGAAAAGGGATTGCCTTAGAATTTTGCTCAAATACTGAAAGCTCACCATTGTCTTCTTTAAAGACAGGAAATTGAATCAATTTAACTAACTTCATCAAATATAATCCTTGCTATATTTTTTAACTAGCTTTTGCACACCATCCTCTATTGAAGTTTTAGCAACCCAACCTGTTAAAGATTTTAGTCGCCCAGGTGAACCAATAAAATTTCTTTTTTCAATTTCAGAAACATGGCTTGGCCAAGGTACGGTCTCAATATTTATTTTTGCACTCGTGATCTTTTCTACCTCTTTAGCAATTAGTTTAAATATAGTTTTAACGAAAGTGCCATTACCACTTGAAACATTAAAAACTATATTTAGGCTTTTGCGAATTTCTTTGTAATCAACAATACTTGTCAACAATAAAGCATTTATAACATCATCAATATAAACGTAGTCTCTAATATACTCACCCGAACCATACAAAGGAATATCATTATTTTCAAAACACATTTTTGTTATCTTGCTTAATATTCCTCTATCAGGAGCTGAACTTTCAGTATGACTTGGGCCATATACATTTGCTAACCTCAATGAAACAGAATCAATCAGCCTTTCTTGACTTGCAATTTCTAAATATTTTTCTGATTGAAATTTATTGTAATCGTGACAAGTAACTGGAACTGGAGTGTGTGATTCTATAATAGGAAGTTTTGGAGTTAAACCATAAATTGTTGCAGTTGATGTAAAAATAACTCTTGGTTTGCGAGAAAGTTCTTTTGAAGCTTTAACTAAATTTTTAATCGGCAGGACTTCTGAAATTAAGGTTTTTTCTGGATCATTTTCTGCAACAGCAATACTTGTATTTCCAGATAAGTGAAAAATAATATCAGATTTCTTGACAATTTTTAACCAACTATTAAAGTCCTCTAAATCAAGAACCCAATCATCTATATCATTAAGAGTTATTAGGTTTTTTTTTCTGCTTATTCTTATAATTTTTTTGACTGAATATTTTTTTAATTCACTCACAAGCGAGGAGCCAATATATCCACTTGCTCCAGTAATACAGATAACTTTATTCTTTAACCCATTTTGAAGTTCATCCATTTTTATCACTTAAAAAGAAACAGTCAACTTTTGATATAATATTAACAGATTCTTTTGTTTAATCATTTAAAGAATTCATGCATAGCATTAACTATTAATTTAGAATCACTATTTGACAGCTCAGGATAAATAGGCAATGAAATAATTTTATTAACAATACTTTCAGTGGTACTCATATCTTTTGAATGGACCACCCTACCCTTATAAGCAGGATGCAAATGAACTGGCAATGGATAATGGACTCCTGCCATAATATCTTTTTTCTTAAGATAATTAATCAACTCCATTTGGGCTTCGACTTGAATGACAAAAAGATGAAAAACTGGTTCAACATTCGAGGAAATATAAGGCAATAATAATGGAAGTGGCGCTAAATTCTCGTAATAAAATTTTGCTTTATCACACCTCTTTTGATTATCAGAATCTAAGTGTTTTAACTTTATTCTCAATATAGCTGCCTGAAGTTCATCTAGCCTTGAATTCCTTCCTGGGAAAATACTAGTTCTATTTTGCCAACCATACTCTCTGATCATTCTGATCCTTTCAGCCAAATCCAGACTATCTGTTGTTACTAGACCAGCATCTCCAATTGCACCAAGATTTTTTGTAGGATAACAACTAAAACAACCAATATCTCCAATACTGCCAAGCCTCCTTCCCTTATACTTTGCCCCATGTGCTTGTGATACGTCCTCAATTAGAAATAATTTATTGGTTTTACAAAAGATGAGAAGTGGGTCTAAATCGACAGCATTCCCATATAAATGAACTGCAATTACTGCTTTAGTTTTTTTTGTTAATACCTTCTCTAGATGTTTTGGATTAAGTGTATAGGATTTTGGATCTATATCAACCAGGCAAGCATTTGCCCCTGAGGCTTCAATTGCTGCTACTGTTGCAACTGCAGTATGTGATACTGTTATGACTTCATCTCCAAATCCTACATTTAAAGACCTTAAAGCAATTTCAATGGCATCCGTTCCATTAGCAACACCAATTGCCGAAGAAGTCCCAATATATTCAGAAAACTCATTCTCTAAAAGGCTTACCTGTTCTCCTAGCACATATGAATTGCTTCGCATGACTGCATTAACAGCTCGCTCAATTTCAGACTGATAACTTTTAAATTGTTCTGATGGATTTGAGCAAAGTATCATACTAATTTACCATTACATTAGGAATATAAGTTATCCAGTGCCTATAATCGCCCATATAATCCAACTCTTTTTTCATAATTTCTTCAGCATGATTCCAAGCAAAAAGAAGAACATAATCAGGGTTACTATCTCTAAATTGATCATAAGGCAATACAGGTATGTGGGCGCCTGGTGAATATTTATTTTGTTTAATTGGAGTCGTGTCATAGATACACTCAATAAGTTCAGGACTTATATCAAAATAATTTGTAACTGTTGTACTCTTAGATGTTGCACCATAGGCGACAACTTTTTTTCCATCACTCTTAAGTTTTGTAAGAAGCTCAATTAGATCTTTCTTTATTGTGTTTACATTTTCAGTAAAGTCCATGTAAGCATCTTTTTTATCAAGGCCCATTTTCTTTTCTTTACTAATCAAACTCAAAACATTTCCAGATACTTCTTTTTTTCCTTTATGAGCAATTGTATAACGCATTGAACCTCCATGAGTAACTTGAGGCTCAACATTAATTAATTCAAGATCATGCATCATTGCAATATGACTTACTGACAGTGCAGAAAATAAAAAAACATGCTCATCATAAATTTGATCAAAAGATGTTTTTTCAATAATCTCTCCAAGATAAGGATCTTCAAAAATAAAAACACCATCTTCTTTTAATAATGTTTTTATACCCTCATAAATTGAATGCATATAAGGAATGTGGCACATTACATTTGCACTAAGTATGGCATCAGCTTTTTGATGACTCTTCAAAATTTTCTCAGCCAATGGTCTGTCAAAAAATTCAGAAATAACATCAATTCCCTTTTCCATTGCAACACTAGCAACATTAGTTGATGGCTCAATACCAAGGCATGGAATATTTTCTGATAAAAAATTCTGCAACATAATTCCATCATTACTTCCTATCTCAACGACAAAAGATTTTTCATCAAGACTCTGAAGTATGCTGACTGCATTAGTAAATTTTTTAAAATGATCAATCATATAATTAGATGTAGAAGAGAAAAAAGCATAGTTATCATGAAACATTTTTTCTCTGTCAGGCTGCTCTAGCAACTGAACCATCTTGCAGGTTTCACAAAAACCAACTTGCATAGGAAAAAAATATTCATTTTCAAGCTCTTTTTTAGTAGAGAATGCATTGGCAATTGGCATACTTCCAAAATCTACAAACGGATTGAATTTATTGCTACATATAAGGCATTTTTTCACTATAACTCCAAATTAATTAATGATTTTTTAGTAAGATAAATTATAAAGCTTTTACTAAGATTTACCGATTAATATTTCAATGTGAGATGATAATTTCATATTGAACAGTTGATTCATGAATTTTTAGTTAATTCTTATCAAATTCAGTTAACACCTCTAACAGCTTTAACATATCTTCTGGGAGTGGAAGCTTCCATGACAATAATTCTCCAGATTTTGGATGCTTTAATGTTAATTTTTTTGAGTGTAGGGCTTGCCTTCTAAAATTAAAAAGCTCATTTTTTAGATCCTCACTTGCTTTTTTTGGATATCGTAACTTCCCACCATAAATTGAGTCGCCTACTAGAGAGTATCCAATATGAGATAAGTGGACTCTAATCTGATGAGTTCTTCCTGTTTCAAGAATTGCTTTAACATGGGTATGACTTTTAAATCGATTAATTACACGATAATGAGTTGTTGCTTCTCGTCCATTTCTTAATACTGCTTGTTTCACTCTATCTTTAGGGTCTCTTCCTAAAGGTTCACTGATGGTGCCACCTGAAATCATATGACCGTATACAATGGCGGAATACTCTCTGGATATAGAGTGACTTTGAAGTTGCTCCACTAAATATTTTTGAGACTTTTGATTTTTCGCAACTACCATTAATCCTGAGGTATTTTTATCTAAACGATGGACTATCCCAGATCTATCGAGACTCTCAAGACTGGGGTCATAATGTAATAAAGCGTTTGCTAAGGTGCCACTCCAATTACCAGAGCCAGGATGTGTTACAAGCCCAGATTGTTTATTGAGAACTAATATATCTTCGTCTTCAAAAATGACATTTATTGGAATATCTTCAGCCGACCAAACAGTATTTTGACGCAGGTTTGTTGCTAGGAAAACAATTTCATCTCCATTAACCTTGTCTTTTGGTTTAAATTTGTTGCCATATATGAGTGCTTCACCAGATTTTATCCATGCTGTTATCTTTGACCTAGAGAATTCAGGCAGCATTTTAGCTAATGCAATATCAAGCCTTTCACCTTCCATTCTTTTTGGAATTATTATCTGTAAGTTCTGCATATTAATTCATTATTAGGTCAGTTTGATGAAGCTGATAAATCTTTGATACAGCTTTTTAAAGAATCTGTCCAAAAATGAATCTCCAAACCAAAATAATCTTGAATTTTCCTCTTATTCATTAAAACATATTTTGGTCTTAAGGCTTTTTGTGAGTAATCTTTTGAATCTATTGGACTGATAATGCACTTTGTGCCTGAAAGACTAACTATTTCTTTTGCAAAATCATACCAACTACATTCTCCATCATTTGAATAATGGAAAACCTCAGAAGGTGTATCAGTTTCATAAAATTTCTTGTTATTTATAATGCTTACTATTGCGGCTGCTAAATCTTTAGCATGAGTTGGAGATCCTATCTGGTCAGATACAATATTTAGTTTATCTTTTTTCTGACTTAAAATTAATATTGTATTTACAAAGTTATTTCCATGTTCTGAATAAACCCAACTGGTTCTGATAATGATTGCATTTAATTCCATTATCGATAGAATTGCATTCTCCCCATCAAGCTTAGTCTTCCCATATACATTAAGAGGAGAAGTATTATCAGTTTCATCATATGATGCAAGTGTCGAGCCATCAAAAACATAGTCAGTTGAAATATGTATAAGCTTTATATAATTATCTCTAGCTACTTCTGCAATGTTTTTTACTGCCAAATGATTAACTAAATTTGCCTGTTCTTTTTCAGTTTCAGCGTTATCAACAGCTGTGTATGCAGCACAGTTTATTATTATATTAAATTGATTTTTTTCAATAAATCTGCGAACATTTTTGAAATTCGACAGGTCTAACTGCTCTCTTGTTGCAAAAACAAATTGATGATTCAGTATATTGTTTTCAACAAAACGATTAAGTGATTTTCCTAACTGCCCACTTGCTCCTGTGACTAATACAAACATAGCATTATCACATCAAAATAATTTATCACTGTTTGCCAGAGTCGGATAATTTTTATCAGCCTCAGAGAGAATTATCTTACTTTCTGAAAAACCCCAGTCAATATTAATATCAGGGTCATTATAAGCAATACCTTCATTATGCTTAGCTGCATAATATGCATCCACTTTATATGAAATTATTGCACTCTCACTCAAGACAACAAATCCATGAGCAAAGCCGCGTGGGATAAAGATTTGTTTTTTATTTTCTTCACTCAGCTCAATAGCTACATGTTGCCCAAAAGTTTTACTATTTCTTCTTATATCTACTGCGACATCGAGAACTTTTCCACTTATAACTCGAACTAATTTGCATTGGATATGAGGATATGACTGAAAATGAAGCCCGCGAAGGACTCCCCGCGAAATTGATTTCGATTCATTATCCTGAACAAAATCAACCTTATAACCAACAGCTTTATCAAAGGATGCCTGCTTAAAAGTTTCAACAAAATAACCCCTAATATCTTTATGAATTATGGGCTCAATTAATAATACTTCAGGTATCGACTGGGATGTAAAATTCATTGTCTTTCAACTATAAGTCTAATAAGTATTGGCCATACTGATTATTTTTCATCACACTGGCAATCTCTATCAATTTCTCTCTAGAGATATATCCTTTTTCAAATGCAATCTCTTCAATACAAGCCACTTTCAACCCCTGTCTTCTTTCAATAGTTTCTATAAACATTGAAGCCTCAAGCAAGTCTTCGTGAGCACCAGTATCCAGCCATGCATATCCTCGTCCAAACAAATTAACTCTTAAACGATTTTCATTCAAATACATTTCATTTATAGTAGTAATTTCAAGCTCTCCTCTTTCAGATGGTTTGACCAAATGTGCTTTATTTACTGCATCATTGGGATAAAAATATAGTCCTGTTACCGCATAGTTGCTTTTAGGATTCAGTGGTTTTTCTTCAATACTTATTGCTTTATTAGAGTCATCAAACTCAACAACGCCATACCTAGAAGGCTCTTTTACATGATATCCAAATACCGTGGCCATATTGTTATTCTTAACATTTGAAACTGCATCTATCAATAAGTCAGTTAGTCCTTGACCATAAAATATATTATCACCTAAAATAAGAGCGACACTTTCATTGCCTATGAATTCCTCTCCAATAATAAAAGCCTGTGCTAATCCATCTGGAGAAGGTTGGGCTTTGTATTCTAATTTAATTCCAATATTTGATCCATCGCCAAGGAGATTTTCAAATTTTGATAAGTCTTCTGGAGTAGATATAATTAGAATTTCTTGGATTCCAGCTAACATCAAAATTGACAAAGGATAATAAATCATTGGTTTGTCATAAATTGGAAGAAGCTGTTTAGAAACGCTTCTGGTTAATGGATAAAGTCGAGTTCCAGAACCCCCTGCTAAAATAATACCTTTCATTTCAAATTCACTCCTAAACGCTCAAGCTTGTAACTTCCATCTTGAATATTTTCAGACCAAGTTAAGTTGTCTAAATACCATTGCACTGTTTTTCTTATTCCAGATAAAAAATCTTCTTTAGGCTTCCAGCCCAAATCATTCTTGATTTTTGAAGCATCAATTGCATATCTTACATCATGCCCAGGCCTATCCTTCACATAAGTAATCAACTCACTAAAAGAACTCAGTCCGTTTAATTTACCGGGAATTAATTCATCTAGAAGTTCACAAATTCTTGTAACAACATCGATATTCTGAATTTCATTATTCCCTCCAATATTGTATGTTTCACCAATAACTCCAGAAATGGCAACAGTCATTAAGGCACGAACATGGTCATTGACAAATAGCCAATCACGTATTTGCTTACCATCTCCATAAACAGGAAGGTCCTTACCCGAAATAGCATTCAAAATTATATGTGGAATTAGTTTTTCTGGAAACTGATAAGGGCCATAATTATTTGAACAATTTGTAATTAGCACAGGAAGGTTATAAGTTCTATGCCAAGCCCTTACGAGATGATCAGAGCTCGCTTTAGAGGCTGAATATGGTGAGCTTGGATCGTAGGATGTTTCTTCAGAAAAATAATCATCTGTTCCATCTAAATCTCCATAAACTTCATCTGTTGAAACATGAAGAAATCTAAAATTATCTTTTTTTTCACCTTGAAGTGACTGCCAATATTGTCTAGATAGTTCTAGCATAGCGTATGTTCCAACGATATTTGTCTGAATAAAGTCTTTAGGGCCGTCAATAGATCTATCAACATGAGACTCGGCTGCTAGATGGATTATGGTATCTGGCTTATTCTCTAGCAATACTCTTTGAATTTCATGTTCATCACAAATATCTAATTGTTCAAAATGATATCTTTTGCTTTTATCTGCTGATTCTAGAGACTGCAAGTTGCCTGAGTATGTTAACTTATCAACATTGACTACGCTATGGTCAGTTGAACTTAAAAGGTATCTGACTAATTCGGAACCAATAAATCCAGCACCGCCAGTAACAAGTATAGTTTTTATATCTTTCATTCTTTCCCTTAAAAATGAATTTATTTTACAATAGCTTATTGAACTAAATAAGCCGGAATACTAAACATAAATATGATCAGGATCTAGTCCCTCATGATGTCTCTCGTACATTTGAGTATAAGCAGACTCTAAGTTTTTAGTAAATCGTTTGGTATCAAAGAGCAGTGTTGTAGAGAGGTTACTTGCAAGTTTCTCTTTAATCGCTTTTAGCTTCTCTGGATGAGTTGCAAGCTCGATAGCTAGGGCTTCATACTCTTCTGGGGTGTTGGTGATAAGTTCAGGGAGATTGATTGAGGTAAGAATACTTGCTGCTTCTCTGCTATTAAAAGATTGACCTCTTAGAGTTAAAAGTGGAAGGCCCATCTTAAGCGCATCACTGGCTGTAGTTCCAGCATTACAAGGCCATGTGTCTAGAAAGAGATCAGCAACTCTATATCTTGCTAAATATTCTTTACGAGTTAAATGATCTCCAAAAATCAACCTATATTCATCTATGCCTCTCAAACTAATTTCTTTTATTAAATTAGTTTTTGCAATTTCATTATCTGCAAAAATTATTAATACACTACCTTCAACTTGCTCAAGAATTCTTGCCCAACTATCAAAAACTGTTGGTGTGAATTTATAAGTATTGTTAAAACAACAAAACACAAAGCCCTCTCCTGGAAGACCTACCTCTTTGCGAGTCAGAGTAATCTCTGGAGGCAGGTCTTTAGAGTCATTTACTTGAAAGCTAGGAAGATAGACAATCTTCTCAGAGTAGTATTTTTGACTCTCTTTAGGAATCATCACTGAATCGGCAATGAGATAGTCATAATAATCAGCCGCCATGGTTCCTAAATATCCAATATAACTCAGCTGAATAGGGGCGGCGGACATGGCAAAGATATTGATTGCAGAATCTGCAGTAAAACCAGCCAAATCAACGGCAATATCAATCTCAAAGGACCGAGTAAGAATTGTGATTTCTTGATGTGACATTGAACGAACATTATGAAAATGATCTACTCCAGCCTTAACTTTAAGATTCATTTCATCCTTTGTATCAGGGCCAAAAGAAAAGGCATGAATCTCAAAATGATCTCGGTTATGAACCTCATATAGTTCAGCAGTAAGAGTTGTAACAGGATGAATTCTAAAGTCTGCAGAAAAATAGCCAATACGAATTTTTTTACGCATTTTATAGCTTTCAATTAAAGGCAGAATTTGATTTTTAGGATATACCCTATTTACAAATACTTCAGTGTTTTTTCTCAAAAGCTTAGGATCATCAATTAATGGCAGTAGAGGAAATGGTGCAATAACTTTATCACTATTATTGATCTTGTGTTTCAATTCATCAAGAAGATTCTTTAAGTTATCCCAAAAGCAAAGTTGCATTTTTGAATTCAAAATATCACCTAATATAAATTCCATATTTGGTCTAATTTTTTTTGCACACTCAAAACAAAAAAGTGCTTCTTCTCTCTTTTGAAGTTCTCTAAAAGAATTACCAAGATTCCTAAACGCCTCAGCAAAGTTAGGATTAATTTTAATAGCTTCCTCAAAACTCTGAATAGCCTCCTTATTTTTTCCAAGGCCTTTGTAAATATTTCCAAGGTTATTATGCGCTTGTGCAAATTTCGGATTAATCTCTATTACTTTTTTATAAATTTGAACTGATTCCTCAACTTGATCAAGATCTTTAAAAGTAATGGCAAGATTATAATAAGCATCAACATAATTTGAATCAATTTCTATGGCTTTCTTTAAGCTTTCAATTGCTTGCTCCTTTTGCCCAAGATCCCTTAAAGTAATGCCTAGATTTTTATGCGCTTCAGCATAATCTAACTTGATGCCAACTGCTGCCTCAAACATTTTAGCTGCACCTTCCAACTGTCCCAGCTCTTTGTAACAAGCACCCACTAAATTAAACAAAAATGGGACATTAGGATAGAGTCCATTCAAAATTTTTATTTGATCTATTGCCTCTTGATACTGACCACTCGAGTAGAGAGCTATAACAGAGTCAATTTGCTCCTTTGAAAGTGCTTTTTGTTGATTTTGATCTGTCATTAACTAATTACTCCACATAGATATGATCAGGCTCTAATCCTGCATGATGTCTCTCATACATTTGAGTATAAGCAGACTCAATATTTTTGGTAAATAATGGTGTGTTAAAGAGTGGCGC
>Ga0209630_10004266_pt1 | contig 12624 bp, 14 predicted proteins | sample COG_01_FD_184745 | JGI IMG/M metagenome (GOLD analysis project Ga0209630, IMG submission 184745) | Pelagic Microbial community sample from North Sea - COGITO 998_met_01 (SPAdes) (version 2) | ecosystem: Environmental > Aquatic > Marine > Neritic zone/Coastal water | place: Helgoland, sampling... | reverse complement strand
AAAAGAAAGTCCCTAAAGTTGAAGCACCCAAACCAAAACGCGAGCGAACCCAAGCACAGAAAGACGCGTGGGCGAAATGTATTGCGAAGCGTCGGGAAAATAGTGAGAAACGCAAGAACGACGCAAAGGAAGCAAAGAAGAAGCAAAAGGAACAGAACGAAAAGAAAATAGTTAAAAAGGCAATCAGCATCAAAAAGAAAAAGGCAATTCGAGAGGCGTTGATTGAGGAGATTAGCGACGAGAGCGATGACAGCGATATTGATGTTATGGCGGTGAAGAAAATGCTGAAAAAGAAACAGGAGAAACGCATGAAAAAGAAGAAGAAGGTAAAGAAGCAGGTTCAAGAGGAGGAGAGTGAGAGTGAAGATGACACACCACCTCCACCCCCACGGAAAAAGAAAGCACTACCTCTCGCACAAGCACCCCAACAGAAACTAACATTCTTTTAAAAAAGTATTTTTTGTTTTACTTTTTTCTAAAAAGTATTTTTTAAAAGTATAATATATATATAATGAGCGGTAATAAAAGTTTTGCCCGTTCTATGAATGGGATTAATAATATCGAAATTAATGAAGTCCAGTTTCCCGACGGTTCGACGATTACATCGGCAAGTAATTTAGTTCAATTAGATACGACAAATGATTTCACAAGCAATAATAGTTTTAACAGTAATCTTCCAACATCAACCAAAGAACACGCGGTCGGTGAATTAACCGATAATATGATTTTAAATAAAAAATCAGCGGATTTGTTATATTCGGGAACAGACGAGAACGATTTTATAACAGGATTTTCAAGGAACGGAAATACAGGAGAAATAACATTAACACAATCAAACACAGGTGATCCAATAACAAGCGAAACAATTACAACCATTACAGACACACAATTAAACGCAATAGGAACTAATACAAATAATACAATAAAAAGTGTTGATTTTAATACGGGTAATGGTATATTAACTTTAACAAAAGATGACGACAACACACTAACGAAAGATTTAGATGGTAGATATTTCCATACATTAGTCGCTAATGATATACCAAACCTAAACGCATCTAAAATTACGGAAGGAACAATAGACGCAGAGAGAATACCTGATTTACCATATGTAAGCGTAGGAACAGAAGAAACACACGACGATGAAACTATATATGGTATTAAAACTTTTCACGAACCGCCTGTATGTAGCACACAACCAACGACAAACTTTCAATTAGCAAATAGGGAATATGTATTATCTGTTGCGTCGTCAGGCATAGGCGACGCTGTTTTGAACGCAGGAACGGAAGCATCACCGCAGACCTTTGCGGGAGTTAATACATTTGATAGTGTTAATTTAAAAGGTAATGTTTTTACGGAAAACGGGGCAGGGACGCTTGATAGTCCATTTAGACGCTCGGTATTTGGTAATACATTCACGACAATAAATGCTGGTTCAAAATGGATAAAAATAGCAACTCTACCCGCCACCTCAAGCACAACAGTAGATATAACGAAGGTTGTTCTTACTGGTGGCGATTGGACGAACGAACCTATGATAATCACCGCTTGGTTTAGAAATAGGAGCGGGTTTAAGTATCAATATAAAATTGAAGGTAATAATGAAGATAATAATGGAGGAACATTTACAAACGTTTATTTATTCGCTCGGTCGGTTTCAGGTGGAGCGGTTGATATATGGATTTTTTTAGATGGAATAAGTAATTATGCCGTTGCTAATTGGAACATAGACACCATTGACGCAGTATTATATAAAAATCCTTCCTCACAAAGCAGTCCGCCTACCGCAGGGACAACATTATTTAGTAGTGGTAATAACACATCTTACCCCCCAAATATTATAACACGACAGGCACACCACTCATTTCACGCAAGTTGGAACACACCCAGTCCTACCAATTATGGTTTCAGTCAAGGTAATGTTTTCAAACCTAATTTTATATGGTCTAATATAGGTAGTTGTTATAGTTCAACAACGGGTAAATTTACCGCAAAAATAAGAGGTGTTTATATGTTTAAGTTCTCCGCCTTTACTAATCAATCATCAGGTTCAATAAGTCGTCCAACTTTATATAAAAATGGTGTTGATAGGACTATATCAGGCAACACAATCAGTCAAAATGGTAATCAAGTAATGGCGATTATCCCATTAGATATTGGCGATTTAGTCCATTCAGCAAGTTCTTATGGACATTTATATTTGTATTCGCATTATATGTATAATCAATTTTCAGGTAGTTTAATCGCACCATATTAAATGAACTTTGAAAAGTTCTATCAAACCAACTCCGTTATTTTTGTTTTACTTTTTTATAAAAAGTATATATAAGTATGACCGAAGAATATATTAAATCAAGCAAAACGATAAAAGACGATGGAGGCGTTGATATAACATTACATCTAACGCCCTTAATGTATAAGTCATTACAGCATATATGTAGCGATGTTAATATGTTTATTGTTAATTTTGTTTTTAGTAGGAGCGAGAACTCTATTGATGAGATTTATAAAAAGGAGATTGAAAAGCACATAACCGCAGGAACAATAACCGCAGATATGACGAAGGAGAGTTTAGTTTTAAATGCGGAATTGCCCGTATATCAAATGCCTATTTTTGATATGAGTAATAATGAACTTTGAAAAGTTCTATCAAACATTTTTATAAAATTATTTTGTTTTACTTTTATAAAAGTATGCCTATCATGTATTTATATAAATCAAAATCAAAGAATAAGAAATATACAATTGTAATGGAAGATGACAAGCAGAGCGGGTTAGACAAGTCGTCAAAAGGGAAATCTATGAAGCACAGGTTCGGGGCAAAGGGTTATAGAGATTATACATTAATCAACAATAAGAATAGCAAATATTATCTACCGAACAAAGAAGACAGAGAGAAAGTAAAACGATATTTAAACCTCTATTTGGGGGTTGTATAATGTGTACAAAGGAAGAACAATAATTTGGAACATTTGCATCTATTCATATACAGTATTATTAGTGAATACAGGGGGCAATACAGCCAAGTTTAAATTAAATAGAGTTATAGATACTGGAACAGGGTCAACTTACGAGCGTGGGGTTTCCAGTATAACCGCACAACTATTTACTTGAAAATAAATATGTAAAAAACTTAAAGAGAATATTATAAACGAATTTTTATAATATTTAACAAAAACGCAAAAAAGTTGTAGGGGGGTATGTCCTGTTATTAAATTATTGGTAATATTTCAATAATATTCATTTATGAGTGTGCTATGAACTAAAATAGTTTAATAACACCATCAACAGATTTTGCTCTTAATTTATATTATAACGCTACTGGCACCAGTCCTGAATATATAGTCAAGGTTTGGTGCCAGGTAGTTTAATCAATCACTGCTCCAATAGAGAATTAAATCTCTCCATTATACAACCTGATGAAAACCAAAATAATCAAGAAATTCGACAAGCCGCCGCACATTAACAACTCACACACATCCCCCCACAAATAAAAAGGATTATTAAAAACGTATTAAATATGTTGTAAATAATGGCGGTGGATATGCTCGCGAAGCCGAATCCGCACGAGCGCGACGGGGACATCAACCGATAGACGTGAAGATTAAAACATACAGACGATGGAAGAGATGCCGCGGGCAGAACATTGGTCGATTTGAAGGTGGTGTTCGAGAAGGGTTTGGACTTCGAAGCGCTTGCGAACCTTGCCGCGCAAGATGTGGAGGAAGTTGGGGGCCTTGCAAAGGTAGTTCTCGGGCATGAGAGCGAGGTTGAAGAGGCGCGCGGGCTGAAACCGGGGAGGAGGGTGAGAGCGGGGGTAGGGAGCCTTGTTGATCCACTTGACAAAGTAGCGGCGCTCGTTGTCGGGAAGGAACCAAACGGAACCGGAACCGGGAATGTCGAGCTCGGACTCGGTCATGGGGTCGTCGACGCCGTACCAAATGAGGGGGCCAGAAGGAGGGCCGTGGGCGGTCTTGCAGGGCATGGTGGTGCTGTCGTGGACGACAGCCCCGTGGTCGGGTTCGTCGACGATGACGCCGAAGACGGCAGGGTGAACGGTGACCTGGTCGTCGGCGAACCCGCGCTGGGAGATGAATTGGTCGGCATAAGCGGCGTTTTCAAGGGCGAACGAGTAGCCGGGCATGTTGATGACGCCCTTGGTGTAGACGACGTCGCCGACTTGGAAGCGGGGGGCAGTGGGCTCCTTCGCGTTCGGGTAAAGGTGGCGGATCGTCATGGTAGCTTGTTGGGTGCGGTCTGTACGCTGAGGAAAAAACGTTTCAATTTTAAATGTAAAGGAGGACATTTCTCTCCACAGAAAGAACGGGGAAATGAGTGAGGAAAAGAGAAATGGGGTAACAGGGGATTGAGATGTTTCATACTATGGAGGACATTTCTCTCTTAGTATAGGTTTTGGAAGAGAAAGAGGGGAGAGAAAAGGGTTAATACCCTGCCTGATAAAGGGTTAATACCCTGCCTAATAAAGGGTTATTACCCTGCCTGATAAAGGGTTAATACCCTGCCTGATAATTACCCTGCCTGATAAGTGTGTGTGCGTGTGGTTATGTGTGTGGTTCACGGCGGCTGAGCATGATCAAGTGGTCAATCTGTTCGTATGTAGGATGACGGACCACGGTAACCATATTCTTGCGCGTGTTGACTGGTCCGCAAACGGGCTGGCCGTTAACCACGTTCATGACGTGTGAACTCGCTTTTAGGTCGTTCAATATGCTGTCGTAGTGATGGTGCGCATATGTGATGTGGACTATGGGTGGCGATACGCTGCGGTTAACGTGCATGCCTGCAAACGTGCCGCCGATGTATGGTGCTATGTCGTGGTCAATCCCCCTCCGGCTGCGGTCACCCACCAAAGCCCCACCAATTAGCCCCTCCTTGACCTTGCGGGGGAATGTGACAACGTGCGGACCACCACTCCAATGGTGTAGAGCCAACATTCCGTTGATGTGCGCCTTAGAATTCCGGTGGGCTTTCCCGGTGGCTTTCCCGGTGGAGCACACCATTGCTCCGCAAGCACACTTCACGGGCGGAGGGTGGATAGTGTTGGCGAGCGACTCGTAAAACTGTCGGTTGTTGTAGCCCATTGCGGCGCGCTTGAGGATCAAGGCGATCCAGTCTTTAGACTTGATGGGCGGTAGCTTCTCGGGTTGCCCGCGGTTGTTGTAGGTGACGGTCCGCGTGATGGCGGGCAGCTTGGCGACGTCGAAGTATGCGCGCGATATGACGTCGCGGTTCAACTTCTTGACGCCCTTGTAGTTCATTTTGACGCCGTAGATGCCGGCGAACTGCTTGACGAGGTACCACGCTGGCAGAGCGAGGCGCTGGGGCGATGCGACGAATTTTGCGCGCGCCATGCTTGTGGTTGTATGCTTGCTTGTTTCTTGCTTTCTCATACAACCGAGCAAATCATTTCAATTTTGATGCCGGTCGCATAGTGACGTGATAGTGACGAAAGCGGGAAAGATACGTCGCCACAATACTACCTCGCCACAGGGGGGGTGACGAGCATCCTACTATGGAGGACATTTCTCTCTTAGTATAGGTTTTGGAAGAGAAAGAGGGGAGAGAAAAGGGTTATTACCCTGCCACATCACACATCACACATCACACATCACACACATTACATACTATAAACACACATCATACATCACACATAGATAGGGTGAATCACATGGGGGCTCGGCACATAGGACAGGCGTTGTGCATATCGCGAGTGCGGATTTGGCCAATGCAGGCATTGCAGAAGCGGTGGCCACAGCCGAGAACAAGAGAAGCGGCGGGAAGGATTTTTTCCATACAGACCGGACAATCGTCGAGCAGTTCGTCGTCGTAGTCGTCGAGGATGGCTCTCAAGAGTCGTTTGGATTCCTGGACCTCTTTTGCGTAGGCATCGAGAGTGATGGAGCAGTCCTCTTCTTCGCCGTCTTCCCCGCATTGAAGAGGGAGTTGGAAGCCGGACATGACGAAGCGGAAGACGTCGACGGGCTGCTGCTGTCCGATGCGATGGCAGCGGGCGACGGCCTGGTCTTCGACGGCAGGGTTCCAGTGGGGGCTGACAAAGTAGACCTCGCTGAAGTGTTGGAGGTTCAAGCCCTCGCAGCCGGTCTGTATTTGCAAGATGAGGACGTCGCATTTTTGGGTGATGATTCGGTTGCGCTCGCCGGTCAAGGTGCGACCGTCGAAGGTCTCCACGCGAAGACCTTTGGCAGCGAGGCGGGCTTTGAGGGCGTCGATTTCCCCGCGGTAGTGACAGAAGAGGAGCTTGGACCTGCCGTTGTCCTGACGGTCGAGGACCTTCTCGACGACGGCGTCGAGCTTGCTGGACGGAGTGGCGGCTTGATACAACGTGGGGTCGTCTTCGACGGAGCCCGCGCTGACGACCTCCTTTATCTTGCTGTCGAGGAGGGGCGGGCAGACGCACATTTGCCGGGCGCGCAACAAGGCAACAAGGGGCGTTTCGCCGCAAACCCCGTCGGCAAGCGTGAGCGGGTTTGGCTGGGCGGCAGCGGGGTCGAGCGGAAGGGTGCGCGCAACGACCCGGCTGAAGTCGAAGCGCGAATGGACATCGGCGGCGAATCGCCTCTCGGCATCGTCGGCCCAAGGCACCAAGATGGTTTCGCAGCGCAAGGGAGGCAAGGCGAGGCCGGCCTGCTGCTTGGTGCGCCTCAAGACGAAGGAGCGGACGATGTGACGGAGGTTGTCGGGGTTGAGGTAGTAATCCGTTGGGATGCGCAAGACGGCGCACATGCTGTCGAAGTCATAGGCGGAGTTTTGGATGGGAGTGCCGGTGATGAGCCAGCGAATCTTCGCCTTGAGCTTGAGGGCGCCCAGGTGAATCTTGGTTGTGCGATTGCGCATATGGTGTGCTTCGTCGAAGACAACGCGGCTCCACTTGACCTTGTGGAGGAGGGAAAGACCGGCCTGACGCGCGGCGACCATACCATAGGTGGTAATGACGATGTGGGCGTCGCGCAACATGGAGAGGGAGATGTGGTTCTTGTCGGGACCGTGGTAGACAAGGGCGCGATGCTTGAGGGTGGAGCGAAGGACGCCGTCCCATTGCTCGAGGAGGGCGCGAGGAAGGACGATGAGGGTGCGGCGCATGGTGTTGCACAACATGACGCCAATGATCTGCATGGTCTTGCCGAGGCCCATTTCGTCGGCAATGAGTCCGCCGCGGACGAGGCGGGGGCGGGCACCGGGAGCAGGATCGCCAACGGTGTGCCCGTCGAGCTCGTTGGCCAAGCACCACTGGACGCCGTCGAGCTGGTGGGGTTTCTTGTCGAGGCCGGCGTTTTCGAGATAGCGATGAAACTCGTCGATATTCGCCATCGAATGGTTGCGCGTAGATTCAATGCGCAAATGTCGTCCAAGGGTAATTGTGTCGTGAGCGAACGCTAAAAGGAAATCAATTTTTTTTAAAATAAAAAACGTCTAAATAAGGACGTTTTTTGATTACTAAATAGGATGCCTTTTCTCTCTAGGAGAAGAATATGGAACCGGGAAATGAGTAGGGAAAGGAGAAATGGGGAAGGTAGGATGCAGGTGGAACCATAGACATTTGTAGAGTTGTAAAAGGGTGTAAATACCCTGCCTTAATGCTGCCCTGCCTTAATGCTGCCATTTGTCTGGTGTCTGGTGTCTGGTGTGTAGTGTTTATGGTGCGTGCTGTTTCAGTTGCTGTTTCTCAATGAGGACGCGGAAGCGGACGCACTCACCAACCGAGATGTTGGTGCGGATGATGCACATGGGGGCGTCTTCATCGCCGTAGACGGTGGCGCCACAGACGGAGGGCGCTAAATGGGCGAATATTTCGTCCTTGTGCGCGTCATTGGGAACCCTGTAGCGGCGGAGATACTTGAGGCGGAGACCGTCGGTTTGCGAGGCATCCCAGAGGATTTGGGCGGTATCGTGGCGAGGCGTGTAGGTGAGGACGTGCCCGATGACCTCATCAGGAAGGGCGTGGATGCTGGAGATGAAGGAGGCGGGCATCGTATGCTTGACTTCGGATGCTTTTGACTTCGGATGCTTTTGTTTGCTTTTGTATTTTATGTGTAGTGTATCCAGAGGGCGTATTCTCAATCAATTTTTAATACATTCACATTTCTCTCTTAGTATGAGGTTTGGAAGAGTGAAGAGTGGAGAGAAAAGGGTAAGCACCCTGCCGTTTTGCTGCCGTTGGTTGTGTGGAGTTGTGTATATGTGTATAGAGGGGGATGAACTCTATACATGATCTATGGAGAAGTCGTCGGTGTATAGGCGTTCACAGTAGCGTTTTTCGTCGTAATACATGGAGTCCTCGTAGTATGCGGTATGGATGGAAACGTCGCCCAGAAAGGACATGATGTGCGCTTGTACGTTGGCGTGAAGCGCGTGGTTGAGGAAGGGAGCAATGGGGGTGTCGTTGGCGGTATACACATCGCGCTCGACACATTCGTGGTATAACCCGACATAGGAGGCCGGGATCTTCCTGCCAGTGAACTTCTTGCTCTTGACCATATTGTTGTATGCACAGGACATTTTGGAGGAAAAGCATTTCAATTTTATATAGGACAAAATGAGGCTGTATAGCACAAGTATAAAATTGAAATGCTTTTCTTGTTTTATTCGACAGCACAAAGCAAGACGCGGGATATGGCATCAAAAACAGTCGAACTACATGTGCGCGACATATCGTGCATCGCGGTAGGTTGTATGGTGGTAACCACGTGCTTTTTCTTGCTCATATACGCCGGAGAAAAATTGAAATATATTTTGTCCAGTTAGGGCATACAGAATAAATGACAAGGAATACAACGATGCAGACACCGACGCAAACACCGACGCAGAGCCCGATGCAGAGCCCGATGCAGAGCCCGACGCATACTCCTGCGCACACTTTGGCACACACGCCACCGCAAGCGGATTGGGGCGTGTTGGGTGCTCCACCGCCACCGCCTGTGCTCATTCGACAGAACGCGCTCGACCTAAACCTCTTCAACATCGCAAGAAGACTCAACTTTGATAGCGATGACGATGAGGATGAGAACGACTGCGGTTTCCCACTACCTCTTGGGGGAATTCAAGGCAACCGTTAAGTGTTCGACACATCAAGCACGACAGATGTAGGGCACATATAGGCACAAATATAGGCACACATATAGGCACAAATATAGGCACAAATATAGGCACAAATATAGGCACAAATATATGGGCAGCATTCGACACATAGAGCAGAACACAAGGCAGCTTCGCGAAACGCACAAGACATACGTAACACAAGACACGCGCAAAAAGGCAGCAAAAAAGGCAGCAAAGAGAGACAGATTAGTAGGTCTTTTTCTCTCGTGTGCGAAATAGGGTGTGTAGAGGGTGAAAAAATTGAAAAACTTTTCCTCCAACTACACCATCACATAATCAAACAACAAGCAAGCAAAAGCAAAACAATCAACTACATCATGTCTTCGGTTCAGTTCCACATGTCCGATGCCGTCCAGCGCGGTGCCGAGCACGGTATGCGGATCGGTATGGAGGCTGCGATGAAGAGCGTTCTGGAGGAGGTCGTCAACAAGCTGTCCGAGAAGTACGAGTTCGACGCGGAAGAAGCGATGGAGTTCCTCGGCGTCGTGACGTTCAAGAAGCCCAAGAAGTCCAAGAAGGTGCAGCTGCCGTGGTGCGGTATGGTGATTCCGAACTGCTGCCAGGCGCTCAAGGTAAACAAGGGTCTCCACTCGCAGTGCCTGAACGACAAGGTGGAGGAGGGCGAATTCTGCAAGAGCTGCCAGAAGGACGCCGACAAGAACGGCGGAACCCCCTCCAAAGGCACTGCCAGCGCCCGCATCGACCCGGACTACACGGACGCGAAAGGTAAGGCGCCGGTGAACTACGGGAACTACATGAAGAAGGAGGGCATCACGCGCGAAGCTGCCGAGGCAGAGGCGGCCAAGTGGGGCGTGACCATCCCGGAGGAGCAGTTCCTAGTGGTGGACACCAAGAAAGGCCGCAAGAAGAAGGGCGCTAGCAGCGATACCGAGACCGAGGACACCGCAAGCGAGGCCGGTTCCGTGAGCGAACCTGAGACCGATGAGACCACAAGCGAGGCCGGTTCCGTGAGCGAACCTGAGACCGATGAGACCGCAAGTGATACTGGCTCTGTCAGCGAACCCGAGGAGCCCGTGGAGCAGGAGCCCGTGGAGCAGGAGCCCGTGGAGCAGGAGCCCGTGGAGCAGGAGCCCGTGGAGCAGGAGCCCGTGGAGGATGATACCACTGAGACCGCCAGCGAGACTGATACCAAGCCGAAAGCCAAGACCAAGTCGAAGGCAAGGGGACCCAAGCACTTCACTGGAACCCGCGACGAGTGGAACGCGATGAACAAGGACGAGCAGAATGAGTGGAAGAAGCAGAACCCCAGTCCGGCGGAGGCGGAGAAGGCGGAGAAGGCCAGGGTAGCGGCGGAGAAGAAGGCAGCGAAACAGGACACGAAGAATGCGGACAAGAAGGCGGGGAAGAAGGCAGTGAAACAGGACACGAAGAATGCGGACAAGAAGGCGGGGGAGAAGGCGGCGAAACAGGAGACGACGAAGGCAAAGGCGTAGGGTAACACAGTGAGTAGTAGTAGTAGTAGGCGCGCACAAGACCAACCAAGTCTATAAACTATAAACTACAAATCTCGAAAAGGTCCCACTACGGGGCCTTTTCTTATTGTGTGTAAAATAATGAAATACTTTCGCCCATAGCACAATCAACGAGCGAATAACAAGATGAACGTATTTCTTTTGCCTCCGAACCAAGGAGCCCGTATGACGAGGAAGAAAAATTGATTTGATTTTCCTCCAAGTAATCCATAGCACAATCAAACAAGCAAGCAAAATCAAAAGCAATCAACCATCAAGATGTCGTCGATCCAGTTCAACATGACCGAGTCGGTGCAGCGTAGTGTCGAGTGCGGTATGCAGAAGGGCATGGAGAAGGCCGCTACCTCGCTGGTGAACGATGTCGTGCAACAGCTGGCGGAAAAGTACGACCAAATCAACATCGAGGAAGCCATGGAGATGCTCGGCGTGATGACGCTATCCAAGAAGCCCAAGAAGCCCAAGAAGACCAAGAAACTCAACCCCAAGTCCGACGAGGAACCCAAGGCAGACGTGGTCAAACTGCCGTGGTGCGGACAGGTCCTTCCGAACTGTTGCCAGGCCATCCAGTCGTGCGGCAAGCTTTACGTGCAGTGCCGTCACGGCAAGCTGGAGGATGGTGACTACTGCAGGCGCTGCCAAACGGCGACGAACAAGAACGGAGGAGCGCCGCCTTACGGTGTCATCCAGGACCGGTTCGACGCTGACTACAAGGACAAGAAAGGTGAGAAGCCGATCAAGTACGGCAACTACATGAAGAACAACGATATCACCCGAGAGGATGCCGAGGCGGAGGCCGCAAAACTCGGTTGGATCATTCCCCCCGAGCAGTTCGAGGTTGTGGTCAAGCCGAAGGGTCGCAAGAAGAAGGACAAGACCGCAAATGTCGAGGCATCGGATACGGAAGGAGAGGATATCGTCGTAAAGCTAGCGAAAGAGAAGGGCGTGACGGACGATGATAGCTCGGACGACGATAGCTCAGACGACGATGAACCGGTGGGGGCGAAGACGAAGAAGCGTAACTCGGTCCCGAGCACCGAGGAGAAGGACGCGAAGAGGGCGTGTGTCCAGGAGGACGAGCACTCGGAACTCGGTTCGGAGAGTATGAACGAGAGCGGCGAAGAGAGCGGCGAAGAGTTCGACTAGGTGTAACCAGGAAGTCGGTAACAAAATAAAAAATAAAAAATAAAACAAAATAAAAATTAGATGAAGAAGTCCCATTAGGGGATTTTTTCTCGTGACCTTTGTGCAGTGTAATGCGTTGTGTGGTCGGTGTGAGTAAAATATTGAAATACTTTTCGCGCGCGGCGTCACCAAGCAACCAAGCAACCAAGCAACCAAGCAACCAAGAAGCACAATGGACTTTTACACCGACGAACTGTCCTCGCGATACATCTACCCTCCCTATTCGGGACATATCAGCGAAGAAAGGGCACGCACGTTTGGAGGATACCGTTCGGAAAAAGACGTGGATACTGACGACGAGGAATTCGACGACGAGGAGTGGTCTCCGGAAACGCGCATCGTCTCGCGAAAGGTGGACACGACCGAATACAGCATGGACGTCCTCGTCGGCAAGATGTCGCGTATGACCATCGAAGACAAGAAGGCAGAGGAACCGGAGGAGGTCATCGTATGGAATGGGAAGTATATCGTCTGTGAGTAGAGTATGAATGTAAGGAGGTGGAGAGAAAAGAAAACCAATAAAAAAATGAGAAAGAGCCCAAATATAGGGTTTTTTCTCATTTCTCATTTCTCGTTTCCCTACTCATTTCCCGTTTGCTTCTGTGTGGTAATAGTATGGTGTCTTATCTCTCTCATGAATTCGTCTCGAATATACTTACGAAATTACCCGCTACTCATTTCTCGTTTCCCTACTCATTTCCCGGTTGCCTCTTTTGAGGTGCAATGCTATGGTGTGAGATTTGGCGATAAATTATATGGTGGACTAGGGGCGGGGTTCTATGGTATGGTATTGTATGGTATTGTATTG